>Ga0157387_11269_pt1 | contig 26854 bp, 30 predicted proteins | sample T8_LowC_AmetaT_FD_116788 | JGI IMG/M metagenome (GOLD analysis project Ga0157387, IMG submission 116788) | Metatranscriptome of Roseovarius nubinhibens ISM and Alexandrium tamarense co-culture from University of Georgia, USA - T8_LowC_A metaT... ... | reverse complement strand
CGACCGTGCGGTTTGATTCCCGAGGACCTGTATGTACAGGTGGGCGCCAGATAATCAGGCCAGGACCTGAACAGAGCCAGCCCCCTCGGAAATGTTTAAGGCCACCGGAATGCTACCTGTCACGAGAAGGGCAGAACCCGCCATTCCCATAGGTAGGGCCAGGAGCGGGCGCCCGCAAGGGGGCAGGCGCCGGGAACGGGCTTGAATTTTGTTCACCTATTGTTCACCATGTGCCCATGACACTCGATTTGCAACCCGGACAGCGGCTGGCACGCGGCGTCGCGCGCCATCTCAGGGCGCATGGATTCGTCTCGGTCGAGGAGTTCGTGCCCGCCCGCGGGTTGCGCGTGGATGTGATGGGGCTGGGCCCCAAGGGTGAAATCTGGGTGATCGAATGCAAGTCGAGCCGGGCCGATTTCCAGGCGGATGCCAAATGGCAGGGCTATCTTGAGTGGTGCGACCGGTATTTCTGGGCGGTGGATATGGAGTTTCCGGCCGAGCTGCTGCCTGCGGAAAGCGGGCTGCTGATTGCCGATGCCTATGACGCCGAGATCGTGCGCATGGCACCCGAGCAGAAGCTGGCCCCGGCCCGGCGCAAGGTGCTGATCCAGAAATTCGCCACCCACGCGGCGCGGCGCCTGCAGGCGCTGCGCGACCCCGAGGGCCACGGCATTTTCGAATGAAGCGTATCGAGTGCGGACAGCGCCGTTTTCCGCACCGGAAAACGGCCCGGAAAACGTATCGTTTTCCGGCGCCCCCTCAGCGTTTGGACATCAGGCGGGCGGCCTGGGCGGCGGCGCGGATTTCCTCGGCTATCTCCTCGGCCTCTTCGGGATCGAAATCCATCGGCACCTCGACCCCGTGCGCCTCGACAAAGAGCCGCACCATCCCCGCATCGGTCGGACCGATCTGAAGATTCGCCTCGATATCGCGTTCGGTATTGATGCCCATGTCGTCCTCCGGGAAAACTGTTGCCGGACTAGACCGGGGCGGGTTGAGAATCAAGCCGCTTCCGGGCTCTGATAGGGTATGGACACACCCGTTTTGCGCCTCTTTCGCCCCGATGACGCCCCCTGGCTGGTCGAACAGCATGGGGTTCACTATGCCCGCGCCGAGGGGTTCGATGACAGTTTCGGGCCGCTGGTGGCGCGCATCCTCGACGATTTCATCGCCGACCATGACCCCGATCGCGAGCGCGGCTGGATCGCCGAGGCGGATGGCCAGAGGCTGGGCAGTATTTTCTGTGTCCGCCTCGACGAGACCACGGCCAAGCTGCGCCTGTTCCTGCTGGTGCCCGAGGCGCGCGGGCGGGGCCTGGGCCGCCGTCTCCTCGACACCTGCATGGGGTTTGCGCGGGACAAAGGGTATACGCAAATGCAACTCTGGACCCATGAGAGCCACCGCGCCGCCTGCGCCCTTTACGCCGCCACCGGCTGGCAGTTGACCGATAGCAAACCGGTGCATTCCTTTGGCGTCGACCTGGTCGAACAAAGCTGGAAAATTACGCTCTGACCCTCTTGCAATCCGCAACCCGGTTGGGTACATCGCCCCTCACGGTGCCGCCTTAGCTCAGTTGGTTAGAGCGCTGGATTGTGGATCCAGAGGTCCCCTGTTCAAGCCAGGGAGGCGGTACCATAAACGGTTTCCCCCATATCGCATGATGTCGCGCCCTCGGGCGCCGGGGCCGGGCTTCAGCGCAGCCACAGCCCCTTGGATTTGATCCGGTTGCGGATCGCCTGTTCCTTGTGCGGCAGGTTTTCGCGATCGAACATCTCGCGGATCTTCTCGCCCTTGCCCTGATAGACCATCTTCTTCAGCGGCTCGTAATTCTTCAATACTTTCTTGATCTTGTTGGGGGATGCGACCTCTTCCAAAACCTCGATCACGCGGTCTGACTCGCGTGCATAAAGCAGCGGAAACAGGCGGTAGTGACAGCTGACCGCGCCGTCCAGCAGCCCCTCGGGCAGGCAATCGCGCCCGCCGCCAAACGAGTGGATCACCAGCGGCAGCGCCACCTGGTCGAGCCAGGGATTGAGGCTTTGGCAGATCAGCTCGGGCAGCGGCGTGTCGCGGATCGAGCGGGCATAGGTCAGGAACCGGTGCCCGAACTTGTGGGGGCATTCGTAATAAAAGAAACCGGCGTTGAAGTAGAGATAGCGCTTCCAGTATTCGTCCGGCTGCTCGAAATCCAGCGAGCTTTCGAAATCCAGCCCGAAGCGGGAATAGAGCGCCCGCCAGATCTCGGTATAGCCAGGGCCATAGAGGGTAGGCTGGGGCCAGGTGCCCTCGCGTTTGAGCGAGGCGGTGGGGCGGCTGAAATCGAAGGGCACCGACATCAGATCGCCGGTGATCAGCGTGTCGGTGTCGAAAAACACGAAAGGTTCGCCCTCGGGCAGGGCCAGCAGCGCCTCGATCTTGTTTCCATGTGGATAGGTCTGGCCGAACACCTTGTTCTCGAACGGCAAAAGCTCGGCCCCGAGCGTGTCGAGCGCGGCGCGTACCTCGTCACTCTGGATGCTCGGGTCCTCGTCCCATTTCGGGCCGGGCTGCGGATGGGCGACGAACAGGCGGCCGTTGAAACCGGGCGATGAATGGCGCAGCGAGGCGGCAAACAGCACCGCCTCGTATTGCAGGCGGTTGTTCTGCCCGACCACCACGATGTTGAAGGGCTTGCGCCCCGTATCTGCTGCGACCTGAGTCTGTGCCATATGCTGCCCGCCGCCGGAATTGGTGATGCGGCGCCCCTCTTTTGGCGTAGTATAGGGGCAGGGGCCGGGCGTCAAAAGCCCGGATTTCCCGCCAACTGATTTTGAAAGGCCCGATCCAGATGCTCGACATTCTGCTCTTTCTCATCGCCGGTGCGGCGCAATCCGGTCAGGTGGAAGGCAAGACGCCCGCCCCAAGCGACAGCGCCGCGGTTACGGCCCCGGCCGAAGCGCCGGCGGCCCCCGCCTTTCTGGCGCCCGAACCCAAGGCCGAGGCCCCCGCGACCCCGGCCTTCCTGTCTCCGGCGCCGCAGCTGGTGGCCGAGCCGCAGGTGCCCAGCGGCAAGTTCACCACCGCAACCGAGGTCAAGCCGATCCTGAATGCCACGCGCGGCAACTGGGTGGCGCTGCGCGATTACAACGGGCAGGATCTGCTTTATGTCACGCATCTGTGGTCCTGGCGCTGCGGGCTGGCGCAGATGTCGGTCTCGATCAACGGGGCCGCGCCCGAGATCTGGCCGTTGCCACCCTGCCATGCCGAGACGGCTGCGCCCAACGCGATCATCGACAGCGACGGCCTGCCGTTTCGCAGCTACCCCTCGGGTTCGGTCGCGCAGATCGCGGTCGAGCTGATCTATGACGATCTGAGTGCGGACAGTGCCAGCTTTGCGCGTGCACAGGTGCTGATGCCCTGAGGTCGGCTGTCCAGCTTACCATCCCCGGATCGCGCTGCGATCCGGGGCACAGGCGTGACGCCGATGACGATCAGATCAGCGCGGTGCTCAGGATGGGGAAATAGCTCAGCATTACCAGCACCACCGCCACCGCCAGCAGGAACGGCCAGAGTGCGGTGAAGATGGTGAAGGGGCGCACCCCCGACATGGCCGAGGCGATGTACAGGCCCACGCCCACCGGTGGCGTCAGCAGGCCCAGCACCAGGTTCAGGCTGATCACCACCCCAAACTGATAGGGGCTGATGCCATAGCTGTTCATCGCGATCGGCAGCAGGATCGGCGTGATCAGGATCAGCGCCGCGATGCCGTCGATCAGCATGCCCACGAACAGCAGGCACAGGTTGACGATCAGCAGGAAGGTGAACGGGTCCGAGGTGACGGTGGACAGAAACGCCGCCAGTTTCTGCGGCAGTTCCTCGTAGATCACCACCCAGCCGAACACATTGGCTGCCGCGATCATGAAGATCACCAGCGAGGAATTGGTGGCCGTGCGTGCGAACATGGCGCCCAGATCGCGGATATGGATCTCGCGATAGACCAGCCAGCCCACGCCAAAGGCGATGAGCGAGGCGACGGCGGCGCTTTCGGTCGGGGTGGCGATGCCAAAGAGGATGCCGCCGACGATGGCCAGAGGGATCAGAAAGGCGGGCAGGGCGTCGCGCAGGGCACGCAGCGCCTGCGGCATCGTCATCCACTCGCCCTTTGGAAACTGCTGGCTGAGCCCGATCAGCGCCACCACCACGAAAAACGACCCGGCCATGATCAGGCCGGGGATGATGCCGGCGATGAACAGATCGCCGATCGGCAATTGCGCCAGCACGCCATAGATCACGAACAGCATCGAGGGCGGGATCACTGGCGCCAGCAGCCCGCCGGCAGCGGTGGTGGCGGCGGCGAAACCGGGGTCATAGCCTTCGTCCTTCATGGCGGGCACCATGGCCCGGCTCATAACCGCGATCTGGCTGGCCGCCGATCCGATGATCGCGGCCATGAACATGTTGGCCAGCAGGTTGATATAGGCCAGCCCGCCGCGAAACCCGCCGACAAAGACGCGCGCGGCATGCACCAGGCGCTGGGTCATGCCGCCTTCGTTCATCAACTCTCCGGTCAGGATGAACAGGGGAATGGCAAGCAGCCCGTAATTCTCGACACCTGCGAACATCTGCTGGGCGAAACTGTCATACAGTACCAGATTGCCGCTGTCATAGATGTACCAGAGCGCGGTCAGCGCCAGCACCAACGCGATGGGAACCGAGGCAAAGAGCAGGACCAGGAATAGGATCGGGGTCATTGCGCGGCCTCCGCCTCGGGGTGTCGCCCCGGATTAATCAGGTTGGCCGCCGAATGCAGCAGCGCCCCCAGGGTAAAGAGCGGCATCACCAGCCAGACCCAGACCTTGGGCAGGCCCAGCGTGTTGGTCGGTTCGGCATAGATGAAGTTGAAGGTCTGACCCTGGAACGCCTTCACGTCCCAGCCCGCCCGCATCAGTTCCAGCGGCATGAACCAGCGCAGGCAGATCCAGACCATCAGGCAGGCAAAGAGGAACAGCACCAGATCGACCACCCGTTCCAGCAGGCGCGCGCTATGGCTTCCCAGCATCTCGTTCACCAGGGTGACGGCGATGGCGCTGCGGAAATGGATCGCGGCAGAGGCGGCCAGAAAGGTCATCCAGACCATGGCATAGATCGCCGCCTCGTCCACCCAATAAATGGCGTTGCCAGCCGCGCGGGTGACGACGTTGAGAAGTATGAGTCCTGTGACCGAGGCCGCCAGCGCGGCGGCGCAGACCAGTTCGACGCTGGCCCAGAGATGCGATGCCCGATACAGCATGTGCCTGCCTTCAGCTGTCGTGAAACGGGCCGGCACAGGGCCGGCCCGACGCGGGGTTTTCAGGGGTTATTGCAGGTCGGCCGCGGTCTTGCGCAGCTCGGGCAGCGACGGGGCCTTGTCTGCCCAGATCGTTTCCCATTGCGCGATGGCGTCACCGAAGAAACTTTGATCCACCCGCTTGAAGGTCTTGCCCACCTTGGTCAGCGCATCGGTCCATTCCGGCTCTTTGACCATGTAAACGTCCAGCGTGCTGTCCACATGCTTGGCCATCAGCTCGGAAATCATCGCCTTGTCGGCATCGCTCATCCCGGCATAGACCCGGGCCGAGATCAGCCCGACCATCGGGAACATCATGTGGTTCGAGATCAGGATCGTGTCGGCATGTTCGTGATATTTCAACACGTTGATCAGCTCGACATCCATGTCGATCGCATCCACCTGGCCATTGGCCAGCGCGTCATAGACCGCCGGCAGCGGCATCGGCGTGGGTGCGGCCCCCAGCGCGTTGTAGAAATCGAGGATCGGGTCAAAGGGCGTGATCCGCAGCTTGAGCCCGGACAGATCGGCCGCGGAATTCACCGCGCCCCGGCTGAGGATCTGGCGCATCCCGGCGCTGCCGAATCCAACGCCGACCACACCCGCCTCTTGCGGCAGCACCGCCAGCATGCCACGCGCGGTGTCCGAGCGCAGGATCGCGGCGGCATGGTTGATGTCACCGGCCAGGTAAGGGGCATAGAAAGCGCCCATGTTGGGCACCCGGTTCGACACTTCGGCCACGGTCATGAAGGCCATGTCCAGCGCCCCGGTCTGCAGCTGCTGCAGCATCTGCGCCTCGTTGCCCAGCTGGCGGGCAGGGAAGACCGATACCGAATGCGCGCCGCCCGATTTCTCGGACAGTTCGGCGCCAAAGGCCTCGGCGGCCTTGGTCCAGGTATGCGGGGGCGGGGTGATCAGGCCCAGGCGAAATTCCTTGGCCGCCGCCGGCAGCGCGGCCAGTACCAGCGCGGCACAGGCAACCCCCCGGGCCAGTCCCTTGAAGCTGATTGTCATGTGGTTCTCTCCCTTTTGGAATCGGTGTTTTTTGGCAGTCTAAACGCGGTTTACAGTTTCACCCAACCCTCTGGCGGCTCTTTGCCGGGATGTATCTCGCCGCAATTGGGGCAGGTGCGGGCCTGTTCGTCGGCATAAAAGGCCTGATAGACGGGCGGCAGATCGCGCACGATGCTTTCCAGCAGCAGCTCGGCCCGATGCACCAGGCTGCCGCACCCAAAACAGAACCATTCGATGGCGTCATGGGCGCCTTCGGGGCGCTTGGGTTCGATCACCAGCCCGATCGAGCCCTCTTGCGGGCGCTGGGGCGAGTGGCGCACATGCGGCGGCAACAGGAAAATGTCGCCCTCGCGGATCGGCACGTCATAGAACTCGCCGCCTTCGTAGAGCTTCAGCACCATGTCGCCCTTGAGCTGGTAAAAGAACTCCTCGACCGGGTCGTCATGGTAATCGGTGCGCTTGTTGGGGCCGCCGACCACGGTCACCATCAGATCCGCATCCTCCCAGACCTGCTGGTTGCCGACGGGCGGTTTCAGCAGGTGTTTGTGTTCGTCGATCCATTTCTGGAAATTGAAGGCGCTCAGCCGTGCCATTTCGTGTTCCTCCTCACCGGTCCTGCCCCTTGGGGCCTGGTTCAGCGTCGGGCCGGGCGGGGCCACAAGACAAGGAATTTGTCCGAATGCCGCTATCGAAAATCGCGATAACAGCCCTGTTTGGGGACTGATGGCAGAGGGGAGGATGGATCGCTTCCTTCATGCATGAAATTTTAAGCTTAAAGAAAACCCGTCTGTCAAGAGCCTTGACCGCAGGCGCGGGGAATGGGGCAGGGTGCTTGATCACCTCTGTGTGAACATGCTTTCTTCGTGCCCGCGCTGCGCCAGTTCGAGCGGCAACAGAGCAAGCAGGAGATACCCCATGCGGATCAACGCGGATTTCACTCGGCGCGCGGCGGTGCATTTCGATCAGACGGACTGGGTTCCATCGCCCGCGCCCGGGGTCGAGCGCAAGATGCTGGACCGGATCGGCGCCGAGGTGGCACGGGCCACCACCATCGTGCGCTTTGCACCGGGCAGCGCCTTTTCTGCCCATACCCATGACGGGGGCGAGGAGTATCTAGTGCTGGACGGCGTGTTCCAGGACGAGCTGGGCGATTTCCCGGTTGGGTCCTATGTGCGCAACCCGCCGACCTCGTCGCATACCCCCGCGACCGAGCCGGGGGCGACCATCCTGGTCAAACTGCATCAGTTTGACCCGGCCGATCGCACCGAGGTGCGCCGCTCGATCAATGGCAAGAGCGACGAGACGCTGTTTTCGGATTCACATGAAGAGGTGCGGCTGGAAAGCTGGGCGGCGGGTGCGCAGGTGACGCGCGATCTGCCCGGCGGGATCGAGGTCTTCGTGCTGGAAGGCGGGTTTCAGGAAGGTGGCGAGACGTTCTCCCGCTGGGACTGGCTGCGCCTACCGCCCGGTGCGCGGCTTGATTTGACAGCAGGCGCCGAGGGCGCGCGGGTCTGGGTGAAATCCGGACATCTGGCCGCGATGGTCTGACACCGGCGCGGCGCAGGCCGAGAATTTTCGACGAAAATTCTTGCGCCCAGCCTGACTGACCCGGGCGATTTCGCCCGGGTTTTTCATTTTTGACCGAAAGATAAATTTTACCAGTTGATAAAATTTCTGGATGTGGCAAGCTGATCCCAATAACGAACATATCTTCAGGGAGAAGAGTGATGGCACAGGGCCAGATGGCTCCCGGCATTGTCGCCGGGCGGCTTTCCAGCGAAGAACTTGCCGCGAATTTCGACGATCTGCATCCGGCCTATGCGCCGCAGGAGGCGGCGGTGGCGGCGGATCGCTGCTATTTCTGTTACGACGCGCCGTGTCAGACGGCCTGTCCGACCGAGATCGACATTCCGTTGTTCATCCGTCAGATCCAGACCGGCCACCCCGAGGCCGCCGCGCGCACCATTCTGGAACAGAACATCCTGGGCGGCATGTGTGCCCGGGTCTGTCCCACCGAGACACTGTGCGAAGAGGCCTGTGTGCGCGAGGCGGCCGAGGGCAAGCCGGTCGAGATCGGGCGCCTTCAACGCTATGCCACCGACACGCTGATGGCGCGCGGCGTGCATCCCTTTACCCGCGCGGCGCCCAGCGGCAAACGCGTGGCGGTCGTCGGGGCGGGGCCTGCCGGCCTGGCCTGCGCGCATCGTTTGGCGTTGCTGGGCCATGACGTGGTCATCCACGAGGCGCGCCCCAAGGCCGGCGGGCTGAACGAATTCGGCATCGCCGCCTACAAGGCGACCGGCGGATTTGCCGGGACCGAGGTGGACTGGCTGCTGCAAATCGGCGGCATCACGGTTGAGCAGGGCTCGGCGCTGGGGCAGGGCCTCACGCTCGATGCGCTGCGCGCTGGCTATGACGCAGTGTTCCTGTCGATCGGCCTGGCCGGGGTGAATGCCTTGCGCGCCGCGGGCGAGGACAAGGACGGTGTCCGCGATGCGGTCGATTTCATCGCCGAGCTGCGCCAGGCGGGCGACCTGTCAGCACTGCCGGTTGGGCGCAATGTGGTGGTGATCGGCGGCGGCATGACCGCGATCGACGCCGCCGTACAGTCAAAGCTGCTGGGCGCTGAGAATGTCACCGTCGCCTACCGCCGCTCGCGCGCCGAGATGGGGGCCAGCGGGTTCGAACAGGATCTGGCCGCCTCCAAGGGGGTCCGGCTGATGTTCAACGTGATGCCGGTTGCCGTGCACGGCAATGGCGCGGCGGTCGAGATCGAGCTGGAATACACCACCAGCGCGGGCGGCTCGGTGACGGGCACGGGCGAGACCGTGCGCCTGGCTGCTGATCAGGTGTTCAAGGCCATCGGCCAGACACTTGAAGGCGTGCCGGAAGGGCTGGAACTTGAGGGGCGCAAGATCAAGGTCGACGGGTCGGGCCGCACCTCGGTTCCCGGGGTCTGGGCCGGCGGCGACTGTGCCAGCGGCGGCGAGGATCTGACGGTGACCGCCGTGGCCGAGGGCCGCGACGCCGCCATGGACATCCACGCCCGGCTGAGCGCGTGACACCGAACAAGGATGCGAAAGCACATCAGGGAGGCCGTATAAATGGCTGATTTGAAGACAAACTTTCTGGGCATCGAAAGCCCGAACCCGTTCTGGCTGGCTTCGGCGCCGCCGACCGACAAGGAATACAATGTCCGCCGCGCCTTCGAGGCCGGTTGGGGCGGTGTTGTCTGGAAGACGCTCGGCTCCGAAGGGCCGCCGGTGGTGAACGTGAATGGCCCGCGCTACGGGGCCATCTATGGCGCCGACCGGCGCCTGCTGGGCCTCAACAACATCGAGTTGATCACAGACCGCCCGCTGGAAACCAACCTGGAAGAGATTGCGCGGGTCAAGGCGGATTATCCAGACCGCGCCGTGATCGTGTCGATCATGGTGCCCTGCGAGGAAGCGGAATGGAAAGCGATCCTCCCGCGGGTGGCCGAAACCGGGGCCGATGGTATCGAGCTCAATTTCGGCTGCCCGCATGGGATGAGCGAACGCGGCATGGGTGCGGCGGTGGGCCAGGTGCCCGAGTATATCGAGATGGTGACCCGCTGGTGCAAGACCTATTACGACAAGCCGGTGATCGTGAAGCTGACCCCCAATATCACCGATATCCGCTATCCGGCACGGGCCGCCAGGAACGGTGGTGCGGATGCGGTTTCTCTCATCAATACAATCAGTTCCATCACGTCGGTGAACCTGGATAACTTCAGCCCCGAACCCTCGATCGACGGTAAGGGCAGCCATGGTGGTTATTGCGGTCCGGCGGTGAAACCGATTGCGATGAACATGGTGGCCGAGATCTCGCGCGATCCCGCCACGCAAGGCCTGCCGATCAGCGGTATCGGTGGCGTGACCACCTGGCGCGACGCGGCCGAGTTCATGAGCCTGGGTTGCGGCACCGTGCAGGTCTGCACCGCCGCGATGACCTATGGTTTCCGCGTGGTCGAGGAGATGAAGACCGGTCTCAGCCAGTGGATGGACGAAAAGGGGTATACCAGCGTCAATGACTTCATCGGGCGCGCGGTCCCCAATGTGACCGATTGGCAGTATCTGAACCTGAACTATGTGGCCAAGGCCAAGATCGATCAGGATCAGTGCATCAAATGCGGGCGCTGCTATGCCGCCTGCGAGGATACCTCGCACCAGGCGATTTCCATGTCCGAGGACCGGGTGTTCGAGGTGATGGATGACGAATGCGTCGCTTGCAACCTCTGCGTCGATGTCTGCCCGATTGATGGCTGTATCTCGATGGTGCCGATGCAGCCGGGCGAGACCGACCCGCGCACCGGCAAGGTGGTGCAGGCCGATTATGCCAACTGGACCACGCATCCCAACAACCCGATGGCACGGGCGGCAGAGTGAGGACCGAGATTTTTCGACGAAAAATCTCTGCTTGAGAAAATTCGACGAATTTTCTCAGAACAAGAGGCGGATCGGTCCGTTGTGGCAGACCACGACGAATTGATCCGCCGTTTCGATCACGTGAAAGTTGCGGCGGCGCATTTCGGTCAGAAACCGCTCCTTCCCGACCTCCCGGTCGACCCAGGCGATCGAGCGGCGTACCACCGCGCCACGCTGTACCGCGCGGGTCGCAAAGATCTGCTCCAGCCAGCGCCGGGCCTGATCGGGGTGAGGCAGGGTCTGCATGACCCCAGCTCAGCAGGTCTTGGTTAAGAAAGCTTGAAGCAGGCCTCAGAGCATCGCTTGCGTCGCGACCTGCCTGTCGATACTTCGAGACAGGGCATGTTTAGTCAGCAGGACCACATGGTACGTCAGCTTCTTCCCGTAAGTGCCTTGTTGCTCGGCTCTGCCTTGCTGTTGTTTGCCGGCGGCATGAACAGTCTGATTCTGCCGATCCGGGGCGCGCAGGAGGGGTTCAGTGCCTCGGCGCTGGGTCTGCTCGGTACCGGCTGGGCGCTTGGTTATGTCGCGGGTTGTTTCTATACACCCCGGCTGGTGGGCAAGGTCGGGCATGTGCGCGCCTTCAGCGTGATGTCCGGGATCGCCGCCGTTGCCGTTCTGCTTTCGCTGCTGTTGTTGACGCCCTGGACCTGGATTCCGCTGCGTGCGATGTCGGGTTTCTGCTTTGCCGGGGCGGCGATGATCGTCGAAAGCTGGCTGAGCGAGCGGGCCGAGCCAAGCACGCGCGGCCGCATCTTCGGCCTTTACACGATGGTCAACCTGGGCGCTTCGACCGCCGGGCAGCTGGTGCTGACGATGGGCGACACCACGGGTTTTATGTTCTTCGTGCTGCCGGCGATCTTTTACTGTCTGGCGCTGATGCCCACCGCGATGTCGTCCAAGACGGTGCCAAAGCCGCTGGTCAGTGTCCGACTCGATCTGATGGCGCTGTGGCGGAATTCGCCGGTGGCGGTGATCGGGGTTCTCTGTGTGGGCGTGTCCAACAGCGCTTTTGGCACGCTCTCGGCGGTCTATGCGGATGGGATCGGGCTGGCGCTTACGACGGTGGCGCTGTTTGCCAGCCTGCCGGTACTGGCCGGGGCGGTGTCGCAGATCCCGATCGGTTGGCTGTCGGACCGGCTGGACCGGCGCGCGGTGCTGATCGGTGTGGCGGTTCTGGCGCTGGCGGTCGATACGATCTTTATCGTGCTGTCGCCCGAGACCCGGATGCTGAACCTGGTGCTGGCCTCGCTGTTCGGCGCGGCGATCTATGCCATGTATCCGATCATCATTGCCCATGCCAATGATCACGCGGCGGCCGATCAGGCGATCCAGGTCAGCGGCGGGTTGCTGATGCTCTACGGGTTGGGGTCGATCCTGGGGCCTTTGCTGGCGGGGTTCGGGATGGAGACGCTTGGCGGCACCGGCCTGTTCATGACCTCGGCCGGGGCGCATGTGCTGCTGATCCTGTTCTCGGGCCTGCGCATCCTGCTGCGTGCGCCGGTGGCCGAGGCCGACAAGTCGAGCTTTGTGCCCGCTCCCGCCGGCCGGGCGACGACGCCGGAAACCGCGGCACTGGCAAGTGCCGAGTCCGATGAGGTCGATGAGGACGAGGAAGAGACGCCTAGTCCGGACGCGGGCTGAGCAGCCGCCGATAGAGCGTGTCGAGGAACACGTCGGCGCCGTCGAACGGGTCTTCATCGCCCAGCACCGCGCGCACCTGCACGTCGAAATCCGCGTAATGCTGGGTCAGCGACCAGATCGAGAACAGCAGGTGATAGGGATGCACGCGGGCGATCCGGCCCGCCGCCATCCAACCCTCGAGAAGCGCCACCTTGTCATCAACCAGCACCTTGAGATCCTCGCTCAGCGCCTGATAGATGCGGGGGGCGCCCTGCACGATCTCGTTGGCGAACAGCCGGCTTTCGCGAGGATAGTCACGGCTCATCTCCAGCTTGCGATGGACATAGGCCAAGAGTTCCGTCAGCGGTTCTCCCTGCTCGTCGAGCGCGCGCAGCGGGTCGAGCCAGGTATCGAGAAGCTCGGCCAGCAGCGCCTCGTGCATCGCCTCTTTCGAGGGGAAGTAGTAGAGCAGGTTGGGTTTGCTCAACCCCGCCTCGGCGGCGATCTGATCCACCGTTGCGCCGCGGAACCCATGTGCCGAAAAGACGTTCAGCGCCGCGTCCAGGATGGCGGCGCGGTTTTTCTTCTGGATACGGGTCGGTGCACGGTCCTGAGGCATGATCTGCTGATTTTTCCTTCGCTTGCCCGCTGATGTGGCGGGAATCTTGCATTGGGACTCGGCTATTTCTTGACTGGTGTCAAACCCGTGATAGCGTGAGTTTGACCAGTTGGTCAAATAGCTAGGCCAGCGTGAACGCAAAGCAAGCAACAGGGGAACAGGTATGGCGGCTCCGGCGCAGAATCTCAGAATCAATGTTGACCGGTTGTGGGACAGTCTGATGGAGATGGCCCAGATCGGCCCCGGCGTGGCGGGGGGCAACAACCGCCAGACCCTGACGGATGAGGATGGCGAGGGCCGCGCCCTGTTCCAGAAATGGTGCGAGGCGGCGGGCTGTTCCATGGGGCTTGACCAGATGGGCAACATGTTCGCCATGCGCCCGGGCACCGACCCGGACGCGCTGCCGGTCTATGTGGGCTCGCATCTGGATACCCAGCCCACCGGCGGCAAATACGACGGGGTGCTGGGGGTTCTGGCCGGGCTGGAGGTGATCCGCACCCTGAACGATCTGGGCATCCGCACCAAGCACCCGATCGTCGCCACCAACTGGACCAACGAAGAGGGCACGCGCTTTGCCCCCGCGATGCTGAGTTCCGGCGTCTTTGCCGGGATGCATACGCAGGACTGGGCCTATGCGCGCACCGATGCCGAGGGCAAGAGCTTTGGCGACGAGCTGTCGCGGATCGGCTGGCGCGGCGAGGAAGAGGTTGGCGCGCGCAAGATGCATGCGTTTTTCGAGCTGCATATCGAACAAGGGCCGATTCTGGAGGCCGAGGGTAAGGATATCGGCGTTGTCACCCATGGTCAGGGGCTGAGCTGGACCCAGGTCACCATCACCGGCAAGGACGCGCACACCGGCTCGACCCCGATGCCGATGCGGCGCAATGCGGGGCTGGGCATGGCGCGGGTGCTTGAAAAGGTGGACGAGATCGCGCTCAGCCACGCGCCCCATGCGGTGGGGGCGGCGGGTCATATCGACGTCTATCCCAACTCGCGCAACGTGATCCCGGGCAAGGTGGTGTTCACGGTGGATTTCCGCAGCCCGGACCTGTCGGTGATCGAGGATATGGAGGCGCGTCTGCGCGTCGAGGGCCAGAAGATCGCCGATGCGATGGGGCTGGAGGTCGCCTTTGAAAAGGTGGGCGGATTCGATCCGGTGGCCTTTGACGAGGGCTGCGTCTCGGCCATCCGCAATGCGGCCGAGCGGCTGGGATACAGCCATATGAACATCATCTCGGGTGCCGGCCACGATGCCTGCTGGATCAACCGGGTGGCGCCGACGGCTATGGTGATGTGCCCCTGCGTGGACGGGCTGAGCCATAACGAGGCCGAGGAAATATCCAAGGACTGGGCGGCGGCCGGCACCGATGTGCTGTTTCACGCGGTGGTCGAGACGGCGGAAATCGTGGAGTGATCGGGGCCAACCCCCAAACCCCCGGAGTATTTCCGGCAAAGTGAAGGACAAGAGATGCTGCCGGATACGGCCACATTGCGCAAACGAATAAGGGCGGCGATCGAGGCCGATCTTTCCGACGCGCCGGTGGATGCGGTGGGTCGGGCCACGCTGCGCGATTTCGCGGCAATGCGGCAGGAGCCGGAGGCGGTCGAGGTGCAGTTCAGCGGCGGCGTCATGGGGCAGGGCTGGGCGGTCACGCGACCCAATGGCCCCTATCTGGTCGTCTACCTGCCGCAGGCGGGGTGTTTCTCGCTCTGTGTCGAGGGGCCGTTCGGACCGCTCGATATCGGGGTGCATGGCAATGCGATCGGCTGTTTCGGGTCGGTCTGACAAGAAAAACAGGGAGTTCAAGCATATGAGCACAGTCATCAGGAACGGCACCGTTGTGACCGCCGATCTGACCTACAAGGCGGATGTGCGGATCGAAAACGGCGTGATCACCGAAATCGGCCCGGGGCTGAGCGGTGACAAGGAGTTGGACGCCACCGGCTGTTACGTGATGCCCGGCGGCATCGATCCCCATGTGCATCTGGAGATGCCCTTTATGGGCACCTATTCCAGCGACGATTTCGAAAGCGGCACCCGCGCCGGGCTGGCGGGCGGCACCACGATGGTGGTGGATTTCTGCCTGCCCAACCAGGGTGAGAGCCTGCTGGATGCGATCAAGCGCTGGGACAACAAGTCGACCCGGGCCAATTGCGACTATTCCTTCCACATGGCGGTGACCTGGTGGGGCGAGCAGGTGTTCAACGACATGAAGACCGTGATCGAGACGCGTGGTATCAACACGTTCAAGCATTTCCTTGCCTACAAGGGCGCGCTGATGGTGAACGATGACGAGTTGTTCGCCTCGTTCAACCGACTGGCCGAGCTGGGCGGGATTGCCATGGTGCATGCCGAAAACGGCGATGTGGTGGCCGAGATGACGGCCAAGCTGCTGGCGGCGGGCAACACCGGCCCCGAGGCGCATGCCTATTCGCGCCCCTCTCAGGTCGAGGGCGAGGCCACCAACCGCGCCATCATGATCGCCGACATGGCGGGCGTGCCGCTATACGTCGTACATACCTCGTGCGAGGAGGCGCATGAGGCGATCCGGCGCGCGCGGATGCAAGGCAAGCGCGTCTGGGGTGAACCGCTGATCCAGCATCTGACGCTGGATGAAAGCGAGTATTTCCATCCCGATTGGGACCATGCGGCCCGGCGCGTGATGTCGCCGCCCTTCCGTAACAAGCAGCATCAGGACAGCCTGTGGGCGGGGCTGCAATCGGGCTCGCTGAGCGTGGTGGCGACCGATCATTGCGCCTTTACCACCGAGCAGAAACGCTATGGCGTGGGTGATTTTTCCAAGATCCCCAATGGCACCGGCGGGCTGGAGGACCGGATGCCGATGCTGTGGACCCATGGCGTGGCCACGGGGCGTCTGACGCCGAACGAGTTTGTGGCGGTTACATCAACCAACATCGCCAAGATATTGAATTGTTATCCGAAAAAGGGTGCGGTTCTGGTGGGTGCCGATGCCGACCTGGTAGTCTGGGACCCGGAAAAATCCAAGACGATCAGCGCAGGCAGCCAGCAGTCGGCCATCGATTACAACGTGTTCGAGGGCAAGGAGGTCAAGGGCCTGCCGCGCTTTACCCTGACCCGCGGCCAGGTGGCGGTGCATGACGGCGAGATCCGCACTCAGGAGGGCCATGGCAAGTTCGTGGCGCGCGAGGCGAACACGCCGGTGAACCGAGCTTTGAGCAGCTGGAAAGAGCTGACCGCCCCGCGCCCGGTTGAGCGCAGCGGCATTCCGGCGACGGGGGTCTGATGCGCCTATTCGGGCACAAGCGCGTCCAGTTCGGGCAGGAGAACGACACTCTCCTGCTCGTGCGGATCGGTGCGGGCCAGGATGGCGACGGCCTCGCTCTTGCCGGTGTTGATCGGCAGATGGGGAACACCGGCGGGGATGTAGATCAGATCACCGGCATTGGTTTCCATCTTGTGTTCAAGGGCATGGCCCCAGTACATGACCGCCGACCCCTCGATCACATAGATCGCGGTCTCGTGCTCGGCATGAAGATGGGCCTTGGCCCGGCCACCCGGCGGAATGCGCAGCATGTGCATGCAAATGGATCGGGCGCCGGTTGTCTCGCGCGCGATCCCCTGAAAATAATCGAACCCCTGCTTGCCGGCATAGGTTTCGCCAAGGCGGAGTTTTTGGCAGGTATCTGGCATCTGATCGGGCATCGCTCGGGGGTCTCCAACAGGATAATGACACTATGAATGGGACGGGGCAGCAGCCGGAGTTGTCAAGCGTGGTTTCCGCCAAGGGGCTGGATCTGACGTTTCAGACCAATGACGGCCCGGTTCACGCGCTCAAGGACGTGAACCTGGAAATCAACAAGGGCGATTTCGTCAGTTTCATCGGACCGTCGGGCTGCGGCAAGACGACATTCCTGCGCTGCATCGCGGCGTTGGAAACACCGACGGGTGGCAGCCTGACGGTGAACGGGATGACGCCTGACGAGGCGCGGCGCAAGCGCGCCTATGGCTATGTGTTCCAGGCGGCGGGCCTGTACCCGTGGCGAACCATCGCCAAGAACATCAAGCTGCCGCTCGAGATCATGGGGTTTTCCCGGCAAGAGCAGGAAGAGCGTGTGAGAAAGGTCCTGGAACTCGTTGATCTGGCAGGGTTTGGTGGCAAATTCCCCTGGCAGCTGTCGGGCGGAATGCAGCAGCGGGCGAGCATCGCCCGCGCGTTGGCCTTCGATGCCGATATCCTGCTGATGGACGAGCCGTTCGGGGCGCTGGACGAGATCGTGCGTGATCACCTGAACGAACAGTTGCTGGCGCTGTGGGCGCGGACGGGCAAGACAATCGGCTTTGTCACCCATTCGATCCCCGAGGCGGTCTATCTGTCGACCAAGATCGTGGTAATGAGCCCGCGACCGGGCCGGATCACCGATGTGATCGAAAGCCCGCTGCCCAAGGACCGGCCGCTGGATATCCGCGACAGCGCGGAGTTCATCGAGGTCGCTCATCGGGTGCGCGAGGGGCTGAGGGCGGGCCATGCCGATGACTGAGCAAGGTTTCGGGATGCGCGGCGGCGAGGCCGGGTGGAACCGGAATTCGGCTCGAATTCCGGCCCGATTTCCTTGCAGGAAATCGGTGTTGCGCGCGCGGGGAGGGACAGCATGAAATCTCTGCTTGCGGTCCTGACCGTCCTCGCCGTGATCGTGGGGCTCTGGTATGCAGCTTGTGTGCCGATGAACATTCACGGTGTTCTGGTCGCGGCCGAACGCGGCGGGGCGGTGGTGGAACCGGCCGATGGTGCCGCCCGGCGCGGCATGAGCGGTGTCTCGCTGGCGCTGAAGAACCGGTTTGCCGTGCCCGAGACCTGGGCGCAGGAGCGTCCGCGCCTGCCGGCACCCCATCAGGTGGCAATCGAGCTGTGGGACACCACGGTGATGAAGAAGATCACCTCGAAGCGCAGCCTGGTCTATCATGGCTGGGTGACGCTGAGCGCCACGCTGTTGGGCTTTGGTATCGGCACCGTTCTGGGGGTGTTGCTGGCGGTGGGGATCGTGCATTCCCGTGTCATGGACATGTCGGTGATGCCCTGGGCCATCGTCAGCCAGACCATCCCGATCATCGCGCTGGCGCCGATGATCATCGTGGTGCTCTATTCGGTGGGCGTTCAGGGGATCATCCCCAAGGCGGTGATCTCGGCCTATCTGAGCTTTTTCCCGGTCGTGGTCGGCATGGTCAAGGGGCTGCGCAGCCCCGATGCGATGCAGCTTGACCTGCTAAGAACCTACAACGCCTCGCAGGGCGAGACCTTTTGGAAACTGCGCCTGCCGGCCTCGATGCCTTATCTCTTTGCCTCGCTCAAGATCGGGATCGCGGCCTCGCTGGTCGGCGCCATCGTGGGTGAATTGCCGACCGGAGCTGTTTCGGGCCTGGGTGCGCGGCTGCTGGCGGGGAGTTATTATGGTCAGACCGTGCAGATCTGGTCGGCCCTGTTCGGGGCGGCGATTCTGGCGGCCTGCCTGGTGGGGCTTCTGGGGGTGATCGAGCGGCTGGTTCTGAAACGGATGGGGATGGCATGAGGATGGCATGGCATAAGGGGGGCGCTGCCCCCGTCGCGCAGGCGCGACTCCCCCGAGGTATTTGGGAACAGAAGAAGGATTGGGGGGCGCGCGGATGATGCTGGTTCTGGTGGCCTTGCTCGTCTGGGGCGCGGCCTGGTGGTTGAATACCCGTCTGGCCGAGGGGCCGCAGGCCGGGACCCGCCCGGTGCGGCTGGCGGTGCCGCTGATCTTTGGCGCCACGATCCTGGTGGTGTGGGAACTGGTGGTGCGGGGGCTGGAGGTGCCGCTGGTGATCCTGCCCGCGCCCTCGCTGATCGCGGCGCGGTTTGCGGGCAGCCTGCCGATCCTCTGGGCCGATTTCGTACAAACCTTTGTCAAGGGCGCGCTGAGCGGCTATCTGATCGGCTGCGGTGCGGCGTTCGTGATGGCGGTGGCGGTAGACCGGTCCGAATTCCTGCGGCTGGGCCTTCTGCCGGTGGGCAATTTCGTGGCAGCCTTGCCGATTGTCGGCACCGCGCCGATCCTGGTGATGTGGTTCGGCTTTGACTGGCAGTCAAAGGCCGCCGTGGTGGTGGTGATGGTGTTCTTTCCGATGCTGGTCAACACCGTGGCGGGCCTGCGTGAGACCACCGCGATGCAGCGCGACCTGATGGAGACCTATGCCGCCAGTTATTGGCAGAGCTTCTTCAAGCTGCGGCTGCCGGCGGCGATGCCCTTTATCTTCAACGGGCTCAAGATCTCGACCACGCTGGCCCTGATCGGGGCGATCGTGGCCGAATTCTTTGGCTCGCCGACGCTTGGCATGGGGTTCCGCATCTCGACCAGTGTCGGGCAGCTGGCACTGGACATGGTCTGGGCCGAAATCGTTGTGGCGGCGCTGGCCGGGACGCTGTTCTATGGTCTGGTGGCGCTGATCGAACATCATGTCACCTTTTGGCACCCTTCCCAAAGGCGTTAGGCTGATCCCATATCCGACAAGATCCCGGACCGAACCGGGGCAGAGAAACAGACAACCAACAAGGAGTGAAATCATGAAGAAACTGATGAATGGTGCGGCGCTAGCCCTGGCCCTGGCGGCTGGTCCGGCTCTGGCGGCTGACGAGGTCAAGCTGCAGCTGCAATGGGTGACCCAGGCGCAGTTCGCCGGCTATTATGTGGCCCTGGACAAGGGGTTCTATGACGAAGAGGGGCTGGACGTGACCATCCTGCCCGGCGGTCCCGACATCGCCCCGCCGCAGGTGCTGGCCGGTGGTGGCGCCGATGCGATGCTGAACTGGATGCCCTCGGCGCTGGCGGCGCGGGAAAAGGGCCTGCCGGTAGTGAACATCGCCCAGCCCTTCAAATCCTCTGGCCTGATGCTGACCTGCTGGAAGGATACCGGCATCACCGGGCCGCAGGATTTCAAGGGCAAGACCATCGGCGTCTGGTTCTTTGGCAATGAATACCCGTTCCTGAGCTGGATGAGCCAGGAGGGGATCAGCACCGACGGCGGCGCCGACGGGGTGACCGTGCTGAAACAGGGTTTCAACGTCGATCCGCTGCTGCAGCGCCAGGCCGATTGCATCTCGACCATGACCTATAACGAATATGGTCAGGTGCTTGATGCCGGTGTCAGCGAGGACGAGCTGGTGACCTTCAAATACGAGGATATGGGCGTCGCCACGCTGGAAGACGGCATCTATGTGCTTGAAGACAACCTCAAGGACGAGGCCTTCAAGGACAAGATGACCCGCTTTGTGCGGGCCTCGATGAAGGGCTGGAAATATGCCGAGGCCAACCCGGACGAGGCTGCGGGCATCGTTCTGGACAATGACGCCACCGGTGCCCAGACCGAGGCGCATCAGGTCCGCATGATGGGCGAGATCGCCAAGCTGACCGCCGGCTCGAACGGCGCGCTGGACCCGGCCGATTTCGACCGCACGGTCGGTACGCTGCTGGCGGGTGGCTCTGATCCGGTGATCACCAAAACACCCGAAGGGGCCTGGACGCATGAGATCACCGATGCGGCGCTGAAGTAAGTCTGACGAGCTGAACCGGGGTCATCCCCGCGATACGCGGTCCCTTTCGAGGGGCCGCGTTTTTTCATGCGGGAATGTCGGTTTTGTTTGGGACGATATGCAGGGGCATGATATGAAAATCACTGCAAGATAACGCGATTTGAGTCCAAGAGAGAGCAACCAGGGAAATAATGCAAAGTTTTGCGCAAGAAATGCAAGCTGCGTTTACCTTGATCCTGGCCGGTGATTCCGAACTGCTGGGCATTGTCGCTTTGTCGTTGCGGGTGTCGCTGCTTGCGGTTCTGTTTGCGGCGCTGATCGGTATGCCGCTGGGCGCGGCGCTGGCGGTGGGACGCTTCCCGGGTCGGCGCGCGCTGGTGGTTCTGGTCAATGCGCTGATGGGGCTGCCGCCGGTGGTGGTGGGGCTGCTTGTCTATCTGATGCTGTCGCGCTCGGGCCCGCTTGGGGTGTTGCAACTGCTCTACACGCCAACCGCGATGATCATTGCGCAGGTGGTGCTGGTCACCCCGATCATCGCCGCTCTGACCCGGCAGGTGGTCGAGATGCTGGATGCCGAATATGCCGAACAGATGCGCAGCCTGGGCCTGTCGCGGCTGGCCACGGTGCCGGTGCTGTTGTGGGACGGGCGGGTGGCCCTGCTGACCGCAGTTCTGGCCGGGTTCGGCCGCGCCATTGCCGAAGTGGGCGCGGTGATCATCGTCGGGGGCAATATCAACCATGTGACGCGGGTGATGACCACCGCCATCGCGCTTGAGACCTCCAAGGGCAATCTGGCACTGGCGCTGGCGCTTGGGGCGGTGCTGATCAGTATCGCCATCGCGGTCAATGCGCTGGTCAGCCTGCTGGGCGCGCGCAGCCGGGCCGAGGTGATGGCCCATGCGTGACCTGGTCGAGGAAAGCGGGCTGATGATCGAGGCGCAGGGCCTGCGTATCGCGCGCGGCGGTCAGCGCCTGCTGGATGTGGCGCATCTGCGGTTGGGCGGGCCGGGGCCGACCGTGATCCTGGGGCCGAACGGGGCGGGCAAGAGCCTGCTGTTGCGCTGCCTGCACGGGCTGATCGGGGCCGATGTCGGCGCCGTGCGGCAGAACGGGCGCCCGCTAGACGGTGACGAGCGGGCGCGCCAGGCCATGGTGTTCCAGCGACCTGTGATGCTGCGCCGCTCGGTGGCGGGCAATCTCGATTTCGTCCTGCGCCGCCGGGGTCTGGCCCGTCGGCAGCGCCAGGACCGGATCGCGGATCTGCTGGCGGAGGGCGGCTTGCAGTCGCGAGGCGGGCAGAGTGCGCGCTCGCTCTCGGTGGGCGAGGCGCAGCGGTTGGCGATCCTGCGCGCGCTGGCGACCGAGCCCGAGGTGCTGTTTCTGGACGAGCCCACCAGCGCGCTTGACCCGGGTGCGACCCAGGCGATCGAGGCGTTGGTGCTGCGCGCCAGCACCCGGGGCGTGCGGATCGTGATGGTGACCCATGATATCGGCCAGGCCCGTCGGCTGGCGGCGGATGTGGTGGTGATGATGGGCGGGCAGGTGGTCGAACAAGGCCCCGCCGCGCAGGTGCTGGACGACCCGGCCAATGGCGCGGTGCGCCGTTTCCTGGCCGGAGAGCTGATTTTCTGAACATTTACGGAGACTGGATATGATCGGAAGTGTTTTCCGCATGGGCGCGCTTGTGCTTGGCCTGATGGCGGGCTCGCTGGCACAGGCGGGTGACTTCATCGTGGTACAATCCACAACCTCGACCCAGAACTCGGGCCTGCTGGATCATATCCTGCCCGCGTTTGAGGCCGAGACCGGCATCGAGGTGCGGGTGGTCGCGGTGGGCACCGGCCAGGCGATCCGCAATGCGGCCAATGGCGATGGCGACGTGCTGCTGGTTCATGCCAAGGCGGCGGAAGAGAAATTCGTGGCCGAGGGCTGGGGCGTCGAACGCTTCGATGTCATGTATAACGACTTCGTGCTGGTCGGCCCGGCCTCGGATCCGGCGGGGGTGCGCGGTGGCAGCGATATCGTTGCGGCGCTGAGCGCGATTGCCGGGGCCGAAGCGCCCTTTGCCTCGCGCGGAGATGACAGCGGCACCCACAAGGCCGAGCTGCGCCACTGGGCCAGCGCGGGTATCGATGTGAGCGCCGCCTCGGGCGGGTGGTATCGCGAGACCGGCTCGGGCATGGGGGCGACGCTGAACCTGGCGGCCGGCATGGGTGCCTATGCGCTGAGCGACCGCGCTACCTGGATCGCCTTTGGCAACAAGGGCGATCTGGTGGTGGCGGTCGAGGGCGACGCACGGCTGTTCAACCAGTATGGCGTGATCCTGGTCAACCCAGCCAAACACCCCGGCGTCAAGGCCGAAGCAGGGCAGCGGTTCATCGACTGGCTGACCGGTGACGAGGGGCAGGCGGCGATTGCGGGCTATACGCTGGACGGCCAACAGCTGTTCTTTCCCAACGCCAAGTGAGCGCATTCGCTATCGGCAGGGAGAGATTTTTCGACGAAAAATCTCGCCTCCGGCGGGAGCATCTGGAGCGAAATGAAGGGGCGGCACTGTCTGGTGCTGCCCCTGTTTCGATCAGCCGCTGGCGCCGTTGTGATGCACGGTGCCAAGGCCGCTGAGGTCATAGCCCCCCATCTCGGTGGCGCGGGTCGCGAAGGCGGGGCCGCGCAGGAAGCTCATCAGGCGCGTCATCGGCGGGTCGAACGCGGCGCGTCGCCAGATCGCCAGATCGAAGCGTTCCTCATGGGTGGGCAGGAAGCCCAGCCCGTGCGGAGAGGCCAGCGCGCCCAGGCCGAACCCCGCCTCGGCCTTGCCCGATTGCAGCAGCATGGCCAGATCCTCTTCGGTTCGGGCGCAGGCGGGGTCGGGGGCAAGATCGGCGGGGGTGATCCCCAGGTTCTCCAGTTCAGCAAGGAACAGGTGCTGGCTGGCGGCGCTGGACTGGCGCATCGCCACCCGGCGCCCGCGCAGATCGGCCAGTCCGGTGATACCGCTGACCCCCGGGGCCAGCAGCAGCCCACGCTGACGTCGCGCGATCTCGATCAGCACCACCGGCGCCTCTCCCAGCGCGTCGCGCAGCGAGGCGGTGTTGAACCCGTCTGCCTCGCGGATATGCAGCGCGGCGGCCTGCGCCTTGCGCTCCTTCAGCCGGGTCAGCCCGTCGAACGAGCCGTCATAATAGGTGGCCAGCCCCGCGCCGCTCTCTCGCAGCGCCCAGTCGAGCAGCGGATCGTGGCTGCCCGCCAGGATCGGGGGCAGGGGCGGCTCGGCCACCCGCGGCCCCGCGCGCGAGGCATTGAGCCAGGCCAGCACCTCGGCCCGGGGAAACAGCAGCTTGCCCATGGCGCGCACATGCGGCACCTCGCCCGAGGCGGCGAGGTCATAGGCCTTGCGCTCGCCGATCCTGAGCAGATCGGCCAGCTCTCGGGTGGTCAGGAACTCGGCCATTCAGTCGAGACGCACATCCGCCCCGGTGCCGCGCTCGGCGGCCGAGAAACCGGCACGGCTCAGCACTTGCGGCGCGGCGACGGTGATGACGGCCATCAGGACAACGGCGCTGAGAAAGGCTTTCATGGGGACTCCTTTGCCAGGGTGGCCCGGCGCAGATAGGCGATCAGGTCGGCGCGGTCCTGGGCGCCGGTGATCCGTTGCATGGGCATCTTTGACCCCGGAATGTAATGGTCCGGGCCCAGATCGAAAAGCGAATTGATGCTCTCCTCGGTCCAGACGATATCCGAACCCGCCAGCGTGTCGGAATAGAGATAGCCGGGCAGGGTGCCGGCGCGGCGGCCAAAGACCCGGTACAGCGTCGGCCCGGCGCGCCGCCCGCCCTCGGGCGTCAGCGCGTGGCAGATCGAGCATTTGCGGGCAAACTGGCGCTCGCCATTGTCCATCTGGTCGGGGTCCTTCAGAAAGCTGCGCTCGCCGCTCGCCATCTTGCCATGTTCCGAGAGTGAGGCCACCGGCCAGCTGTACATGGTGTCGTCGATGCCGCCTGCATGGATATTCGCGCCATCCGGCGAAAAGGCCAGCGCCCAGACCGGCCCGCGCAGGGTGGCGCGGAAGTCGCGGGCGATGCGCCAGCTGGCGGTGTCGATCACCATGATATAGCCTTCGCCATCGCCCACCGCGAGCTGGCTGCGATCGGGGCTGAGCGCCAGCGCCAGAACCGGGCGACGGTCGAGGGTAAAGTCGCGCTCGGCCCCGGTGGCAAGGTCGAGAATCCGCGTCACCCCATCGACCGCGCCATAGGCCAGCCAGCCGTCTGCGTCATTCAGTACGATCTCGTTGATGCCGAACCCGTGCCGGGTGATCTGGCGCAATTCGCTGCCGCTCGCGACATCCCATAGCCGCAGCACGCCATCCATGCCGGCAGAGTAAAGCAGCGTACCATCGGGAGAAAAGGCGACCGCGTTGACCCCGCTGGCGGCATCAAGGCTGCGCGGTGCCCTGCTGTCCAGCGGCCAGAGGCCGATGGTTCCGTCCCAGCTGGCGGTGGCGGCGAGGGTCTCCGACAGGGCAAGACCGGTGATCTTGCCCTTGTGGCGGCCCAGGATGGTGCCTTCGGGCCAGCGGCGCAGGGTGAAATCGTCGCCTGCCGAGTAGAGCACGCCACCCTGAAACGCCACCGTATTGACGGCGGCCTCGTGCCCTTCGAACCAATGCGGCGCCCGCCCGGTCCACAGCCCCACGGAATTGTCGAAACTGGCGGTGGCGATCTGCCCCTCCGGGCCGACGGCAATGCCCATCACCGGCCCGCCGTGCCCCTTGAGGGTGAAGAACTCTGCCGCCGCGCAGGCGGGCCAGAGCAGCAGCGCCAGCGCCAGCGCGCGCATCATTCCGCCGGGCTGGGCCTGGCCTTGCTGGCCTCGGCCGATTTCACCTCGTCCAGCCACAGCGAATGGTGCTCGCGCGCCCATTGCTCCTCGACCTCGCCCGAACCCATGGCATCGAATGCGCCCTCCATCCCCAGCGAGCCCAGATAGATATGGGCGATGATGATGGTGATGAACGCAAAGGCCACGATCAGGTGCCAGAGCTGTGCATATTGCATCTCCTGATGCGGGGTCATCACCTCGGGCAGGGACAGGCCCATGGCCTGCGGCAGGCCGGTTGCATTGGCCAGCGCAAAGGTCTTGGCAAACATCGGCATTTCAAAGGGAAACAGCAGCGACAGGCCCGAGAGCGAGATCGACAGGCCCAGCAGGATGCACAGCCAGAAGATGATCTTTTGCCCGGCATTGAACTTTTTCGCGGGCGGGTGCAGCCCCTTGCTGAACAGGCCACCGCCCACGGCCAGCCATTTCAGGTCGTGCCGGTTGGGGATGTTATGGGCGATCCAGTTCACCGTCACGATGGCCAGACCGATCATGAAGGCCCAGGCGATGTTGTTATGCACCCATTTGCAGGCCAGCGCGAGGGTGGCAAAGGCCTCCTTGCCCAACAGCGGGATCAGGACGTCGCGCCCATAAAGCGTGATCAGCCCCGACACCGCCAGTACCAGGAACGACCCGGCAAACAGCCAGTGTCCGAACCGCTCGAAGGCGGCGAAACGGGTGACGCTGCGCCCGGTCCTGGCGCCGTCGATGCGGATGCGGCCGCGCAGCAGATAGAATAGCGCCAGCACCACGATCATGCCAGCCAGCGCATAGGTGCCATAATCGCGCAGCGCGCCTTCGCGCAGGCTCAGCCACCACATGCCATCGTCCTGGATGATCACATCGGCGGCAGGTCCGCGCGCCGAGACGGTGACATCCGCCGCGCCATAGCGCAGGGCGCGAAAAATCTCGCTGTCCGAGGCACCGCCGCGTACGCCCAGCTGAGCCTCAAGCGGCGCGGTCTGGCTGCCGGTATCGGTGGCGCGATAGGCATCGTCGACCTTTTCGCCCCGCTGGCGGGCCAGAATATCCTCTAGCGTGGTGGCGCCGCCGGTGGCGGAGCGGTCCGGTGCCCCCTCCTGCGCCACGGCGGGCAGGGCCAGACAGAGCAGACAGATCAGAAGTCGCAGAACCGGCATCGGAACCTCATGTGCAAACCGCACCGCCGGAAAGCCGCGAAACAGCGCGGCGGCGCGAGAATTTTCGCAGAAAATTCTTGGTCCTGCGGCGCAAATTTGATGCGCCGCAGGGGATCAGGCAGCCTCAGCCGCCCTTCTGGTCATAGGCGGTGCCCCAGCCCCAGGCGCCTGTACCAAAGCCGCGCGCCACGACGCGTTCGCGGTAGATGGCCGAGACCACGTCGCCGTCACCGGCCAGCAGTGCCTTGGTCGAACACATCTCGGCGCAGATGGGCAGCTTGCCCTCGGCGATCCGGTTG
>Ga0157387_10981_pt1 | contig 27145 bp, 29 predicted proteins | sample T8_LowC_AmetaT_FD_116788 | JGI IMG/M metagenome (GOLD analysis project Ga0157387, IMG submission 116788) | Metatranscriptome of Roseovarius nubinhibens ISM and Alexandrium tamarense co-culture from University of Georgia, USA - T8_LowC_A metaT... ... | reverse complement strand
TGCGGCGGGTCAGAACCCGCTGTACCTTGTCCATGTCACGGGCCGACCGTCTCATCTCAGCGCGCTCCCAGAGTCTCGGCATCCGCAGGTGTCAGATGGCGCACGCCGAACACCGCCTGGCTGGCCCCGGCTACCAGAGGATAGATAAGGATGGTCAGCACCAGTTGCGAGGCCACCAGGAACAGCGGCGCCTGATCGACAGAGGTGATCGCCAGCACGATCCGGTAAAGCAGGGCAATCGCCATCAGCACCACCGCCACCGCCAACCATTCCGCGACAAAGCCGGTCTCGCCATGATTGCCGAAACGGCTGTGAAGGAACACCGTGCCCGCCACCGTCAGCGCCGCCAGCAGGCCGGGCGGGCGCTGCAGCAGCAGATCGGCCAGCAGGATCACGATGGCGATCAACAGCGGCGGCACGAAATCGGGTCGGCGCAGCGACCAGGCCAGTGTCAGCGCCAGGAGCAGATCGGGCGAGGCCCAGCGCTTGGGCAAGGTATCCAGCGGCAGCAGGTGAAAGAACAGGATCACCATCGCCAAACCGGCATAGCTCAGGCGCATCACCCAGATGCGCGAGGGCGCGAGGCTATCCATCGGTGGCCTCCGCTGGGGTGGTCAGCGCCGAGGTATCGGGCGCGGCGGGGGCCGGTGGGCCGACCACGTCGCCGTGATCTTCGATCTTCTCGGTGCCGTGATGACGCAGCACGCGCAGGAACTCCAGCCGTTCGTAATCGGCCGACAGGCGTACGCGCAGGCGCCCGGTCCGGTCCTCGGCCACCTGTCCGATCAAGAGACCGGCGGGAAACACGCCGCCATCACCCGAGGTGACCACCCGGTCGCCGGGACGGACAAGCTCGCGGTTCTCCAGGAAATCGACCACCGGGGCAGCGGTGTTGTCGCCGGTGATCAGCGCGGTCTGCCCCGAGGGCTGGATGGTGGCGGGGATCGAACTGGCCGCGTCGGTCAGCAGGATGACCCGGGCCGAGGATTGCCCCACGCCCGAGATCCGGCCCACCAGCCCGATCCCGTCCATCGCGGCCCAGCCATCGACGATCCCGTCGCGCGCGCCCACGTTCAGCAGCACCGATTGCCGGAAGGGAGAGCCGCTATCGGCCATCACTACGCCGGTGATATAGGTCAGGCGCGGATCGAGGCGGACATTGTTCAGGTCCAGCAGCCGGGCGTTTTCCTGTTCCAGTTGCAGCGCGGCCTCTTTCCAGGCGCGCATCTGGCGCAGCTCGCTGCGCAGCTCGCGGTTCTGCTCGCTCAGCCGCTGATAGCTCTGGAAATCGCGGATCAGGTTGATGGTGCCGGTGACCGGCACCATGGCCCAGTCCATCGAGGGGATGACCGTGTCGACGACCTGGGCGCGGAAGCGTTCGACCCGCGGGCTGTCGATGCGCCAGACCAGAAAGATGCCCAGCAGACACAGCAGCAGAACCCCGAGCAACAGGCGGCGCAGGGGGCCGGCATAGTCCTCGCGCTGTGAGCGGTCGCGTGCCAAAGAGGTCCTTTCCGCCAATCGTCCGAGCCGCCGGATGGCAGCCGCCTAGACCGCCAGTTACCCCCGGATCCTGCGCGGCTTAGCTGTCGTAGTCAATCGCGTGGCGCAGCTGCTTTTCGTATTCCAGCGCCTTGCCGGTGCCGAGTGCCACACAGTTCAGGCTTTCATCGGCAATCGAAACCGCCAGCCCGGTCTGTTCGCGCAGGGCCAGGTCAAGATCGCCCAGCAGCGCACCGCCGCCGGTCAGCATGACGCCCCGGTCGACGATATCGGCTGCCAGATCGGGCGGCGTGGTCTCCAGCGCGGTCATCACCGCCTCGCAGATCTGCTGCACCGGTTCGGCCAGCGCCTCGGCCACCTGGGCCTGGCTGATCTCGATCTCCTTTGGCACGCCATTGAGCAGGTCGCGACCCCGGATCAGCATCGACTGGCCGCGCCCGTCATCGGGCATGCGCGCGGTTCCGATCGAGGTCTTGATGCGTTCGGCGGTGCTTTCGCCCACCAGCAGGTTCTGCTGACGGCGCAGGTAGCTGATGATCGCCTCGTCCATCCGGTCGCCGCCGACGCGGACCGAGCGGGCATAGACGATGTCACCCAGCGACAGGACGGCCACCTCGGTGGTGCCGCCGCCGATATCGACAACCATGTTGCCGGTCGGGTCGGTGATCGGCATGCCGGCCCCGATGGCCGCCGCGATGGGTTCGGCGATCAGGCCCGCGCGGCGGGCGCCGGCGCTCAGCACCGACTGACGGATCGCGCGCTTTTCCACCGGGGTGGCGCCATGGGGGACGCAGACGATGATCTTGGGTTTCGAGAAGGTCGAGCGTTTGTGCACCTTGCGGATGAAATGCTTGATCATCTCTTCGGCGGTGTCGAAATCGGCGATCACGCCTTCGCGCATCGGGCGGATCGCCTCGATGCTGCCCGGGGTTCGGCCCAGCATCAGCTTAGCATCCTCGCCCACGGCGAGAACCTTCTTGACCCCGTCCTTGACGTGATAGGCCACCACCGAGGGTTCGGACAGGATGATGCCCCGTCCCTTGACATAGACCAGCGTGTTGGCGGTTCCCAGGTCGATGGCCATGTCCGCTGCGAACAGACCACTCAAATTGTCAAAGAACCCCATTGCGGTTGATCCTGCTCTTCTCGATTGTTGCGATTGCCCGCGACTCGACGGCTCGGGGCCGATTGACTTATAGGGCGCGCAGGCACTGTGGAAAAGGGCCGATTCTGCGCGGGTCAGCACCAATCCGCCGCGCCGAGACATATGACGCGGGGGCAGGACAGGCAAATGCTATCTTATCAGCACATTTATCATGCCGGGAACCTGGCCGATGTCCAGAAACATGCGCTGCTGGCGCTGGCGCTTGACTATCTGACGCGCAAGGACAAGCCGCTGAGCTATCTGGAAACGCATGCCGGGCGTGGACTTTATCACCTGGATGCGGCCGAGGCGGTGCGCACGGGCGAGGCGGGGGCCGGGATCGGCCGGGCCGAAGGGGCGGCATGGTTCGATCCGGCCCATCCGATGACGCGGGTGCTGGCAGCTGTGCGGACGGATCACGGCGCTATGGCCTATCCCGGCTCGCCGCTGGTGGCGGCGCATCTGCTTCGGCCCGGTGATATGATGCACCTGGCCGAGCTGCATCCGCAGGAACACGCAGCGTTGGAACAGGCGATGGCGGGATATCCGGCACGGGTCTACCGGCGGGACGGGGTCGAGATGGCGCAATCGCTGCTGCCACCCGAGCCTCGGCGGGGCATGATGCTGATCGATCCCAGCTATGAGGTGAAATCCGACTATGACCGGATACCGGCGGTGATCGCGCAGCTGCATCGCAAGTGGAATGTGGGCGTGATCGCGCTCTGGTACCCGATCCTGACCGATGAACGGCACAAGGTGATGCTGGCGGCGCTGGAGCGGCTGGACCTGCCCAGGGTTCTGCGGCACGAGGTCCGCTTTGCGCCCGCCCGCGAGGGGCACCGGATGGTCGGGTCGGGCATGTTCGTGATCAATGCGCCCTTCGGACTTGCCGACGAGGCGGCACGCCTTTCGGGCCTGTTCGCCCAGCTCTGAGAGGGGCGCCGTTTTCCGAGCCGGAAAACGGCCCGGAAAACGAAGTTTTCCGTTTCGGAATTCTTGCAGAATTCCGACCCGCTCGGGCGTCAGGTCAGGTCCTTGTAGCTGATCTCGCGGGCATCGGCGCCGGGACCGGCCTTCTCGCGCCGCACGATCAGACGGTTGAGCGCGTTGATATAGGCCTTGGCGCTTGCCACCACCGTGTCGGTATTGGCCGACTCGCCGGTGGCGATCATGCCATCCTCTTCCAGCCGCACGCTGACAGTCGCCTGGGCGTCGGTGCCTTCGGTCACCGCGTGCACCTGATAAAGCTGCAGATGCGCCTCGTTGGGATGCAACGCGCGGATCGCCTTGAAACTGGCATCCACCGGCCCGTCGCCATGCGCGGTGGCGCTGACATCCTTGCCGTCGATTTCCATCTCGACCGTCGCCTCGGCCGGGCCACCGGTGCCGCAGATCACTTTCATCGACACCAGTTGCAAATGGTCCTGCTCGGCATTCTCGCCCGAGCGCATCAGCGCGATCACATCGTCGTCGAACACCTCTTTCTTGCGGTCGGCCAGTTCCTTGAACCGAACGAAGATGTCCTTGAGCTGGTTGTCGCCCACCTCGTAGCCAAGGTGTTCGAGCTTGTCGCGCAGCGCCGCCCGGCCCGAATGCTTGCCCAGCGGCAGCGAGGTGCCGGAAAGGCCGATATCCTCGGGCCGCATGATCTCGAAATTCTCGCGATTCTTCAGCATCCCGTCCTGGTGGATGCCGCTTTCATGGGCGAATGCGTTCTTGCCCACGATGGCCTTGTTGAACTGCACGTTGAACCCGGACACGGTCGCCACCCGGCGCGAGATCGCCATGATCTTGGTGGTGTCGATCCCGGTGCGCCAGGGCATGATGTCGTGGCGGGTCTTCATCGCCATCACCACCTCTTCCAGCGCGGTGTTGCCGGCGCGTTCGCCCAGACCGTTGATGGTGCATTCGATCTGACGCGCGCCACCGGCGACGGCGGCGAGGCTGTTGGCCGTCGCCATGCCCAGGTCGTTGTGGCAATGGGTGGCAAAGATCACATCGTCGGCACCCGGCACCGTTTCGATCAGCCGCCGGATCAGATCGGCGCTTTCGGCGGGGGCTGTATAGCCCACGGTATCGGGGATGTTGATGGTGGTGGCGCCGGCCTTGATCGCGATCTCGATCACCCGGCAGAGGTAATCCCACTCGGTCCGGGTTGCATCCATCGGCGACCATTGCACGTTGTCGCACAGGTTGCGGGCGTGGCTGACGGTTTCGTGGATCTTCTCGGCCATCTCGTCCTGGGTCAGGTTCGGAATGGCGCGGTGCAGCGGCGAGGTACCGATGAAGGTGTGAATGCGGTTCTTTTCGGCGTGTTTCACCGCCTCCCAGCAGCGGTCGATATCGGCGAAATTGGCGCGTGCCAGCCCGCAGATGCGGCTGTTCTGCGCGCGTTTGGCGATCTCGCTTACCGCCTTGAAATCCCCTTCGGAGGCGATGGGGAAGCCGGCCTCTATGATGTCCACGCCCATCTCGTCGAGCATCTCGGCAATCTCGAGCTTTTCGGTATGGGTCATGGTGGCGCCGGGGCTCTGCTCACCGTCGCGCAAGGTGGTGTCAAAGATCAAGACGCGGTCTTGGTCGGTCACATGGGTCATGTCGGTAACTTTCGTATCTGTCCTAAGCCAAATGGCGCGCAAGACTCCTCCTCTGAGCGGGCGCGCCGAAAGGGCACGCTCAGAGGCGGATTAGGATCAGTAGGCCACGCAGAGCGGCGCCAGAAATGGCGCTGCCGGTCAGGGATATGTCTGCGCGGTTGATCATGGGGTCAGGTTATACAGCGCCTTGCGGGAATGGAAAGAGGGTTTTGCACCCCTCTGCCGGTCAATAGTAAGGCGGTGTGACCGCCCAGATCATCACCGTGCGGCCCGGCCCCGGGTTGTGATACCGGTGCGGGATGGTCGAGGCGAACTGTACGGTATCGCCAACCCCGAGCGTGACGAGGCGCGCGCCCACGGTCACCTCGAGCTGGCCTTCGACGATGAAACCCGCCTCTTCGCCCCGGTGCGCATAAAGCTCGGCCCCCGAACCAGCGCCCGGGTCGAATGTGGTCACGATCAGTTCCAGTTGCCCCGACAGGTTCGGGCTGATCAACTCGTCCCGGACCCCCGAGGAGAAGCGCAGGGTGCGGCGGCGATCCGCGCGCACGACCAGATCGGCCTCGGGGTCGCTGACGGTGTCGGGATCGGGAAAGAACCAGTTGATCCCCACCCCAAGCGCCGTGCTGATCACATTCAGTGCGCGCACCGACGGATCAGCAGCCTGCCGCTCCAGCTGGCTGAGATATCCGATCGAGAGACCGGTTGCCGCCGCCAGTTGCTTCAGGGTCAGCCCGCGCGCTTTGCGCAATTCGCGCATGCGGGTGCCGATGATCGGAGTTGTTTGCCGCGGCGCTGTCTCGCTCATTGACTCATCTCAATTTAGCAATCAATTTTAAGATAAAGAATCATAATTCGGCAACGTATTGAGATAAAGGCCTTGCGATGCGCAATTCTTCCTTTCTTCGCGCCTATGGGTTCTGGCATTGGGGCGAGGGGCTGCAAACGGTGTTGTTCACCTGGTACATGGCCTTTCACGTTGGCCTGCCCGCCAGCCAGATCGGGTTCTATCAGGCCCTGGTTCTGTCACCCTTTCTGCTGTTCACCATCGCCGGGGGTATCCTGACCGACCGTATCGGCGCGCGGCGCAGTTTCCGCGCGGCGACCGTGTTGTTCGGTCTGTTGCTGATCGGGTATGGGGTGCTGGATCACGTCTTTGGCTTCGTGCCGGTTCTGTTCTTTGCCTATTGTCTGGCGGCGGGGGTGGTTAGCGCGGTGTCGAACCCGGCCATCGACACGTTCATCCCCGATGCGACCCCGCGCCGGGCGCAGGAGAACGCCTTGCTGGCCGCCAATGCCCACAACATGGCCAAGCTGGCGGGGAACCTGACCGGGTTGACCTTGCCCTTGCTGCACGCGGTGGGCGGGTTCGGGGTTAATGGTCTGTTGATGCTGGCAAGCGCGGCCAGTCTGCGCCCGGTTCAGCCCGCAACCCGGCAGGGGGCACCGGAACCGGAGCTGTCCGAGAGGCCCTCGCTTCGCCGCCTGTGGGCGCATTTTCGAGAGTGCCCCGAGAATTTCGACATCCTGCTGTCGAGCGCCATGCTGGGGCTGTTGGTGGTCCCGGTCGGGTATATCCTGCTGCCGCTGGCGCTGCGTGCCAATTTTCCGGGATATGGCGACCTGCTGGCGGTCATGACGGTGTCCAGCTGGCTGGGTGCGATTGCGGCGACCTGGGCGATTGGCCGACTCTCCCGGCGGATCGGCCACCCGGGGCGGATCGCGCTGTTGGTCTGGGGCGGATATGCTTGTGCGTTGGTCACGCTGCCCCTGGTACCGGGGTTTGCCTGGCTGTGCGTGCTGGTCGCGGTGCTGGGCATGGTCAAGCTGGGCAAGGCGATGGTCTATGGAAAATACATCCGCAATTGCCCCGACACCCTGCGCGGATCGGTCATTGCCGTCGAGCAGACGGCATTCTGGGGGCTGGCGACGCTGGGCACGTTCCTGCTGGGGTGGCTGGTCGATCTGATCGGGCTGGTGCCGACAATCCACCTTGTCGCGCTGAGTGTCGGCCTGGCTGCGTTGGCCTTGGCCCTGCGGGGGCGCTTGTCCGGTCTGACGCCTGCCCTTTGAGCCAAGTGCGGGGCAGGGCGCCGCCGCGCGGCGGCGCCTAGCCGTCCGAGGCTGCCGCGCCCTTGGTCAGCGCGCCATTGTCCCAGTTGCCCTTTTCTTCCTGGCCACTGGCGTATTTCATGGTGCCCTCGCCCTGACGTTTGCCATTGCGGAAATGGCCCTCGTAGATATCGCCATTGGCATAGGTGGCGACTCCGATGCCGCTGATCTTGCCTGACTGCCACTGGCCCTTGTAGCGGAACCCGTCGGCCATCACGATCTCGCCGTCGCCCTCGCGCTGGCCGTTGACATATTGACCGGTATAGACCGAGCCGTCGGGATAGGTGGCCTTGCCCTGACCGTGGCGGACCCCGTCCTGCCATTCGCCCTCGTAGCGATAGCCGTCGGCATAGGTCATGACGCCCTGCCCGTGGTTCTTGGCATTCTTGAAGGTGCCCTTGTAGACGATGCCATTGGCATAGATCGCGGTCCCCGTGCCCTCGATCACGCCGGCGACCCATTCGCCCTCATAGCTTGAGCCGTCGGGATAGGTGATCTTGCCCTGGCCATCGGCCAGATCGGCGCGGAAGTTGCCCTCGTAGACAGAGCCGTCGGGATAGGTGACGCGGCCCTGACCCTCGATCTGGCCCGCAACCCAGGACCCGGCATAGCTGTAGCCGTCGGTGCCGGTGAAGATGCCCTGACCCTCGCGCCGGTCATCGGTGAAATCACCCTGATAGACGTCGCCATTGGCATAGGTGACCTTGCCCTTGCCCTCGCGCCGGCCGGCGATCAGGTCGCCTTCGTAGACATCGCCATTGGCCTGGGTCAGCGTGCCCTTGCCGTTGATCTGGCCATCGGCCCAGAAACCGACATAGACCAGCCCGTCGGGCAGGGTCAGCGTGCCCTCGCCATGACGCTGGCCCGCGACGATGCCACCTTCGTAGACCGCGCCGTCGGGATAGGTGATCTTGCCCAGCCCCTCTTTCTGGCCATCGGCCCAGTCGCCCTCATAGACATAGCCGCCCGGGCTTTGCATCACGCCCTTGCCGTGATGGCGGGCATCGCGGAACCCGCCCTCGTAGCGCACGCCATTGGCATAGACCGCGACCCCCTGGCCGTTGATCACCCCGTTTGACCATTCACCTTCGTAGGTGCCGCCATCGGAAAAGGTGATCTTGCCCATGCCCTCGGGCTTGCCCTGGGCAAAGCTGCCCTCGTAGACCGACCCGTTGGGAAAGCGCGCGACGCCACGGCCGCGGATCTCGCCATCGACCCATTCACCGCTGTATTCATAGCCATTGGGCAGCCGATAGGTGCCGGTGCCATGTTGCAGACCGCCCCGGAACGTGCCCTCGTAGACGCCGCCGATCTCGTCCTGCGTGGTCAGGACCTGGCCCTGCTGGGCATGGGCCGTCGTGGCCATGGCCAGGATGGCGGCAAATGCGATGCGTCTGCGGTTTCTGGTCATTGGTGCCTCTGTCTGCCCTGTCGACCGTCTGGATGCGGCACCGCGAAATTAAGGCAGGTCCGGGCAAGGGGCAATGTCTTTTGCCGCATTTGGCTTTTCCTCGCGCGTCGATCTGATAAATCGGCAGATCAGGAGCAAGGGCAAGGGGGCATCATGGCCGACCGTTTCCGTATCACTCTGGCGCAGCTCAACCCCACCGTGGGCGATCTGGCGGGCAATGCCGCCAAGGCGCGCATGGCCTGGGAGCATGGCCGCGAGGCGGGGGCCGATCTGGTGGCTCTGCCCGAAATGTTCGTGACCGGCTACAACACGCAAGACCTGGTGTTGAAACCGGTGTTTCACGATGCCGCGATTGCGATGATCGAGGCGCTGGCCGAGGAATGTGCCGACGGCCCGGCGCTGGCCATCGGCGGCCCCTTGGTCGAGGAAGGCAAGCTGTACAACGCTTACCTGATCCTCAAGGGCGGCAAGATCGTCAGCCGCTCGCTCAAGACCCATTTGCCCAACGAGACGGTGTTCGACGAGGTGCGCATTTTCGATGCCGGGCCGCTGGGCGGTCCCTATTCGGTAGGCAATACCCGCATCGGCAGCCCGATCTGCGAGGATGCCTGGCACGAGGATGTGGCCGAGACCCTGGCCGAGACCGGGGCCGAGTTCTTGCTGGTGCCCAATGGCTCGCCCTATTACCGCGACAAATACGACATGCGCATCAACCAGATGGTGGCGCGGGTGGTCGAAACCGGCCTGCCGCTCATTTATCTCAATATGGTGGGTGGTCAGGACGATCAGGTGTTCGATGGTGGCACATTCGGTCTGAACCCGGGCGGCGCGCTGGCGTTCCGCATGCCGGTCTTTGACGAGGCGATCACCCATGTCGATCTGGAACGCGGGTCCGAGGGCTGGCAGATCGTCCAGGGAGAGGTGGCGCCGCTGCCCGATGCCTGGGAGCAGGATTACCGCGTGATGGTCGAAAGCCTGCGCGACTACATGCGCAAGACCGGCTTTGCCAAGGTGCTGCTGGGCCTGTCCGGCGGGGTGGATTCGGCGCTGGTGGCGGCGATTGCCACCGATGCGCTGGGGCCTGAGAACGTGCGCTGTGTGATGCTGCCCTCGGAATACACCAGCCGGTCATCGCTGGACGATGCCGAGGCCGTGGCGCAGGCGCTGGGCGTGCGCTATGACTATGTGCCGATCTCGGAAAGCCGGGCGGCGGTGACCAATACGCTGGCGCCGCTGTTTGCCGGGACCGAGCCGGGCCTGACCGAGGAGAACATCCAGTCCCGCCTGCGCGGCCTCTTGCTGATGGCGCTGTCCAACAAGTTCGGAGAGATGCTGCTGACCACCGGCAACAAGTCCGAGGTGGCGGTGGGCTATGCCACGATCTATGGCGACATGGCGGGTGGTTATAACCCGATCAAGGATCTCTACAAGACGCGGGTGTTCGAGACCTGCCGCTGGCGCAACGCCAATCACCGGCTCTGGATGATGGGACCGGCGGGCGAGGTGATCCGGCCTTCGGTCATCGACAAGCCGCCCAGTGCCGAACTGCGCGAGGATCAGAAGGACAGCGACAGCCTGCCGGATTATCCCGAGCTGGACGCGATCCTGGATATTCTGGTCGATCAGGACGGCTCCATCGCCGATTGCGTGGCCGCCGGGTTCGACCGCGATGTCGCCCGCCGGGTCGAGCATCTGATCTATATCAGCGAGTACAAGCGGTATCAGGCGGCCCCCGGTGCGCGGCTGACCCCACGTGCCTTCTGGCTGGACCGGCGTTATCCCATCGTGAATCGCTGGCGCGACCCGAGTTGATGCGGCACCGGCAACAATCGCCGGTGTTTGGCGGGAACTGTCCTCGGGTCAAATCCGATTTGAGGCGAATTTGACCTAAATGTGACATTTTAAGGGCGCGGGGCCCGTGATGATGGCAAAATCGCCAAAGTCATTGCTCCATGCCCCGATCGACGGGCGCAAGCCGGGGCAGGAAATTACTCGTGTCTGGGATGTGTGCCATGTTCAACCCTCTGAATGCGCCCCCGCAAGGGGTGGAAATGCTGAAATCGCCACCGCGTGAGATCGACGAAGCCGAGATCGACCAGTTCGTGCAGGCCGTGATGCGCCAAGAGGCCGCCGCGCCCAAGCCGCGCAAGACCCTGCCCGAGATTGCCCCTGCCGTGCCCGAGGCGGCTGCGTCCGAAGAAAGCGAAGAACGCAAGCCGCGCTATCAGCCCAAATGGCGTCATTCGGCGGCTATTCTGGCGCTGGCGCTGCTGATCGGCTGGCCCGGGCTGCTGGTGGCCCTGCTGGGGCTTGCGGTTGTGGTTCCGGTCATTGCCTATCTGACGCTGGGCCATGATCGGGCCTCGGAATGTGTCGCGGCTGCTTTTGCCCGTTTTCGCCGGCTTGATCCGGTTCGGGCCGAGATCCTGCGCGGCTGGGCCATGCGCCGTGTCGCTGGTGTCGAGCGGGTGCTGTCCTGGCTGCCTGAACGCTGGACCTCGGGGCTCTACCTGCCCGATCTGCGGGATACGCCTGTCTCGCATGACAAGATGCGTCTCGATCCGTTCTCGCGTTTCCAGGCCGAACAGGCCGAAACGCCTGACGCAGGGTAATGGCAGTTCTGCCACAGACTGCAAGGATGTGATCCGGCGCGGCGATTTTGACCCTTTTGTCCGGGCGGGTCGGGCTACATCACTGGCACCGATTGTGTCATCTGATTGAGCCCTAATGCCCGGACCTCGCCCGACAGATTTCTATTCCGACCTCGCCCTGCCCAAGCAGGTCGAGGTTGTTGTGGTTGGCGGCGGCATCATCGGGGTATCGGCGGCGCTGGAACTGGCCGAGCGGGGCGTTTCGGTCCTGCTGTGCGAGAAGGGCCAGATCGGGGCCGAACAAAGTTCACGCAACTGGGGTTGGGTGCGTCTGGGCATGCGCGATCCGCGCGAGATACCCCTGATGCAGGCGGCGCTGGAGATCTGGGACGGGCTGGATGACCGGCTTGGACGCAGCACCGGTTTCGTGCGCTCGGGCATCCTGTTCGCCGCTTCGGGGCGGCGCAGCGTGGGCAACCTGGAACGCTGGGCGCGCCATGTGGATGGGTTGGAGACGCGGGCACGGATGATCGAGGGGGCGGAACTTGCCGCTCATCTGCCCGGTCACAGCAAGCTGCCGCGCGCGGCGCTGTTCATGCCACAGGATGGCCGGGCCGAGCCGCAATGGGCGGCCCCTGCGGTCGCCGAGGGCGCCCGCGACCGGGGTGCGCAAATCCTGACCGCCTGCGCTGTGCGCTCGGTGGATGTCGAGGCGGGGCAGGTGACCGGCGTCTATACCGAACGGGGCCGGGTGGCCTGTTCCCGTGTGATCCTGGCGGGCGGGGCGTGGTCGCGGCTGTTCGCCGGGAATGCGGGTGTGTCGCTGCCGCAGCTCAAGGTTCTGAACACGGTGCTGCGCAGTTCACCCACGGTCGAGGGTCCGAATGCCGCCTATTGGTCTGACGGGTTCGCCATGCGCCGTCGTGCCGATGGTGGCTTTACCATAGCTGCGGGCACGCAGAACACGGTTGATCTGGTGCCCGACAGTCTGCGGCTGGCACATCGATTCCTGCCCGCTTTCCGGCAGGAATGGCGGTCGCTGCGCTTTCGGCTGTCGCGCCGCTGGCTGGAAGAGGCGCAGCAGGCGCGGCAATGGCAACCGGGTGATGTGACCCCGTTCGAGCTGACCCGGATACTTGACCCCGAACCCTCGCAGAAACATCTGCGCCGCGCCTGGAATGCGGCGCGCCGGGCCTTTCCGATGCTCGACGGGTCCGAAATCATGCAGAGCTGGGCCGGGATGATCGACGTCACCCCGGACGCGATCCCGGTGATCTCGGATGTGCCCGCCCTGCCGGGCCTGTTCATCGCAACCGGGTTTTCCGGCCACGGCTTTGGGATCGGGCCGGGCGCCGGGCGGCTGGTCGCCGATCTGGCGACGGGCGAAACCCCGGTGGTCGACCCGTGGGCGTTTCGCCTGTCGCGGTTCAGTGACGGCAGCCGGGTGGCGCCCGATCCGGGCTATTGACCCCAGCGAAGGGGGATCACCCCATCAACTGATAACCGACGGGCACGAAGCGGAAGCCCTCGCCACGGGTCTCGACATAGCCCGCCGCCGGGAAGGGCATGTGATAGCCGATCATCGGCACCCGGTCGGCGGCCAGCATGCCCAAGATTGCGCGGCGCGAGGCGGTTGCCTTGGCCTTGTCCATGTCAAAGCGTACCTCCCATTCAGGATGCGCAAAGGACCAGACATAATGGTTGGCCAGATCCGCGGTCAGCATCAGCTGCTGCCCGTCGCTTTCGAGCATATAGCCCATATGCCCCGGCGTGTGGCCCGAGGCATCGACCGCCGTCACCCCCGCCGCGACCGAGGCGCCGGGTTCGACAAAGGTCATCTTCTCGGCCAGCGGCGTGACATGTGACTTGACGAGATCACCGACGCGGTTGCCGGCCTCGGCCTTTGACCAGAAGTCATACTCGGCGGCGCCGGTGACATAACGGGCATTGGCAAAGGTGGGGGCGCCATCGGTCACCATGCCGCCGATATGGTCGGGATGCATATGGGTGATCACCACCACGTCGATTGCCTCGGGCGCGACGCCGGCAGCGTCGAGCGCGCGGGTAATGCCGCCCTGGCCCAGGCCGGTGTCGAACAGCACCAGTTCGGCCCCGGTATCGATCAGCGTCGGGGTGAAAAAGAACTGTGCCATGTCGGCGGGGATGAAGTTCTCGGCCGAGACACGGGCGAAATCTTCGTCCGAGGCGCCGCCGCCAAAGATGTCCTTGGCCCCGTCACGCGGCAGGCTGCCGTCAAGCAGGGTGGTCACCCCCATGCTGCCCAGCTTGAACGAGCGGGCGATAGGAGCCGCCGCCTTGCCGCCATGGCCACCGGCAAGGACGGGCGCCGCGGCGGCGGCAAGCGGCAGGGATGCGGCACCGGTCAGGGCGGCGCGGCGCGAAAGCTTCAGGGTCATGGTCAGACCTCCCCAATACTGTGTGAAACACGGATAACGATAGGTCATGGCAGAGGCCCGGCAACCTTGTCATTTGCGCATATCTCTGTGCGGATTTGGCACCCGCCCGGATGTTCGCGCCGGCAAGGGGTGATCAGGGCCATCATGACGGGGGATGCCGGCCCTTGGCCGGGCGCCGAACTGGACAATTGCCGGGCCTTGTGACAAGGGGATCGGCAACAGGAGATGTCCATGACCACCACCCGTTTCGCCCCTTCGCCCACCGGTTACATCCATGTGGGCAACCTGCGCACCGCGCTGATGAACTATCTGATCGCCCGCAAGGCAGGCGGCACCTTCATCCTGCGTATCGACGACACCGATCCCGAGCGGTCGAAAGAGGAATATGTCGACGCGATCAAGCAGGATCTCGACTGGCTGGGCCTGCATTGGGACCGGGTGGAGCGTCAGTCCGAGCGGCTGGACCGCTATGCCGAGGCCGCCGACAAGCTGCGCGCGATGGGGCGTTTCTATGAAGCGTTCGAGACCCCGACCGAACTGGACCTGAAGCGCAAGAAACAGCTGAACATGGGCAAGCCGCCGGTCTATGACCGGGCGGCGCTGGCGCTGTCTGAAGGTGAGAAAGAGGCCCTGCGTGCCGAGCGCGGCAACGGGGTGTGGCGGTTCAAGCTGGATCAGGAGCGGATCGAGTGGACCGACGGAATCCTCGGCGATATCTCGATCGACGCGGCCAGTGTCAGCGACCCGGTCCTGATCCGGGGCGACGGTCAGGTACTCTATACGCTGGCCTCGGTTGTCGATGACACCGATATGGGTGTCACCGATGTTGTGCGCGGTTCGGACCATGTGACCAATACCGCGACCCAGATCCAGATCATGGCGGCGCTCGGGTTCGAACACCCCCGCTTCGCGCATCATTCGTTGCTGACCGGCCCGCAGGGCGAGGCGCTGTCGAAACGTCTGGGCACGCTGGCGCTGCGCGACCTGCGCGAGCAGGGGGTGCAGCCGATGGCGCTGCTCAGCCTGATGGCGCGGCTGGGCTCGTCCGATCCGGTCGAGCTGCGCAGCGACATGGCCGAGCTGATCGAGGGGTTCGACGTGACCCGGTTTGGCGCGGCGCCGACCAAGTTTGATGTGCAGGATCTGTTCCCGCTGACGGGGCGCTACCTGCAGGCGCTGCCGCTGGAGGCGGTGGCAAAGGATGTGGCCGCGGCGGGCGTGCCCGAGGACCTGGCCGCTCCCTTCTGGTCGATGGCGCGCGAGAACATCACCACGCTGAACGATCTGGCGGGGTGGTGGGCGCTGTGCCGGGACGGGGCCGAGCCGCTGATCGCCGACGAAGATCGCGCCTTTGTGACCGAGGCCATGGCGCTCTTGCCCGAAGGACCGCTTGACGCTGACAGCTGGGGCGCCTGGACCCAGGCGGTGAAAGAGGCCACCGGGCGCAAAGGCAAGGGGCTGTTCATGCCGCTGCGCAAAGCAGTGACCGGCATGGAGCGCGGCCCGGAAATGGCCACCCTGCTGCCGCTGATGCAGGTGATCCGCGCGCGGGGGTGAGCAGACAGGCGAGCGGGGGGCAAGATTTTTCGACGAAAAATCTTGGGGCCTCCGGCGGGAGTGTTTGCGGCAAGGTGAAAGGGCTGTGCGCCCTCAGCCAGCCGTGATGATATCGGCGCCGATATCATTCAGGGACCGGTCGACCAGATCGGTCTCTGCCGCTTTCAATTGCTGGTGGCGCGGGTAGCGGGGCTCTTTTCGGTCGTTCAGGATCGGTGCATCCCAGCCGCTGGTGGTGGCGAAGAAATCGCGCACGCCCTCGAGGCCGAAGGCATGCAGATAGCCCTGCACCACCACGTCGATATAGCTGAGCAGAATCGGGTGCCGGGTGCTGGGCGGGCTCTGCTTTTCCGGGGCAACGGCATAGACTGCGACCTCGGCAGGGCGTTTCAGGTCGTGGCGGACATGTGCGGACACCGCGACGCGGTCATAGGCCCATTCGCGTGCATCCAGCGCCTCCCAATCGTCATCGGGCACATGGGCGATCATGCCGTCGATGCTGCACTCGGGGTCAGGAATGGCGGTCAGGAACGCCACCTGCCTGAGATCGGTATGGCGCCACAACCGGCGCCAGCCAAACAGGCGGGCAGGGCGCGGATCGGGAAAGTCATGCGTTGCCAGGTTCACCAGGCTGCCGTAGCCAAAGAAATAGGGGTCTGCCATCAGTGTCTTGCCGCCGATCCGGTGGAATTGATGTATGTCAAACAGGTTTTTCAGGGGATGTGCAATAAGGCCTGCATGTGAAATCCCACGGGGAGGACCCGACCATGCGCATTACCAAGCGCACAAATATTGCGGTTCGGCTGCTGATGTTCTGCGCCGCCCATCCCGGCCGGCTGGTGACCAAGTCCGAGATCGCCGAGGTTTGCAACGTCTCGGAAAACCATCTGGCGCAGGTGATCAACCAGCTCAGTCAGCTGGGTTTTCTGACCACGCAGCGGGGCCGTAACGGCGGCATGTGTCTGGGTATGGCGGCGGATGCGATCCGGATTGGCGAAGTTTTCCGCCATGTCGAGGGCAATCTGCCGATGGTGGAATGTTTCGCGGATGCCGATAACAGCTGCCCCCTGACCGACGCCTGCCGCCTGCGGCTTGCGCTGCGGGATGCGGCACAGGCCTTTTACGCCTCGCTGGACGAGATCACTCTGGATGCGCTGGTCTGTGATAACACGGATCTGCTCAAGATCCTCAATCCGGTGGTCTGCGCGCGCTGAAATCCTGCCGGTTTTGGGCCGGACTATTCCCGGGCGCGCAGGACGCGCGCCGGGCGGGCGGCCAGCGGCGGCAGTGCAAAGACAAGGCTGGCACCAAGAACCGCCAGAACCCCACCAAGCACGATGAGAATGGCCGAAGGCCAGATCACGGTGAACGAGGTTTCGAACACGAAGCGGCTGACCGCCCAGCCGCCCAGAATCCCCGCAGCCAGCGCGATGGTGCCGGCAGCGGCACCCAGAAGGGCGCTGCGCAGCGCAAGGCTGAGCAGGATGCGGCGGCGCGAGGCCCCCAGGGTGCGCAGCACGGCAGCCTCGTAGATTCGGGCGCCCTGACCTGCGGCGGCGGCACCGATCAGCACCAGAAATCCGGTCAAAAGCGACACCCCCGCCCCATATGAGGTGGCGCTGGCCAACCCGGCCAGCAGGCCCGCGGCGCGGTCGATGGCATCGCGTACCCGGATCGCGGTGATGTTTGGATAGGCGCTGGCCAGATCGCGCAGGATGGCGGCTTCGGCATCGGGCTCGGCATAGACCGTGGCGATATTGCTGTGGGGGGCTCCGGACAGGGCGGCAGGGTTCATGGCCATGACAAATCCCATTCCGGCGGTCGAGAAATCGACCTCGCGGAACGAGGCGATGCGGGCGGTGATATCGCGGCCCAGAATGTTGACGGTCAGGGTATCGCCCAGTTGCAGACCCATCTCGGCGCCCTCTTCAGCGGCAAAGCTGATCAGGGGCGGGCCGTCGTAATCCTGGGGCCACCATGCGCCTTCGGTCAGCCGGGTGGTGTCGGGCAGCTCGGCGGAGTAGGTCACCCCCCTGTCACCGCGTACGACCCAGTGGTTTCCGGCGACCTCGCGTGCGGGGCGGTCGTTGATGCGGGTGATGATCCCGCGCAGCATTGGCGCGCTCTCAACGCGGCTGACACCTGGGTCAGACTCAAGCCGGGCGGTAAACCCGGGCATCTGGTCGCGCTGGATATCGACAAAGAAATACGAGGGTGCCACATCGGGCAGGTTGCCGGAAATCGCATTACGCAGCGTGCCGTCGATCTGGCCCACGGCGGCCAGCACCGACAGGCCAAGCCCCAGCGACAGCATCACCGGCGCGGCCCCCTGCCGGGGCGAAGAGATCGAGGCCAGCGCCCAGCGCAGCGCCGGGCGACCGCGCGCAAGCGGGGCGGCGGCGCGGCTGAGCGCCTGCACCGCACTGGCGGCGATTGCCAGAAGGAGGAGTGCCCCGGCAATGCCACCCAGGGTCCAGAGTGTCAGGGCCAGGGCCCCACTGAACCATGCAGCCAATCCGCAAAGCAGGGCCAGCCCGGCACCCGTTGCCAGCACATAGCGCAGGCGGGGCAGCAGAGGGGCGCGGGACAGGGCATCGCGCAGTAGGGTCGCGGCGCGCACCTCCTCGGTGCGGGCAAGCGGCCAGAGGGTAAAGACCAGCGCCGTCAGCAGGCCATAGATTGCGGCCTCGGCCAGCGGTTCGGGGTAGATCGCAAAGACAGCCGGCACCGGCAGTTGCGCCTCGATCAGCGGGGCTAGAAGCAGGGGCGCAAGCCCGCCAAGCACAAGCCCCAGCAGGATGCCAAGGCCCGACAGTGCGCCGATTTGCAGGAAATAGGTCTGAAACACGATGCGCCGGTCGGCCCCCAGCGTGCGCAGCGTTGCGATGGTGGTGGTCTTGTCGGCCAGATAGGCGCGCACCGCTGCTGAAACGCCGATCCCTCCGACCGCAAGCCCCGACAGGCCGACAAGGATCAGGAACGCGCCCAGCCGTCGGGTGAAATCGGCGATGCCGGGCGCGCCATTGCGCGCATCGGTCCAGCGCAGGCCGCTGTCGGTGAATCGCCCGCGCGCGTCCTGTGCGATGCTGGCCAGGTCGCTATCTGGTGGCAAGTCGAGCCGGTATTTGGTGTCAAAGAGCGTGCCCGGCGCCAGCAGGCCGGATTGCGCCAGGTCCGCGGTCCGCACCAGGGTACGTGGACCGAGGGCAAAGCCGTCTGCGACACCGTCGGGCACCTGCATCAGCCGCGCCATCAGGACAAACTCCTGCGTGCCCAGCCGGAACCGGTCGCCGGGTTGAAGCCCGAGCCGATCGGACAGGACGGGTTCCATCACTCCGCCGGGCAGGCCCTTGGCACCCGCCAGCGCCTGATCGAGCGGCAGGTCCGGGTCCAGCGTGACGCTGCCGAGCAGGGGATAGGCACCGTCGACCGCCTTGACCTGGGTCAGGGCGCGTTCGGCCCCCACCACCGCCATCGAGCGGAAATCCACCAGTTCCGAAACCCGGCTGGCGCGGGCCTGCATCCAGTCCCGCTCCTCGGGGGTGGCAAAGCGATAGGTGAAGCCCATCTGCGCGTCACCGCCCAGAAGGGCCGCGCCCTCGCGGGACAGCCCGGCCTCGATCGCGCTGCGGACCGAGCCGACGGCGGCAATGGCCGCGACACCCAATGCGAGACAGGCCAGAAAGATGCGGAAGCCCCGTAGCCCGCCGCGCAACTCGCGCCGGGCGAGGCGGGCGGCCAGTCGCAGGCTCATTGCGCGGCCTCACGGCTCTCGGTATCCTCGATACGGCCATCGCGCAGGCGGACCACCCGGTCGCAGCGGCTGGCCAGCCGGGCGCTGTGGGTGACCAGAACCAACGTTGCGCCATATTGGTCGCGCAGGCCGAACAGCAGATCCATGATCGCGGCGCCATTGGCCTCGTCCAGATTGCCGGTTGGCTCGTCGGCCAGCAGGATGGCGGGGCGGGGTGCGGCGGCGCGGGCCAGCGCCACACGCTGTTGTTCGCCGCCCGAAAGCTGCGCCGGGTAATGTCCGGCGCGGTGGGACAGACCCACCGCCTCAAGCTCGGCTGCTGCGCGTGCGAACGCGTCGCGATGGCCGGCCAGTTCCAGCGGCGTGGCCACGTTTTCCAGCGCGGTCATGGTGGGGATCAGGTGAAAGCTTTGGAACACCACGCCCATCCGGTCGCGGCGGAAGCGGGCCAGCGCATCTTCGTCCATCGCGCCCAGATCATGCCCCAGGGCCTGCACCCGGCCACCGGTGGCGCGTTCAAGCCCCCCCATCAGCATCAACAGCGAGGATTTGCCCGACCCCGAAGGCCCGACCAGCCCCAGCGTCTGCCCGGCGGGCACATTCAGCGAGATACCGCGCAGGATATCGACCTTGCCGGCATTGCCTTCGAGCGACAAACGGGCATCTTCTAGGACAAGGGCAGGGTCGGTCATGCTGGGCCTTCGCTTGGGTATTCTAGGGCATATGGAGCATCGAGGGATATGCGCAAGGCTTTGATCGGGCTTCTTCTGGCGGGGTGGGGCATGGCTGCAACGGCCGAACCGGTGGTGATCGCCGCGTTGGGCGACAGTTTGACCCAGGGTTATGGCCTGGTGCCCGAGCAAGGGTTTGTTCCGCAGCTGCAACGCTGGCTGATGGCCGAAGGGGCCGAGGTCACGCTGATCAACGCGGGTGTGTCGGGCGATACCACGGCGGGTGGCGCGGCGCGGGTGGCCTGGACCCTGACGCCCGAGGTGGATGCGATGATCGTGGCGCTGGGTGGTAACGACCTGTTGCGCGGCATCGCGCCCGAGGTGGCGCGTGGCAACCTGGCCACGATCCTGACCGAGGCGCAGCGGGCAGGCGTCGCCGTGCTGCTGGTGGGCATGCAGGCGCCGGGCAACTATGGTGCCGATTACAAGGTGGCATTCGATGCAATCTATCCCGAGCTTGCCGCCGAACATAGCGCGCTCCTGGCGCCGAGCTTCTTTGCCGGGTTGATGGCCGAGGGCGATCCGGCAGCAGCGGCGGGTCTGATGCAGGGCGATGGCATTCACCCTAATGCGGAGGGCGTGGCCCGGATCGTGGCGGCGCTGGGCCCGTTTGTGCTGGACCTGGTGCAGGCGGCGGAGAAGTGAGATGCCGGGGCGGTTCTTTCTGACCCGGCCGCTGACGGAGCTGGCGGATTGGCTGGGCTGCGCATTGCCCGACCTGGGCACGCAACCGCCGCGCCGCAATATCCAGCCCGGGCAGGAGGTGCTGGTGTTGACCGGGCAGGGCCTGTGCCCGATGCGCTGGGGGATCGTGCCGGTGGGCCGGGTCAACGCAAGGGGGCGCCCGGTGATGGAGACCATCATCAACGCGCGTTCCGAAACCGTGTTCGACAAATCGGCCTTTGCCGGAACCGGGCGGGCGGTGATCCCGGTGGATGGCTGGTACGAATGGACGGGAGAAAAACGCCGCAAGACAGCCTGGCGGATCAGCGATGCGGCTGGCGCGCCGCTGTTGTTTGCCGCCATCACCGATGTCTGGACCGCGCCCGGCGGGCAGCAGTTGCATCAGGTGGCGGCAGTCACCTGCCCCCCAAATGCGGATGTCGCGCCGATCCATCACCGGATGGGCGTGTTGCTGTCACGTGAGGATGTGCCGGTTTGGCTGAACGGGGATCAAACGCAGGTTCAGGCGCTGATGCGCCCCTGGCCCGAGGGCCGGCTGCGGATCGAACGGGCCACCGATGTGGATTGGTCGGCGCCGTAGAGAGACCGGGTCCGGCAATCCGGACCCGGCAGGCAAAGCTTAGAGCAGCTTCAGATCGACCGCGGATTCGCGGCCATCGCGCCCGGGCTTCAGCTCGTAGCTGACTTTCTGATTGTCGGCGAGGCCGGTCAGTCCCGAACGCTCGACAGCTGAAATGTGCACGAACACATCCTTGCCGCCTTCTTCGGGGGCGATGAAGCCGAAGCCTTTGGTGGTGTTGAACCATTTGACGGTGCCGGTGGCCATCGTCATATCTCCTGTCTTTTCTTTCAGTTCCCTGCCCGCGATATGCGGCAGAACGGCTCGGTCAATGCGAAATCGAGGACTGAGCCGGAAAAGGAGCAGTGTAGTCGATAGCGTAACGTTGCGCCCCCAGAAATGGGTTGCGCGCAGGCGTTTGGCAAGAAGATTCTCGCATTTCCCCTTGTATGGCGCCTGAATCCCGGCGTCAGAGTACCGTCACGACCGTGCCCAGCGGCACCCGGTTATAAAGGTCGATCACATGCTCGTTCAGCATCCGGATACAGCCGTTCGAGGCCGCATGTCCGATGGTTTGGGGCTGGGTGGTGCCGTGAATGCGGAAATAGGTGTCGACCCCGTTCTGGAAAAGATAGAGCGCGCGGGCCCCCAGCGGATTTTCCGGGCCGCCGGGCTGGATGTAATTGTTGTCGACAAATTTGGCATAGGTGCGCGGATCACGCTCGATCATCTCGGGGGTGGGCCGCCAGGTGGGCCATTCCTTTTTCACGTCGATGGTGGCTGTACCGGTGAATTCCAGCCCGGCCTTGCCAACGCCACAGCCGTAGCGGATCGCCTCACGTTCCTCGGTCACGTAATAGAGGTAGAACGAGCGCGGCAGGATCAGCAGGCGCCCCGGTTCGAATTGTTTCTTGATCCGCACGACCTGAGGTGTTGGATCGAAGGCATCGCTGGCTTTGGCCTGTATGGCCCAGGGCAATGTACCGGCAGCAGCCGAAGCAGCGATGAATGTGCGGCGCGTGATCATGTCTGGCCTCGCAACTTGAAAAAACGGAATGACAGGTATTTTCCGGTGGCCCGGGCAAGGGGTCAATCGGTTTGGTGGGAATAGCGGAAAAGTGATGCGGCGGTTGCGGTGATCAGGGCACAGGTTGCGATCCAACCGAAATACCAGGCGCGTCCGGCGGCGGTGTTTTCGGCAAAAGACGCGGTGAACTGGGTTTTGCCTTCCGTGGCGATCAGAAATGCGACGAGCGTCAACAGGGTGAATCCGATCTGCCGCAGCCGGCGCGGAACGCGCAAAGCCCCAGCGATCAGGGCCAGACCAATGCCGATCGGCAGGCCCATCCAGATCACCTTGTGCGCCCACCAGGGATGAGCGCCAAGTAACAGGGTCAACCCGCTGATCTGAACCAGAAGGGCCGAAACAAGCAATACGATGCCCGGGATGAGGATGTGATTGACGCGTGTCATACTGGGTATCTGGGTTTGGTTGTGCGTTGGCAAATGGGGGTGAACATTGTCTTGAACATGATTGCGCAGTTTTTCACAAATTGGTTTACGCTTTCACTAGCCGCGATGCAGAAACAAGGACACCCTGCGATGACCGATCCACAGCCGAGCGGGGAACTGACCCTTCGCACACTTGCGATGCCGCGCGATGTAAACGTCAACGGCGACATCTTTGGCGGTTGGGTGCTGAGCCAGATGGATATCGCCGCGGGTCTTACAGCCGGCGCGCGGGCCGGTGGACGGGTGACCACGGTGGCGGTGGATGCGATGAAGTTCATCCGGCCCGTCGGCGTTGGCGACGTGTTGTGCATCTATTGCCAGGTGGTGCGGGTCGGGCGCAGCTCGATGGCGATCGAGATCGAGGCCTGGGCGCTGCGTGACCGACAGGGGCTGCGTGAAAAGGTGACCGAGGCTGTGTTCACCTTTGTTGCCATCGACGAAGAAGGTCGGCCCCGCCCGGTCGATGCCGCCGCTGCAGGCTGATTGCCGCCGAAGGCGAGAGAGGCGCTGTAGAAGCCCTCTTCTCAAGCGGCCAAAGCCTCATATCATCCTGTTTCGGGCGCCCGACTCAGAGTGACGGGCCAACGTGGACCCGACGGGTATCCGGCGCCCGGATCGTGGAGATCATCATGCAAATTCTGGTGGGTATTGCCGGGCTTTCGCTGGCGGTGCTGATCTATGCCTGGGCCTATGGTCGGGCGCATGACCCGGCCGCGCCGGCCTGGGCGCGGGGGCAATTGTTCGCCTCGGTGGCGTCTTTGGTGGCGACCTCGCTGGCGCCGATCGGGGCGGGCTATCTGACAGCGGGACTCCTGTGGCCCGACGGGCTGAGCCTCGTCTGGGGGCTGCCGGTGGCAATCGGTGCGGTTCCGGTCGTCTGGGTGTTCTCACTGCGCCTTCTGCGCCGGGGCCGGGACAGGGCGCAATCGCCGACCGGGCTTGCGCGCGCAATGGCATGAGGCGGGGCCTTGCAGGGTGAGCCGTCGAAACTTATGTCGCTTTCCGAATATATGAGTTCTGGAGAGCCGACATGGGTGACAAGACATTGACATGCCTGGCCTGTGGCCAGCTCAACCGCGTTCCCGAGGCCCGGCTGACAGCCGGGGCCAAATGCGGCAAGTGCGGCGACGGGTTGCTGACAGGCCAGGCCAGGGATGTTGATCCCGCCATACTCGAGAAGGCCAAGAAGAACGACGATTTGCCACTGGTGGTGGATTTCTGGGCGCCATGGTGCGGCCCTTGCCGCATGATGGGCCCGGAATATGCCAAGGCGGCCGGGGTTCTGGCCGGTCAGGCGCGTCTGGTCAAGCTCGACACGCAAAAACACCAGTCCACCGGCGGGCGCTATGGAATCCGGGGCATCCCGACCATGGTCGCCTTTGAGCGCGGCAAAGAGAAGAAACGTCAATCCGGTGCGATGCAATCCGGTCAGATCGTGGGCTGGGTGCGCGGTTAGAAAACATTCTGATACTTGAATGTTATTTCTGACGGGTCTATATCCGAGGCAAGGCCGGGTGGGGTGCCCGGCGATTGACAGGAGTTGAATGGATGACCCTCGATCGTGCCGTGATGATGTTTGCCGGCTTCATGGTGCTGCTCAGCGTGTTGCTGACGGCGCTGGTCTCGCCCTTGTGGATGTGGTTCACCGTGTTCATCGGTGTAAACCTGATCCAGTCCTCGGTCACCGGATTTTGCCCGGCGGCCATGGTTTTGAAGAAGCTGGGGTTCAAGACCGGGACCGCGTTCTGATCTGGCCCGCGTCTAACCGTTGACGGTTCTGCCGCCGGTCACCGGCTCGGCGGCAGGGACACGGATTTCGCGCAGCATGAAGAGAAGAATCACCGCAACCGCGATGGCGGAACCGGCCAAGGGATAGAGCAGCAAGGCCGCCCAAAGCGGCAGTTCCCACAGGACACAGGCGAGGATGCTGCTGGCAAGCCCGGCAAACGTTCCCAGGAAGACTCCGATCCAAGCCATAAGGTCCCTCTCCCAAACATTCTGAAATCGCGCTGGACGACTGTCGATGCTGAGACAGTCTAGGGAAGAATGTGTTCAAAATATGTTAACCTCTGGCTGACAGAGTTCGCGGATGTCGATCTATGTCAGGCCCAGGGTGCCCGGCGCCACGATTTTCTTTACCGTGACGCTGGCCAACAAGGGGAGCGGATTGCTCACCGATCAAATCGGCCTGCTGCGCACGACGGTTTGGCAAACGCGAAGGGAGCGCCCGTTCCACATCGACGCCTGGGTGGTGCTGCCGGATCACCTGCATGCTGTCTGGACGCTGCCGCGCGGAGATACGGATTTTTCGACCCGCTGGGGCGCGATCAAGGCACGGTTTACCATGGGTGTTCGTAAGGCGGGCTTCAGCCCGCCGCCCGATCTGCCTGTGGTGCGGTCTGGAAGATATGCCGGGCTGAAGCCCGGCTTACGTTCAGAAAAACGTGAAGCCGGCGTTTGGCAGAGGCGATTCTGGGAGCATCACATCAGAGGGCCGGACGAGTATTTGGCGGCAGTTTCGTTCTGTCACAACGATCCGGTAAAGCATGGATTGGTCACGGATGCCAAGGCGTGGCCGTTTTCCACTGTGCATCGCAAAATGCAGACCTCCGGAGAGATGTGTAGGGCGGGCTTCAGCCCGCCTTCTGTCGTTGGGCCGGGCTAAAGCCCGGCCTACTGGCGTACTCAGCTTGGACCTATCGCACGAACTTCTTGTGCTTCAACCGCTTGGGTTCCAGGGCGTCAGGGCCCAGGCGGCGTTTCTTGTCCTCTTCATAATCCTCGAAGTTGCCTTCGAACCATTCCACATGGGCGTCGCCCTCGAAGGCGAGGATATGGGTGCAGATGCGGTCGAGGAAGAAGCGGTCGTGCGAAATGACCACGGCGCAGCCGGCGAAATCGACCAGCGCGTCTTCGAGCGCGCGCAGGGTTTCGACGTCGAGGTCGTTGGTCGGTTCGTCAAGCAGGAGGACGTTGCCGCCCTCTTTCAAGAGCCGCGCCATGTGCACGCGGTTGCGCTCGCCGCCCGAAAGCAGCGAGACCTTCTTCTGCTGGTCGCCGCCCTTGAAGTTGAAGGACGAGCAATAGGCGCGGCTGTTCACCTGGGCATCGCCCAGCTGGATGATCTCGGCGCCGCCGGTGATCGCCTCCCACACGGTATCGCCATCCTTCAGATCGTCGCGCGACTGATCGACATAGGAGAGCTTGACCGTATCGCCGATCTCGATGCTGCCGGCGTCGGGTTGTTCCTGCCCGGTGATCATCTTGAACAGCGTTGATTTACCGGCGCCGTTGGGGCCGATGACGCCGACGATACCGCCGGGGGGCAGCGAGAAGTCGAGGCCCTCGATCAGCTGCTTGTCGCCCATGTGTTTCGAAAGGCCCTCGACCTCGATCACCTTGGAGCCCAGGCGCGGGCCGTTGGGGATGACGATCTGGGCGCGGCCGACCTTTTCCCGTTCGGACTGGTTGGCCATCTCGTTATAGGCTTGGATCCGGGCCTTGGATTTAGCCTGGCGCGCCTTTTGGCCCTGCCGCATCCATTCCAGTTCGCGTTCCAGCGTCTTTTGCTTGGCCTTGTCCTCGCGCGCTTCCTGCTCCAGGCGCTTGGCCTTCTGCTCGAGCCAAGCGGAATAGTTGCCCTCGTAAGGGATGCCGCGGCCGCGGTCGAGTTCCAGGATCCAGCCGGTGATGCTGTCCAGGAAATAGCGGTCGTGCGTGACGATCAGGATGGTGCCCTTGTAGTCGATCAGGTGCTGTTGCAGCCAGGCGATGGTTTCGGCGTCCAGGTGGTTGGTCGGTTCGTCGAGCAGCAGCATGTCGGGCGCTTCGAGCAGGAGTTTGCACAGCGCCACCCGGCGGCGTTCCCCGCCCGAGAGGCTTTCCACATTGGCATCGTCAGGCGGGCAGCGCAGCGCTTCCATCGAGACGTCGATCTGGCTGTCGAGATCCCACAGGTTCTCGGCGTCGATCTGGTCTTGCAGGCTGGCCATCTCGTCGGCGGTCTCGTCGCTGTAGTTCATCGCCAGCTCGTTATAGCGGTCGAGGATGTCCTTCTTGGCCTTGACCCCCAGCATGACATTCTCGCGCACGGTCAGGTTCGGGTCGAGATGCGGTTCCTGCGGGAGGTATCCGACCTTTGCGCCCTCGGCGGCCCAGGCCTCGCCGGTGAAGTCCTTGTCGAGGCCGGCCATGATCTTCATCAGAGTGGATTTACCGGCGCCGTTGACGCCGACGACGCCGATCTTGACCCCCGGCAGGAAGCTCAGGTGAATGTTCTCGAAGCATTTCTTGCCACCGGGGTAGCTCTTGGAAACACCCTGCATGTGGTAGACATATTGATAGGCGGCCATCGGTCGACTCCGGTTGGTAATTCTGTTTGCAGGCCCTGTTACAGAAACATCTGTCGCGGGACAATGCGCCAGCGTCTGCGCGCTGGTTGGAGGGGCCAAATCGGGGCGAAATCGAATCATTCAGCCGTCTAATGCTGCCGGGGAGTTACTTTGGGGGCACAACCCAGCGTAGCTTTTCCGCGGCAAAGCACAGTCTGAAATGAGCGTGCATATACCAGCGG
>Ga0157387_14345_pt1 | contig 28700 bp, 26 predicted proteins | sample T8_LowC_AmetaT_FD_116788 | JGI IMG/M metagenome (GOLD analysis project Ga0157387, IMG submission 116788) | Metatranscriptome of Roseovarius nubinhibens ISM and Alexandrium tamarense co-culture from University of Georgia, USA - T8_LowC_A metaT... ... | reverse complement strand
CCAGGGCCTCGGCCAGAGTGGACTGCTTCATCAGCCGCGCCCGCCGCAAGCGGCGCAGACGAGGGCCGAAGCCGGGCAATTCTCGCGGTCTGGAATCGAGCATGGCGCACCTCCTGCGCCATCCATTCTACGCCGGGCCGCACAAAGAAAAACCCCCGTGCGCGGCACGGGGGTTTTCCAAAAGTCATGGCGATTGGATCAATCGCGGCTTTCCGGCGTGTCCACCAGCGTGTCGAAATCGTCGTCCACGATATCCGCATCCATGATCGGTGCGGCCAGCGCGGCGGCGGCTTCGGCCTCTTCGCGACGGGCGGCGATCACCACGTTGTCGCGCTGGGTCGCGATGTGGCGCATCTGCTGCGTCGCACCACCTGTGCCCGCCGGGATCAGACGACCGACGATCACGTTCTCCTTGAGACCGACCAGCTTGTCCTTCTTGCCCTGAACCGAGGCTTCGGTCAGCACGCGGGTGGTCTCCTGGAAGGAGGCCGCCGAGATGAAGGAGCGGGTCTGCAACGAGGCCTTGGTGATCCCCAGCAGGATCGGCTCGCCCGAGGCCGGACGACCGCCCCGGGCGATGGTCTTTTCATTGGCCGCGTCGAATTCCTGCTTGTCGACATGTTCACCCTTGAGCAGCGTGGTGTCACCCGAATCCGAGATCTCCCACTTCTGCAGCATCTGGCGCACGATGACTTCGATGTGCTTGTCGTTGATCTTCACGCCCTGCAGACGATAGACCTCCTGCACCTCTTTCACCATGTAGTTGGCCAGTGCCTCGACGCCCAGGATCGACAGGATGTCGTGCGGGGCCGGGTTGCCGTCCATGATATAGTCACCCTTCTGCACGAAGTCGCCTTCCTGCACCGGGATGTGCTTCCCTTGGGCACCATGTATTCGACGGGTTCCATGGCCTCGTTCGACGGCTCGATCGAGATGCGACGCTTGTTCTTGTAGTCGCGGCCAAAGCGGACATACCCGTCGATCTCGGCGATGATCGCGTGATCCTTGGGACGACGGGCCTCGAACAGTTCCGCCACGCGGGGAAGACCCCCGGTGATGTCCTTGGTCTTGGCGCCTTCGCGCGGGATACGGGCGATGACGTCGCCGGCCTCGATGACCTGGCCATCTTCGATCGACAGGATCGCGTCCACCGACATCGGATAGTGAACCGGGTTGCCCGCGTCGTTGCGGACCGGTTCGCCATCGCTGTCCACCAGGATGATCTCGGGCTTGAGGTCGCTGCCCTTGGGCGCGGCCCGCCAGTCGATCACGATCTTCTGGGTCATGCCGGTCGCTTCGTCGGTCTCGTCGCGGACAGCGATGCCCGAAACCAGGTCGACATATTTGGCGGTACCGGCCTTCTCGGCGATGATCGGCAGGGTGTAGGGATCCCATTCGAACAGCTTGTCGCCACGCTTGATCTGGGCACCGTCCTTGACGAACAGCTTCGAGCCATAGCCCAGCTTGAAGCTGGCGCGCTCTTCGCCCTGCGCGTCCTTGATCAGCAGCTTCATGTTACGGCCCATGACCAGGCTTTCGCCCGAGGCATTGAGCAGCAGCTGCGGGTTCTCGAACGTGATGGTGCCGTCCTGGTTCGCTTCCTGGAACGACTGCTGGCCACCCTGGGCCACGCCGCCGATGTGGAAGGTCCGCATGGTCAGCTGGGTCCCCGGTTCACCGATCGACTGAGCCGCGATGATACCGACGGCCTCGCCCTGGTTCACCATGGTGCCGCGCGCCAGGTCACGGCCATAGCACATGGCACAGACGCCTTCCTCGCTTTCGCAAGTCAGCGGCGAGCGGACCCGCGAGGTCTGCACACCGGCCTCGTGGATGGCATCGGCCATCCGCTCGTCGATCAGCTGACCGGCGGCCACCAGCACCTCTTCTGTGCCCGGACGCAGGATATCGTCGGCGGCGACACGGCCCAGCACGCGCTCGGCCAGCGAGGCCACGACTTCGCCGTCGTTGACCGCCGCTTCGGCAGTCACGCCGCGATCGGTGCCGCAATCATGCTCGCGCACGATGCAGTCCTGCGCCACGTCCACCAGACGGCGGGTCAGATACCCCGAGTTCGCCGTCTTCAGAGCGGTGTCGGACAGACCTTTCCGCGCGCCGTGGGTCGAGTTGAAGTATTCAAGAACGGTCAGACCTTCCTTGAAGTTCGAGATGATCGGCGTCTCGATGATGTCGCCGTTCGGCTTGGCCATCAGGCCGCGCATGCCGCCCAGCTGTTTCATCTGGGTGACCGAGCCCCGGGCACCCGAGTGGGCCATCATGTAGACCGAGTTCGGCTCCATCACGGCACCGTTCTCGTCACGCTTGTCCGCCGAGATGGTGGACATCATCGCTTCGGTGACACGGTCGTTACACTTGGACCAGGCATCGACAACCTTGTTGTACTTTTCGCCCTGAGTGATCAGGCCGTCCATGTACTGCTGTTCGAAATCCTTCACCTGGTCGCGGGTCTCGTCCACGATGCCCCATTTGTCATCGGGGATCACCATGTCGTCCTTGCCGAACGAGATGCCCGCCTTGAACGCCTCGCGGAAGCCCATGGTCATGATCTGGTCGCAGAAGATCACCGACTCTTTCTGGCCGCAATAACGGTAGACGGTGTCGATCACCTGCTGCACCTCTTTCTTGCGCAGCAGACGGTTGACCAGTTCGAACGGGGCTTTGTTGTTCATCGGCAGCAGCGCGCCCAGGCGCACACGGCCCGGCGTGGTCTCGACCCGCTTGAGCACCTCGTTGCCCTCGTCGTCGATCTGCGCGATGCGCGCGGTGATTTTGGTGTGCAGATGCACCTCACCCGCGTCCAAAGCGTGCTGAACTTCGTCGATCGAGCCGAAGATCTTGCCTTCGCCGACCATGCCCTCGCGTTCCAGGGTCAGATAGTAGAGACCCAGGATCATGTCCTGCGAGGGAACGATGATCGGTGCGCCGTTGGCGGGCGACAGAACGTTGTTCGTCGACATCATCAGGACGCGCGCTTCCAGCTGGGCCTCAAGGCTCAGCGGGACGTGCACGGCCATCTGGTCACCGTCAAAGTCGGCGTTGAAGGCCGAGCAGACGAGCGGGTGCAGCTGGATCGCCTTGCCTTCGATCAGGATCGGCTCGAACGCCTGGATACCCAGACGGTGCAGCGTCGGCGCGCGGTTCAGCAGAACCGGATGCTCGCGGATCACCTCGTCGAGGATATCCCAAACCTCGGGACGCTCTTTTTCGACCAGTTTCTTGGCCTGTTTCACGGTGCTCGACAGGCCCTTGGCCTCGAGCCGCGAATAGATGAACGGCTTGAACAGTTCGAGCGCCATCTTCTTGGGCAGGCCGCACTGGTGCAGCTTGAGTTCGGGGCCGGTCACGATGACCGAACGACCCGAGAAGTCGACCCGTTTCCCCAGAAGGTTCTGACGGAAGCGGCCCTGCTTGCCTTTCAGCATGTCAGACAGCGATTTCAGCGGGCGCTTGTTGGCGCCAGTGATCACCCGGCCGCGGCGGCCGTTGTCGAACAGGGCGTCGACCGACTCTTGCAGCATCCGCTTTTCGTTGCGCACGATGATATCGGGCGCGCGCAGCTCGATCAGACGCTTCAGACGGTTGTTCCGGTTGATGACGCGGCGATACAGGTCGTTCAGGTCCGAGGTCGCAAAGCGGCCCCCGTCCAGCGGCACCAGCGGACGCAGTTCCGGCGGGATGACCGGGATCACGGTCAGCACCATCCATTCCGGGCGGTTGCCGGATTCCAGGAAGCTCTCGACGACTTTCAGCCGTTTGATGATCTTCTTGGGCTTCAGCTCGCCGGTGGCCTCGGCCAGGTCGGCGCGCAGTTGCTCGGCCTCGGCCTCGAGGTCGATCTGGGACAGCATCTCGCGGATCGCCTCGGCGCCGATATTGGCGGTGAAGGCGTCCATGCCATACTGGTCCTGGGCATCCATGAACTCTTCTTCGGTCATCAGCTGACCGTAGGTGAGATCGGTCAGGCCCGGCTCGGTGACCACGTAGTTTTCAAAATAGAGGATGCGTTCCAGATCGCGCAGCGTCATGTCCAGCATCAGGCCGATCCGGCTGGGCAGCGATTTCAGGAACCAGATATGTGCGACGGGCGCGGCCAGTTCGATATGGCCCATACGCTCGCGACGCACTTTTTGCAGCGTCACCTCGACACCGCATTTCTCGCAGACAACGCCGCGATATTTCATGCGCTTGTACTTGCCGCACAGGCATTCGTAATCCTTGATCGGGCCAAAGATACGCGCGCAGAACAGGCCGTCACGCTCGGGCTTGAACGTGCGATAGTTGATGGTCTCGGGCTTCTTGATCTCGCCATAAGACCACGACAGGATCCGCTCGGGCGATGCCAGAGAGACCTTGATCTCGTCAAACACCTTGGGCGGTGTCAGCGGATTGAACGGGTTGTTGGTCAGTTCCTGGTTCATTGGGTGTCCTTTCCAGGTTCCGGACATTCGAAGGCGTAAAAGCGGCGGTCGTAAAGAGCCAAGCCGCGTTCGAACCGAATGTCCGAGGCATTGGTGTCGTAAGGAAGATCGCAGGTAGAAAGAGCGGCCTTGAATGCACGCCTGTAGCCAGCATCGGGATTGCCCATTTGCAGGACACTCATAGAAACTGTGTGCGAGGCGCCGCTTCGCTGGCGGATCGGATTATCATCCGCCAGCGTGGAGACTTTTGGCGCACATGCCGCAACAGCCGAAGCAGCGCTAGCAGCAAGCATTGCCAGGCCTACGTTCACTCCTCAACCTCCGCATCCAGGAGTTCCATGTTCAGGCCGAGGCCGCGGACTTCTTTCACCAGAACGTTGAAGCTCTCGGGAATGCCCGCCTCGAAATTGTCCTCGCCCTTGACGATGCTCTCGTAGACCTTGGTCCGGCCGGCCACGTCGTCCGACTTCACCGTCAGCATCTCCTGCAGGGTGTAGGCGGCGCCATAGGCTTCCAGAGCCCAGACCTCCATTTCCCCGAAACGCTGACCGCCGAACTGCGCCTTGCCGCCGAGCGGCTGCTGGGTCACCAGGCTGTAGGGGCCGGTCGAACGTGCGTGGATCTTGTCGTCGACCAGGTGGTGCAGCTTGAGCAGATACTTGATGCCCACGGTGACGGGGCGCGCGAACTGTTCACCGGTACGCCCGTCGAACAGAACCGACTGGCCCGAGGTATCGAAACCGGCGCGTGTCAGCGCGTCGTTCACATCCGCCTCTTTTGCACCGTCGAAGACCGGCGTTGCGATCGGAACGCCACGGGTGACGTTGCCTGCGGCCTCGACCAGCGTGTCCTCGTCCATGCCAGAGATACCCTCGGCATAGACATCCTCACCATAGGCATGCTTCATCGCGTCGCGCACCGGGGTCAGGTCGCCCGAACGGCGGTATTCCTGCAGCGCCTCGTCCACATTCAGGCCCAGACCGCGCGCGGCCCAGCCCATATGGGTTTCGAGGATCTGACCGACGTTCATCCGCGACGGCACACCCAGCGGGTTGAGGCAGAAATCGACCGGGGTCCCGTCGGCGAGGAACGGCATGTCCTCCATCGGCACCACTTTCGAAATCACACCCTTGTTGCCGTGACGGCCGGCCATCTTGTCGCCCGGCTGCAGCTTGCGCTTCACCGCGATGAAGACCTTGACCATCTTCATCACGCCCGGGGGCAGATCGTCGCCGCGACGCACCTTTTCGACCTTGTCTTCGAAACGGGCATCCAGGGCGCGCTTTTGCAGTTCGTACTGCTCGTTCAGCGCTTCGACGATCTGGGCATCCTGCTCACCTTCCAGAGCCAGCATCCACCACTGACCGCGGGTCAGGGTTTCCAGCAGCTCTTCGGTGATCTCGGAACCCGGCTTGATGCCCTTGGGGCCCTTGACCGCGGTCTTGCCCAGGATCAGCGACTTCAGACGCGCATAGATGTTGCGGTCCAAGATCGCCAGCTCGTCGTCCCGGTCACGGGCCAGACGCTCGACTTCCTCGCGCTCGATCTGCAGCGCACGCTCGTCCTTGTCGACGCCGTGGCGGTTGAACACGCGAACCTCGACCACGGTGCCGTAGTCGCCCGGCTTCACGCGCAGCGAGGTGTCGCGCACGTCGCTGGCCTTTTCGCCGAAGATGGCGCGCAGCAGCTTTTCTTCCGGGGTCATCGGGCTTTCGCCCTTAGGCGTGATCTTGCCCACCAGAATGTCGCCCGGCTGCACCTCGGCACCGATATAGACGATCCCCGCCTCGTCGAGGTTGCGCAGGGCTTCCTCGCCGACGTTCGGGATGTCGCGGGTGATCTCTTCCGGCCCCAGCTTGGTGTCGCGGGCGGCAACTTCGAATTCCTCGATATGGATCGAGGTGAATACGTCGTCACGCGCGATGCGTTCCGAGATCAGGATCGAGTCCTCGTAGTTGTAGCCGTTCCACGGCATGAAGGCGACGACCACGTTCTTGCCCAGAGCCAGTTCACCCATATCGGTCGAGGGACCGTCGGCGATGACCTCGCCCTTGGAAACCTGCTGACCCACCTTCACCAGCGGGCGCTGGTTGATGCAGGTGTTCTGGTTCGAGCGCTGGAACTTGCGCATGCGGTAGATGTCGACGCCCGCATCGCCCAGTTCCAGATCCTCGGTGGCGCGAATCACGATCCGCTGCGCGTCGATCTGGTCGATGATGCCCGCACGCTTGGCCTGGATGGCCGCGCCCGAGTCGATGGCCACCTTTTCCTCGATCCCGGTGCCGACCAGCGGCGCCTCGGCCCGCAGAAGCGGAACCGCCTGACGCTGCATGTTCGAGCCCATCAGAGCGCGGTTGGCGTCGTCGTTTTCGAGGAACGGGATGAGCGAGGCGGCGACCGAAACCAGCTGTTTCGGCGACACGTCGATCAGGTCCACGCTTTCCATCGGGGCCAGCGTATAGTCGCCGGCCTGACGGGTGTTGACCAGCTCGTTCACGAACTTGCCATTCTCGTCCAAGGTGGCGTTGGCCTGTGCCACGGTGTGGCGCATTTCCTCGGTCGCGGACATATAGTGCACCTCATCGGTGACCTGCCCGCCCTTGACGACGCGGTAGGGGGTCTCGATGAAGCCGTATTTGTTCACGCGGGCAAAGGTGGCCAGCGAGTTGATCAGACCGATGTTCGGACCTTCGGGGGTTTCAATGGGGCACATCCGGCCATAGTGGGTCGGGTGCACGTCGCGCACCTCGAAACCGGCACGCTCACGGGTCAGACCGCCCGGCCCAAGCGCCGAAAGACGACGCTTGTGCGTCACCTCGGACAGCGGGTTGGTCTGGTCCATGAACTGCGACAGCTGCGAGGAACCGAAGAATTCACGCACGGCGGCCGCGGCCGGTTTCGCGTTGATCAGGTCCTGCGGCATCACGGTGTCGATCTCGACCGAGGACATGCGCTCCTTGATGGCGCGTTCCATGCGCAGCAGCCCGACGCGATACTGGTTTTCCATCAGCTCGCCGACCGAGCGCACCCGGCGGTTGCCGAGGTGGTCGATATCGTCGATGTCACCCTTGCCGTCGCGCAGTTCGACCAGTGCCTTGATACAGGCGATGATGTCTTCGCGGCGCAGGGTGCGCTGAGTGTCGGCGGCATCCAGATCGAGACGCATGTTCATCTTGACCCGGCCCACGGCGGACAGGTCATAGCGCTCGCTGTCGAAGAACAGGGTGTCGAACAGGGCCGAAGCGGCCTCGACGGTGGGCGGCTCGCCCGGGCGCATGACGCGATAGATGTCCATGAGCGCGGTTTCCCGGTTCATGTTCTTGTCCTGCGCCATGGTGTTGCGGATGTAGGGACCGACGTTGATGTTGTCGATATCCAGCACCGGGATATTGGTGACGCCGTTGTCGATCAGCTCCTTGACGGTGCCGCCAATCAGATCGCCATCCTTGTCATATTCCAGCGTCAGCTCGTCACCGGCCTCGACATAGATCGCGCCGGTTTCCTCGTTGATGATGTCCTTGGCCGCGAACTTGCCGACGATATGGTCGAACGGGACCAGCAGGTCGGTCACGCTGCCTTCTTCGATCAGCTTCTTCACCGCGCGCGGGGTGACCTTCTTGCCGGCTTCGGCGATCACCTCGCCCGAGGCGGCGTCGATCAGGTCATAAGTCGGACGGGTGCCGCGCACGCGCTCGGGGAAGAACGGCGTGACCCAGCCGCGCTTCTTCTCGAGGCGATAGGAGACGGTCTTGAAATAGGCATCCATGATGCCTTCCTGATCCAGGCCCAGCGCATAGAGCAGGGTCGTCACCGGCAGTTTGCGGCGACGGTCGATACGGGCAAAGACGATGTCCTTGGCGTCGAATTCGAAGTCCAGCCACGAGCCGCGATACGGGATGATGCGGCAGGCAAAGAGCAGCTTGCCCGAAGAGTGGGTCTTGCCCTTGTCATGGTCGAAGAACACACCGGGCGAGCGGTGCATCTGCGAAACGATCACACGCTCGGTGCCGTTGACGATGAAGGTGCCGTTGGGCGTCATCAGGGGCATGTCGCCCATGAACACGTCCTGCTCCTTGATGTCCTTGACGGATTTGGCGCCAGTGTCCTCGTCCACATCAAACACGATCAGACGCAGCGTGACCTTCAGCGGCGCGCTGTAGGTCATGTCGCGCTGCATGCACTCCTCGACATCGTATTTCGGCTTTTCCAGCTCGTATTTGACGAATTCCAGCACGCTGGTTTCGTTGAAATCCTTGATCGGGAAGACCGACTGGAACACGCCCATGATGCCTTCGCCATCCAGCGGCTGAGGCGCATCGCCGGAGTTCAGGAACAGGTCGTAGGAGGATTTCTGGACCTCGATGAGGTTCGGCATTTCCAGCACTTCGCGGATTTTGCCGTAGTATTTGCGAAGACGTTTCTGGCCAAGGAACGTTTGAGCCATGTCAGATGTCACCTTTCAGTTTCTCACCGGTCAAGAGCGCCGCCGGGCCCCGGCGCCTTGACCATTCGAGACGACGCGTTTGGGATCAATTCATGGCCACCGTCCCGAGTGGCGGCCTCCCGATCCGTGAACCGCGCCTTAGAAAATACCCCGCCGCAGGGGTCCTTTCTAAGACAGGTTCGGCTGGACCCGGATTTCCCGGGTCCAGCCTCGAAGTTTCGGAGCGCAACCGGAATTTTGCAAAAATTCCGGCCCGTTTTCCGTGACGGAAAACGGCTCCTGACCGATCGGCCTTAGGCCAGCTCGACCTCGGCGCCAGCTGCTTCCAGCTTTGCCTTGATCTCTTCGGCTTCTGCCTTGGCAACGCCTTCTTTGATCTTGCCGCCGGCTTCGACCAGGTCCTTGGCTTCTTTCAGGCCCAGACCGGTGATGCCGCGAACTTCTTTGATCACGTTGATTTTCGAAGCGCCGGCGTTCTTCAGAACGACGTCGAATTCGGTCTTCTCTTCTTCGGCCGCTGCGCCGGCGTCGCCGCCTGCTGCTGCAACCATCACGGCGCCGCCAGCTGCGGGTTCGATGCCGTATTCATCCTTCAGGATGTTTTTCAGTTCCTGTGCTTCCAGCAGGGTCAGACCCACGATGCTTTCTGCGAGTGCTTTCAGATCAGCCATTTTATCAGCTCTTTCCGTTTACAGTGTGTGTTCCAACGTCAGGGCACATGCCCCACGCAGATCATTCAGTGCCAACCGCTTACGCAGCTTCCGCCTTCTCGATGATGGTGGAAAGGATGCCAGCGATATTGCTTGCAGGTGCGCCAATCGCGCCAGCGATGTTCGAAGCAGGTGCGCCAATGCAGGACACGATCTGAGCAATGAGCTCTTCACGCGACGGCATTTTCGACACGGCTTCGACGCCGGCACGGTCCAGAGCGTTCTCGCCCATTGCACCGCCGAGGATCTCAAATTTCTTGTTATCCTTGGCGAAGCCCTCGGCCACCTTGGCTGCTGCCACGGGGTCCTCGGAATAGGTCAGAACGGTCATACCCGTCAGCAGGTCGGCCATGCTTGCACACGGCTTACCCTCAAGGGCGATTTTGGCGAGCCTGTTCTTGGCAACACGCACAGACCCACCCGCTTCGCGTGCACGCGCGCGCAGGTCCTGCATCTCGGCAACTGTCAGACCGGCGTAGTGAGCAACCACCACGACGCCAGAGCTTTCGAAGATCTGGCCGAGTTCCTCGACCACTTTCTCTTTCTGGGCTCTATCCACAGTTCTCTCCAAATTTGGGATGGTGAACATCCCGGCTCATATTTGCCGGGCTCGCACCCGGCGTTCATGTCCGTTTTACGGGGTGGAGCCAAATAATCGCCCGAGGGTCGAGCCCCCGATCTCTTTGGTCTTTACCCGTCTCAGGCAGGAAATTAAGGCTACGGATGCAGCCACCCACCGTCTTGGACGAAACAAAATAAAGCGCACGACGAATCGCACGCTTTACCTCGCCCCTCCTCTTAGGCCAGAGCGGCGGGGTTTCCAAGGGGTAAAACAACCGTTCGCACAGGGTCAGGTGACGGCAAAGGTCGCGCCAAAGACCCGGGCCGCGACTCCGTCCACATCGACCGGCGGTTCCAGGCAGGCGCCCTCGGCTCGCAACCGATCGAGCCGCGCCCGCTCAACCGCGTGCAGATCACTGTGCAGCGCCCGCAGGCGGCTCTCGGCGTCGGGCTCGTCCATCAGCGCCCGGATCCGCTCGGTCAGGGGCACGGTAAAGCCGCTCGATACCAGCCGCCAGTCGAGCTTGGCCCGCCAGATGTCGTAGTCAAGCCCGATATGATGCAGAAGCGCCGCTCTGCCGCCGCGCACCGGCACAAAGGTTTCGGCCATCTCGGCCCCGCCTTGCCGCTGTGCCCAGTGCTGACGCAGGGCCACATCCTTCAACCCGCAGCGGATGAAGGATTTACCCTGCGGATGGCCGATCAACCCCTTGCGCCGGGGCCCGAACAGCGCCGCGCTCTCGCCATAGACCCGGCGCGCGGCGTCGCGCTCCATCGGCAGGCGATAGACCGGGCCCGCGGCCCCGTCGTGCACCGCCACGATCTCGGCGGTCTCGACCCGGATCGCCTCGGCCTCAACCGGCTGCGCGGCCAGGAATGCCCCGATGCCGTCCCCCGGCGCCCACATGAACTCATCGGCGTCGACATTCAGCAACCACCCTTCGGCCTGCTGCCGATAGACCCAGGTCAGCGCCACGTTCTGCCGCTTGGTGAACCGGGTCTCGGGGGTCAGCCCCAGATCGGCCCAGAATTCGGGCGTGCAGGGCACACAGGTGACGCGCGGATGCCCGTCGAGGATCGCGATTGCCGGGTCTTGTGGATTGTCGAACAGCAGGGTCACTGCCTCGGCGCCAGCCTCAAGATACCAGGCGGCGAAGCGGAGCGTATCGGCCAGGGGCTCATTCAGAATGGCGCCAACTTGCCAAGGCACCGTCATGCCGGGTTCCGATCGTTCATCACTGCCTGCCTCGTTGATATGCCGCTCTTTTCCGCCGCGTAGCCTATACCGCCGCCCGGCGACGAGTCAAAGCGGGCCTGGCGCGCGTTGACCCGGGCAAAGGCCATTGCTAGCATCCCGTCACGCAACGGGCAGCCCCGCCCAAGGCAGTGCAACGCAAAAGGCGGAGGCCGATGACCGAAGCAAGCGGTTTCTCACTTCTGACCTTTGTCCTGCAGCCCGCGCATTGCGTTGTCCTGCGCGACTGGATGGAGTTTTTCGACCAGCCGCCGGATCGTCTTGTTGTGCATGTCGGCCAGAACCCGGCCATCGCCGACCAGCTGCGCAGCCTCGCCTCAGAGTTCGGCGCCGAGCTGGTGATCGCGGGGCAGACCGATCCCGCCCAGACGACCGAAAATGAAACCGGCCTCTTGTGGCAGCAATTCGATCTGATCGGCGACGACCTGGCCTGTATCGTGCGGCTCGATACCCTACCCTATCGCGAGTCCAATCTGCCCTGGCAGGCTGAGGCAATGGAAGCAATGGCGCGCCACGGCGCCGCGTTTCTGACCGGCTCGACCTTGCCGTTTCGCGCCGACACGACCCTGCCCGAAACGGGCCTGATGCAAACGCAGCGGTTCAGCAACTGTTTCGCGATCCTGCCGGCGCCGGTCTGGCGCAAGGCGCAGCAGGCTCAGCAAAGCGGCGCCGATGCGTTTGGCCGGTTCGGCTCCGAAGCGGCGGTGGAACTCTATTGCGCGGAATCCGGTGCCTTTGGCCTGCGACTGCCGAACAGCCCCGAGCTGCGCATCTTTCATTGCCAGGAATGGGGGCCACGCATGGCCGAGGTGCGCGCGGCCTTTCATGCGGGCCGGGGAATTGCCCCCTTCCTGAGGGGGTATCAGGACGATTTCATGGGCGCGCGGGCGCGGTTCTATATGGAGCGGCGCCCGCCTCTGTCCCGGCGCGTGCGCATCCTGCTGGGCCGCTGGAAACGCAACCTGCTGGGCCAGACGGGCTGATACCACCCGAAAAAGGAAAACCCGGCGCCGCAGGATGCGGGCCGGGTTTCCGTATTTGTGTCTGGCGGCCAGAACCGCCAGCCTGACCGCTTAGTTGCCCGAGGCGCTTGCCACGTCAACCGACACGCCCGGACCCATGGTCGAGCTGAGCGCGATCTTCTTCAGATAGGTGCCCTTAGCACCAGCCGGTTTGGCCTTGGCCACGGCATCCACAAAGGCGCGAACGTTCTCGACCAGCTTGGCCTCGTCGAACGACACCTTGCCGACGCCGGCATGGATGACACCGGCCTTTTCGACCTTGAACTGGACTTCACCGCCCTTGGCGTTCTGCACGGCCTGAGCGACATCCATGGTCACGGTGCCGACTTTGGGGTTCGGCATCAGGTTGCGCGGGCCGAGGATTTTGCCCAGACGGCCGACAACCGGCATCATGTCCGGGGTCGCGATGCAGCGGTCGAACTCGATCTTGCCGGACTGGATGGTTTCCATCAGGTCCTCGGCGCCAACGATGTCCGCACCTGCGGCCTGGGCTTCTTCAGCCTTGGGGCCACGGGCAAAGACGGCGACGCGCACGGTTTTGCCGGTGCCGTTGGGCAGGCCGACAACACCACGGACCATCTGGTCAGCGTGACGCGGGTCGACGCCCAGGTTCATCGCGATCTCGACGGTCTCGTCGAATTTGGCCGAGGCGGCCGACTTGATCAGGGCGACGGCCTGTTCAACCGACAGCTCTTCTTTGCCGGCAAAGGCTTCGCGGGCAGCGCGGGTGCGTTTTCCAAGCTTTGCCATCTTACTTCACCTCGATGCCCATGGACCGGGCAGAGCCCAGGATGATCTGCATTGCGCCGTCGATATCGTTGGCGTTCAGATCCTTCATCTTCGCTTCAGCGATCTCGCGGATCTGAGCGACGGTCACGGTGCCGGCGGTCTCGCGCGAGGGCTTGTTGGCGCCCGACTGGATCTTGGCTGCTTTCTTCAGGAAATACGACGCCGGCGGCGTCTTGATGTCCATGGTAAAGGACTTGTCCTGATAATAGGAAATCACGGTCGGGCAGGGTGCGCCCACTTCCATGTCTGCGGTCTTGGCGTTGAACGCCTTGCAGAATTCCATGATGTTGATGCCGCGCTGACCCAGCGCCGGACCAACTGGCGGCGACGGGTTCGCCTTGCCTGCGGGCACCTGAAGCTTCAGCGTGCCGATCAGTTTCTTGGCCATTGGCCTTCTCCTTTTCATCTCCGCCGGAACGCGATCCGGCAGATGCTATTGATGTGGTCCGACATCGGGGGCGCGCCCCTTCCGTCTCCCACGGGATTCGCCGCCCTGGGACGGCATCGCGTGCGGATAGACCGGATCAGGGTGTTTTGCAAGCGCAACCGGCCCGGCGGCAATCGAATCTTAAGCCGCACCTGATGTTCTGTGCGCTGTTGCAAGCAGACGGCTGAGTCATGACCATCTATTCCTGGAACGCGCTTTACCTTGGGAACGCGGGCGATATCGACAGCTATGAGGGCGATCTTTACGCCGAAGGCGCGTCTAACATTCTCGGCAGCTACGGGTCGCCCGGCGACCCGCTCTACGATCATATCGTCGACGTGGTGGTCAATGACGCCGATGACGATACCGACATAAATTCCGACAATTACGATTTCTGGTCGCCGGACGCGATGACGGTGGACGGCGTCGCCCACACGCTCGATTCCGGCGTTGTCTACAACGCCACCCTCACCTATGCCGATGGCAGCACCGCCAACATCACCGCCGTTGTCATTCAGACCACCGACGGCGATCTGTATCTGGCGCCTGAAATGACCGCCAATGACGACTGGGTCGCGATGGAGGCCAAGGCGATCGTTTCCGTCTCACTCGACAGTGTCTCGGTCGATACCACCTATATCGCGGCAAACCGGCAGCAGACTAATTTCATCTGTTTCGCGGCGGGCACCCGCATCGCGACACCAAAGGGCGCGCGCCCGGTCGAAACCCTTGCGGTCGGGGATCTGGTCCAGACACTTGACCACGGACCGCAGCCGATCCGCTGGATCGGCACGCGCCGGGTCGGCTTAGCGACACAATTGTTGTCGCATGGTGTGGCACCGGTCGTGATCCCTGCACACAGCTTTGCGCCATCCATACCGACACACCCACTGCTTTTGTCGCAACAACACAGGGTGTTGCTGCGCAGTCGGATCGCCAGACGCATGTATGGCTCGGACGAAATCCTGATCGCCGCGCGACGCCTGACGGGGTTACACGGTATTGCCCTACGACCGGCAACCGGCCCGGTCCGGTACATCCATTTCGCGCTGGACCGGCACGAGATCGTGTTTGCAAACGGGCTGCCAGCCGAGACGCTGCTGCTGGGTGCAGAGGTCGAGCGGGTGCTGGGGACTGACGTCTTTACCCAGATCGAGCAAAGTCAGAATCGGGGTGCGATTGCGCTGGCGATGCGACCCGCCCGGCCCATCGTCGAAGGCCGGCGCGCGCGGTCATTTGTGGAACGGCTTCGCAACCGGGCCTGTCGTCATGCCCTGGCCAACCCGATCAAGGTACCGCAAAACCGGGTGACCGGTCTGATCAGCCTTGTTTCGCCACCTGGGTAAAGTCCAGCTCGACCGGGGTTTCGCGACCGAAGATCGACACCGACACGCGCAGTTTCTGGCTATCGTCGTCAACGCCCTCGACCATGCCGTCGAAGCCTTCGAACGGGCCGTCGTTGACCTTGACGCGCTCGCCGATCTCAAACGAGATCAGGGTGCGCGGCGCCTCTTCGCCTTCCTGCACGCGGTTGAGGATCTGGTTGACCTCGGCATCGCGCATCGGCATCGGGCGGCCCTGCGGGCCCAGGAAACCGGTGACCCGGTTGATCGTGTTGATCAGGTGATAGCCCTGGTCGGACATTTCCATATGCACCAGCACATAGCCGGGCATGAACCGGCGCTCGGTCGAGACCTTCTTGCCGCGGCGCACCTCGATGACCTCTTCGGTCGGCACCAGCACCTCGTCGATCTGATCTTCAAGCCCGTTCTCGGCGACCGAGGCGCGGATCTGTTCGGCGACCTTCTTCTCGAAGTTCGAAAGCACGCTGACCGAATACCACCGTTTCGCCATGACCCTGTCGTCCTCGTCTTCTGGCCGGTCCGCGGGCGCGTCCCGGAGCATTTCTGAATTGCGGCCACCCATCGAGCGGCCAGCCGGAACAAAAAGCGGCGCGCAGCTCGAATCGCCGCACGCCCGTCCCGAAGGTACTGCGTGACCTAGCCCCTGATCCGGCGATGTGCAAGGCCGGATTGCGCCGTGGCGCGAGCTCTGGTCAGTTGAACATGCCAAACAACAGTTGCAGCCCGCCCCGGATCGACAGGTCGACCAGCGCGAAGAAAATCGCCGTCAGCGCCGCCATGATGAACACCATTACCGTGGTCAGCAGCACCTCGCGGCGGGTCGGCCAGACGACCTTGGACACTTCGGCGCGGACCTGCTGGATGAACTGGATCGGGTTGATGGTGGCCATATGCCTGACTTCTCTCTGCTTGCGGACTATCGGCACATAGCCGGAGCAGGCCGCGAATTCAAGGCCGGTTCGCCGCCGACTGGGGCGGGGTCAGATAGTCACTGTCGCCCACCTTCTCCAGCCAGTTGGCGACCTGACCGTCTTCGGCCTCCTGAATGGCCAGATGTACCATACCGGTTTCCGGCCCGGCCCCGTGCCAGTGTTCCTCGCCGGGCGGGATCCAGACCGTGTCGCCGGCGCGGATCACGCGCGGGGCGGTGTCGCGCAGGCCGACCAGGCCAGTACCGGAGAGCACATACAACGTCTGGCCCAGCGGATGGGTATGCCATGCGGTGCGGGCGCCCGGTTCGAACCCGACCCGCAGCGCCCGCACCCGCGCGGGCGCCGGCGCCTCGATTACCGGATCCTGCCAGACCGTGCCAGTGAACCAGTCCGAATTCGCCTTGCGCGTCGGGCGGCTGCCGTTCTCGTAGATGTCCATCCTGTCCCTCCCCTTCGGTTCCCACTCTGGCGCAGAGAGCGGCGGGGTCAAGGCTTGGGCTTGTCGTCCCAATCCCCCGACAGGATACGGCGCGCATCGCCTTCGGGGTCGTCATACTGGTCGGACCGCACGGTATAGACAAAGGCCAGCAGGCCCACCGCGCCAAGGATCAGCGATATCGGGATCAGGATCGCCAGGACTTCCATCAACTCACCTCAGGCGCAGGGCATTCAGGGACACGGTAATCGACGAGGTCGACATCGCCAAGGCCGCGATCAGTGGCGAACAGAGGCCAGCCACCGCAAGCGGCACCGCGATCACGTTATAGACAGTGGCGATGCGGAAATTCTCGCGGATACGTTTGGTGGCGCGGATGGCGGTATCGCAGGCCCCGGCAATCGGGGACAAGTCGTTGCCCAACAGCACGATATCAGAGGCCACGCGCGCCGCGTCCAGCGCCGAGGCGGGCGAGATCGACACATGGGCGGCGGCCAGTGCGGCAGTGTCGTTCAGCCCATCGCCCACCATCAGCACCCGCTTGCCCGCATCGGCCAAGGCCTGCACCCGGTCGGCCTTGTCCTGCGGCAAGGCCTCGGCCATCCAGCTCTCGATCCCCAGACGGCGGGCCAGCGACTCGACCGCGCCGGTGGTATCGCCCGAGATCAGCAGAACCTCCTTGCCCGCGGCCTTGAGGCCCGCGACGGTCTCCTCGGCCCCCGGGCGCAGCGCGTCGGAGAACAGAAACGCCACCGGCGCCCGGTCGCCGACCGCCAGCCAGGCCGAGGTCTGCGCGGCCTGCTCGGCCCCGACCCAGGCGGCCCGGCCCAGCCGCACCCGCTGACCCTGCCAGGCACCTTCGGTGCCGAACCCCGGAACCTCGGTCACATCGTCGATCCGGGCTGGATGCAGCCCGGCGGCCCGCGCCGCGCGGGTGATCGCAACGGAAAGCGGATGCGAGGACGCCTCGGCCAGGGCCAGCGCGATCTCCATGTCGGCCCGGCGGTGATCGCCCAGGTTGGTCAATTCGGGCGTGCCCGCCGTCAGCGTGCCGGTCTTGTCGAACACGACTGTGTCCACTTCGGCCAGCCGTTCCAGCGCGGTGGCGTGCTTGATCAGCATTCCCCGCTTGAACAGCCGCCCCGAGGCGGCCGTGGTCACCGCCGGCACCGCAAGGCCCAGCGCACAGGGGCAGGTAATGATCAGTACGGCTGCGGCGATGTTGAGCGCAGTGCGCACATCCCAACTGTAGAGATACCAGCCGACAAAGCTGAGCGCCGACAGGATATGCACCCCCGGCGCATAGAGTTTCGCGGCGCTGTCGGCCAGCGAGGTATAGCGCGAGCGCCCGCTTTCGGCGATGGCCACCAGATCGGCCATGCGGTGCAGCGAGGTATCCTGCCCCACCGCATTGGCACGGATCACCAGCGGTCCGGTCAGGTTGACCTCGCCCGCGCTGACCACAAGCCCCGGTTCGGCAAAGACCGGCAACGTCTCTCCGGTAAGCAGCGAGCGGTCCAGTTCCGAACGTCCCTCGACAATCTCGCCATCGACGGGCATCCGCCCGCCGGGGCGCACCAGGATCAGGTCACCCACCGCCAGTTGCGCTACGGCGACCTCGGTCTCGACCCCGTCTTGCAGACGGATCGCGCGCGGCACCTCGAGCGCGGCCAGTTCCTCGGCCGCGGACCGGGCAACGGCGCGGGTGCGGTAATCCAGATAGCGGCCCGCCAACAGGAAAAAGGTCAGCGTCAGCGCCGCATCGAAATACGCGTGTTCGCCGCTCAGCGAGGTTTCCCACAGCGAGGTGACCAGCGCCAGCACGATGGCCAGCACGATGGGCACATCCATGTTGAGCCGCCTGGCCTTGAGCGCGCCCCAGGCTCTGACAAAGAAGGGTTGGCCGGAAAAGGCGATGGCGGGCATCGCGATGGCGGCGGAAATCCAGTGGAACATGTCCCGCGTCGCGTCCGAGGCGCCCGACCAGACCGAGACCGACAGCAGCATCACGTTCATCGAGGCAAAGCCCGCCACCGCCAGCCGCATCAGCAGGTCGCGCCCGGCACGGTCGGTGCGGGTCGCGTTGAGCGTACCGGGATCAAGCTCGTGCGCCTCGTATCCGGCGCGCTCGAGCACCGGGATCAGATCGGCGGCGCGCAACTCGGGCGCGGCCTTGATCAGCGCCCGTTTCAGCGTCAGGTTCACCCGCGCATCCTCGACCCCCGGATGGGCCTGCAAGGCGCGCTCGACCGTCGAGATACAGGCCGAACAGTGGATGCCCGGCAAAGACAGCGCGATCTGCACATCCTCGGGCACCGGGCGGGCCGGCTGGGCCGGAACCGCAACACAGGCCGGACAGGCCGCGGGCGAGGGGCGGAGCTGCGCCGTCATCGCGTTATCCTTTCACATGCAGTACAACCCGCTGGACGAATTCGGTGCCGTCCTCGGCCCGCGCCACCATGCGGATGTTCCAGTTGCCGTCGCCCAGTTCCGCCTTGGCCACATAGGCGGTGCCGTCAAAGGCGAAATCGGGCGCGAAATCCTCTTGCACATGGGTCGCGCGGCCCAGCACCGCCTTCAGCTCGGAAACCTCGACCGGTTTGCCGGCGCGGTCGGTGATCGACAGGACCACCAGACCCCCCGTCGCATCGGCGCGCACATGCCAGCCCAGCGCCTCTTGCGCGTCGCGGCGGGTGTCGAATTCCTGGCTGGCGACATAGGAGTTCTTAACCTCCAGCCCCGGAAAGGTCTTGATCGCGCTATAGGCCAACAGGATGTTCACCCCGATGATGATGCCGAATGCGCCGACAAAGACCATGGCCGCATGTTTGCCGGTGAAGGTGCGCTCAGCCATCCTCAGTTCCCCCGTCCGTTGAATGTGGTGTCCTTATAGGCGCGTTCGCCGTTGCTTTGATCCTCGACCCAGATACGGACATCGGTGCTGGCCGCTTGCGACGGGGCCGCGTCCTTGGGCGTCACGATATAGACCCGCTGCAAAAAGGCGGTATCGGCGGGGACGGAGACGTTTTCATCGGGCAGGCCCTCCAGCTCGATCCGCATCGACGGATCGCCGACCACGGACAGCTGGAACGGGCGTTCCTCGCCATGTTTGTTGCGCAGCCGCACATCATAGGTGTTGCGGATCGACCCGTCCGACAGGGTGACAAAGGTCGGGTTGCGCACCGGCGCCACGGTCAGGTCGATATCCGAGCGGATGAAGAGCGCAAACAGCAGCCCAAAGCCCACCAGCGACCACAGGCTGGTATACATGATGGTGCGTGGGCGCAGGATATGTTTCCAGATGTTCTTGGGCGGGTGACCGGCCCGCTCGGCCTCTTCGTCCTTGAGCGCCATATAGTCGATCAGCCCGCGCGGCTTGCCGATCTTCTCCATCATGTCGTCGCAGGCGTCGATACACAGCGCGCAGGTGATGCATTCCAGCTGCTGGCCGTCGCGGATATCGATCCCGACCGGGCAGACGTTGACGCAGGCCATGCAGTCGATGCAATCGCCCAGTTCCGAATCCTCGGTCCGCTTGCCTTTGCCGCGCGGCTCTCCCCGCCATTCGCGGTAGCCCACGACCAGGGTATCCTCGTCCATCATGGCGGCCTGAATACGCGGCCAGGGGCAGGCATAGATACAGATCTGCTCGCGCGCGAAGCCACCAAAGAAGAAGGTGGTAAATGTCAGCACCGCCATGGTCGTATAGGCGATGGGATGGGCGTTGCCGGTCACCAGATCGCTGAGCAGCGTCGGCGCATCGGCGAAGTAAAAGATCCAGGCCCCACCGGTGGCGAGGCCGATCAGCAGCCAAGCGGCCCATTTGGTGATCCTGAGCCGCGCCTTGCGGAAGTCGAGCTTTTCCTGACGGTGCAGGCGCAGCCGGGCGTTGCGGTCGCCCTCGATCCAGCGTTCGACCAGGATGAAGAGGTCGGTCCACACCGTTTGCGGACAGGCATAGCCACACCAGACCCGGCCCAACGCCGAGGTGAACAGGAACAGGCCAAGCCCTGCCATGATCAGCAGGCCGGCGACAAAATAGAACTCGTGCGGCCAGATCTCGATCCAGAAGAAATAGAAGCGCCGGTTGGCCATATCCAGCAGCACCGCCTGATCGGGCAGGCTGGGGCCGCGATCCCAGCGAATCCAAGGGGTCAGGTAGTAGATCCCCAGTGTCACCGCCATGATGACCCATTTGAGATTGCGGAACGTGCCTGACACGCGCCTTGGAAAGATCGGTTCTCGGGCGGCATACAGGCTGGGTTCTGGGGTCGACTCGCTCACGGACTCACTCCGGGTTTGGCTATTCTACAGCGCGACTTCTTCCAGATGATCGCGCAACACACTTTGATATGGGTCAAAAAGCGTATCTGTGGCGCAGCTTTTGGTGCTGCAATTGCGCCGGGCGTTACGTCGCAGGCAGGGTTTCAAGGCGAAAACTGCTGGTTCTCATCGCCCAACGCGCACAGAAATCACGAAAACGTGATGTGATTCCAATGAATTACCGTGCCGCCAGATCACTCTCGCAAAAAAACCGCCGACCGGATTGGTCGGCGGAGTCTTTGCCGTTATGACTAAAGGCGCCGGCTGTTCAGGAAACGCGCGAACAGATCGAACAGCCGACGCCAACCTCCGGGCCGCAAACGCAGCCCGGAGGTATCCTTGTTCTACTCACCGCCGCCCAGCTGGTGGACATAGGCCGAGACCGCGCGGATCTGCGCTTCGGTCAGGCGGCTGTCCCAGGCGGGCATCACGCCGAACCGGGCGTTGTTGACCGAGTCCGAGATCGCGGCATAGTCGCCGCCAAACAGCCAGATCGCATCCGCCAGGTTGGGCGCACCCTGCGTGCGGTCCCCGGTGGCGTCTTCGGCATAGCAGGACGAGCAGTTGTCGGCAAAGACCACCGCACCGGCGGCCACTTGTGCGGCATCCTGCGGTTCACCCGACAGCGACATCACATAGTTGACCACCTGGTCGATCTCGGCAGCTTCCAGCAGTTCGTCGCGGCCAAAGGCGGGCATCTCGGAATAGCGCGCATCGTCGTTTTCCGTGTTGCGGATACCGGCGGTGACGGTCTGGTGGATATCCTCGATCGAACCACCCCAAAGCCAGTCGTCATCCAGCAGGTTGGGATAGCCCACCGCACCGGCAGCACCCGACCCGTGGCACTGGGCGCACCAGGTCTTGAACACGGCGGAGCCTGCCGACACCGCATAGGAGTTCAGGTCGGCATCGGCTGCGATCGCGGTCAGCTCGACCGATTCCAGCTTGGCATTGATCGGCGCGTTGGCCTCATCCACGGCGGCGATATCAGCCGCCACATTGGCCCGGGTCGACCAGCCCATCACCCCGGCGGTGGCCGAGTTGATCATCGGCCAGGCGGGATAGGCGATGGTATAGCCGATGGCCCAGATGATGCAGAGATAGAAGGTCCACAGCCACCAGCGGGGAAGCGGGTTGTTGTATTCCTCGATCCCGTCCCAGCTGTGGCCGGTGGTTTCGACCTCTTGTTTCTGAACAGGTTTCTTGCTCATTGCCGCGCCTCCTTGAATGTGGCGGGTTTGTCGTCGCCCCGCAGGGGCGCTGCTGCATCGCCCTGAACGGGCGCGGGTGCGTCCGCATGCCGGAACGGGATGTTGGCGGTATCGTCATAGGTGCGGGTCGAACCCGGGCGGAACACCCAGATCACCACCCCGATGAAGAAGGCGAACAGTGCCAGCAACATCCAGCTGTCGGCGAACTGCCGCAGAAGGGTATATTCTTCCATATCCCCCTCCTCAGCGGCTCGCGTCCGGCGTGAAGGTCGAGAAGTCGACCAACGTACCCAACATTTGCAGATAGGCGATCAGCGCATCGGCCTCGGAGACCCCCGGCTGACCGTCGAAGTTACGCACATTGACCTTGTCTCCATAGCGCTCCAGCAGCCCGTCATAGTCGCTGTCGGGATCGGCCTGGGCGGCAAAGTCGGCTTGGGCGGCTTCGATCATCTCGTCCGTGTACGGCACGCCGACGATCGCATTGGCGGCCATGAGATCACCGATGTACTTGCCGTCGATCATGGTGCGTTCCAGGTAGCCATATTTGGGCATCACCGATTCCGGCACCACCGACTGCGGGTCACGCATGTGATCCACGTGCCAATCGTCCGAGTAGCGACCGCCCACGCGGGCGAGGTCGGGCCCTGTCCGCTTGGAGCCCCACTGGAACGGGTGGTCGTACATCGACTCTGCCGCCAGCGAGTAGTGGCCATAGCGTTCGACCTCGTCCCGCATCGGGCGGATCATCTGGCTGTGACACACATAGCAGCCTTCGCGAATGTAGACTTCGCGCCCTGCCATCTCGAGAGGGGTGTAGGGCCGCATGCCCTCCACCTTCTCGATGGTGTTTTCCAGCCAGAACAGCGGTGCGATCTGCACGATGCCGCCGATGGTCACGACCAGAAAGCTGAAGATCAGCAGGAGGGTCGCGTTGGTCTCGAGGATTTTATGTTTGTCGAGAATTGCCATTGCTCCGGCCCTCCTTATTCAGCCGGGACCGCGACGGACAGGCTGGCCTCTTTGGCCGGTGCCTTCCGAACGGTCATCCACAGGTTGTAGCACATGATGATGGCACCGGTGAGGTACAGGACCCCGCCCAGACCACGCACCACATACATCGGGAACTTGGCGGCCACGGTGTCGGCGAACGAGTTCACCAGGAAGCCGTTGGCATCCACTTCGCGCCACATCAGGCCTTCCATGATCCCGGTCACCCACATCGAGGCGGCGTAGAGCACGATACCGATGGTGGCGAGCCAGAAGTGGTAATTCACCAGTTTCAGCGAGTAGAGGCGATCACGCTTCCACAGCACGGGCACCAGGAAGTAGAGCGCGCCGAAGGTGATCATCCCGTTCCAGCCCAGCGCACCCGAGTGCACGTGACCGATGGTCCAGTCGGTGTAGTGGCTCAGCGAGTTCACCGCGCGGATCGACATCATCGGGCCTTCGAAGGTGGACATGCCGTAGAAGCCGACCGAGATCACCATCATGCGGATGATGGGGTCGGTGCGCAGCTTGTCCCAGGCGCCCGAGAGCGTCATCAGACCGTTGATCATGCCACCCCAGGAGGGCATCCACAGCACGACCGAGAACACCATGCCCAGCGTCGAGGCCCAGTCAGGCAGCGCGGTATAGTGCAGGTGGTGCGGACCGGCCCAGATATAGATGAAGATCAGCGCCCAGAAGTGGATGATCGACAGCTTGTAGCTGAACACCGGACGTTCGGCCTGTTTCGGGATGAAGTAGTACATCATGCCCAGGAAGCCGGCGGTCAGGAAGAAGCCCACGGCGTTGTGGCCGTACCACCATTGCACCATCGCGTCCTGCACACCCGGCCAGACGATGACCGATTTGCTGCCCCAGATGCTGACGGGGATGGTCAGGTTGTTGACCACATGCAGCATGGCGACGGTGACGATGAAGCTCAGATAGAACCAGTTGGCCACATAGATGTGGGGCTCCTTGCGCTTGATGATCGTGCCCAGGAACACGGCCAGATAAGCGACCCAGACCACGGTCAGCCACAGGTCAACGTACCATTCGGGTTCGGCATATTCCTTGGACTGGGTCCCGCCCAGCAGATAGCCGGTTGCCGCCAACACGATGAACAGCTGGTACCCCCAGAATACGAACCAGGCCAGGTTGCCGCCCCAGAGCCGCGCGGCGCTGGTACGCTGGACCACATAGAACGAGGTGGCGATCAGCGCGTTGCCGCCAAATGCGAAAATCACCGCCGAGGTGTGCAGCGGGCGCAGGCGACCGAAATTTGCATACCCCTGGGCCCATTCGAAATTGAGCCCCGGAAAGGCGAGTTGAAATGCGATGAACGTCCCGGCCAGAAAGCCGACGACGCCCCAGAATGCGGTTGCGATGACACCGTAACGGACGACATCGTCCATGTATTCGCCCGACAGATCGAGGAGACCGCGGGCCTCGTCGGTCTTGCGCAGCGTCCAGATGAACAGCCCACCGGAGACAAGCAGCACGATGACTGCATGCACCATGTAAGCCACGTCGCGCGCATAGTTGATCCCCATCGCCGCGAACAGCGCGATGAGACCAAGCGCGATGAGCTTGATATAGTTCGACATATTGCGTCCCTTTGCCTTGTCCCGCGCGATTCTCACGCCACGCCAGACGGATTAGACTGGTCGCTTAATTGAAGAGTTGAGCAAAAACCCGCTTTGATCTGCATCAAGACGCGACCCCGAAATGTGTGAGACGCATATCTCAATTGAAACGCCCGGGCCGATCCGGGCAAAACGTACGCACGAGGTTCATGATGGCCTATAAATCCCTGTTGACCGTTCTGACCGATCCCAAGATCGCTCCGGCAACCTTGGCTCAACTGGTTGCCCTGGCCGAAGCGCAGGACGCCCATGCCGAGGCCCTGTGCCTGGGCGTCGATCGCAGCCAGACCGGCTATTACTATGCGGGCGCCAATGCGCTGATCCTTCAGGAAACCCTGAACCGGGCCAATGCCGAAGCCGAAGAGGTGCTGACGCTGGCTCAGGACACTCTGGGCAAATCCGGTGTGCGTTGGTCCGCCGAAAGCGGCGTCGCCCAGATCGCCGATCTGGGCCGCCATGTCGCCCATCGCGCCCGCTTTTCCGACCTGGTGGTGCTGTCGCGCCCCTATGGCGAGGATCGCGGCAGCGAGGCCGAGCCGATCGTCGAGGCCGCCATGTTCGAGGGTCACGCCCCGGTTCTGGTCGTGCCCGACAATGCGCCGCCGCTGAAACAGCCGCGCACCGTGCTGCTCGGCTGGAACGAGAGTGTCGAGGCGATGCGCGCGATCCGGCTGGCGATGCCCTTCCTGCGGGCCGCCGATCTGGTGCGGATCGTGGTGATCGACCCGCCGCGCCACGGCCCCGACCGCTCGGATCCGGGTGGCCTGCTCAGCCAGATGCTGGCGCGTCATGGCGTCAAGGTGGAAATCGACGTTCTCAGCAAGACGATGACCCGGGTGTCGGACATCCTCAACCGCCACGCCACCGATACCAGCGCCGACATGCTGGTAATGGGCGCCTATGGCCATTCGCGGTTCCGCGAGGCGATCCTGGGCGGCGCCACCCGCAACATGCTGGAACAGGCCACCGTGCCCGTGTTCATGGCGCATTAAGACCGGGACAGAAAGTCAGAGGGGCCGGGGCGGACAAACCGCCCTGGCCCCTTTTTTGTTCACGCCTTGCGAATCAAACCGATCACGAAAAGCAGGATGACCGACCCGATCGTGGCATGGATCACCGAGGCCAGAAATCCACCGCCCACGGCAAAACCAAGCGCCGGAAAGATGGTGCCGGCCAGAAACGCGCCAACGATCCCGACCAGGATATTGCCCAAAAGGCCAAAGCCGCGCCCGGCCATGATCTTGCCCGAAAGCCACCCGGCCAGCGCGCCGACCAGCAGCAGGATCAGAAGGCTGTCAAATTGCATCACCCTGTTTCCCTTGCGATTTCTCTGGCCGATTAGAGCATGGACGCGCGCCCGGGTCACGACCTGATATGGTGCATCCCCTGAAACCGCGCCCGCATCTCACGCGTGCGCAGCGCCACCGCTTCGGGATCGTTGCCGGTGAGACCTTGGGTGATCAGCCAGGCCAGTTCGGCGGCATGCTCTGGCGTGACCCCTCGGCGCACCAGCTCCGGCGTGCCGATCCGAAGGCCGTTCATATCCCCCGCAACCGGCGCGATCGGCAGGCCGATGCCACAGGCCAGGAAGCCTGCCCGCCTCAGCGTCTTGGACGCCGCCTGACCGCCGCCGAACCGCGCCGCCTCGACCGCGAACTGGTGCGAGGCGGTGGCCCCGCCCGCGCCATGAAACACCGGCAGGCCCAGCGCCTCCAACTCGGCGGCCAGCGCCTGCGCCAGATCGACCATGGCCTGGGCATAAGCCGCGCCATGATCGACCCAGTCCAACAGCGAGATCGCCAACGCCGCCGATTTCGCCGCGTCGAAATTCGCGGTCATGCCGGGAAAGGCGATGGCGTCCAGCCGTTCGGCGATCTCGGCCTCGTTGGTCACAATCAGCCCGCCGGCAGGGCCGCCGAGGCTCTTGTAGGTGCTCATCGTCATCAGATGCGCCCCCTCGTCCAGCGGGTTGGCCCAGGCGCCGCCCGCGATGATGCCGCATTGATGCGCCGCGTCGAACAGAACCTTGGCACCAACCCTGTCGGCAATCTCGCGCACGGCTGCAACTGGATGCGGAAACAGGTTGAGCGAGCCGCCCACCGTGATCAGCCGGGGCCGGTGCCGCTCTGCCAACTCTGCCAGCGCGCTCAAATCCAGGCTGTAACCATCCGCATCCACCGGCGCCTCGATGGTTTTTAGGCCATAAAGCCCCGCACAGCCCGCCTTGTGATGGGTTACATGGCCACCGATACTGGCCGGTGGCGCGATGATCGTATCGCCGGGCCGGGTCAGCGCCATGAAGCCATAAAGATTGGCGAGCGCGCCCGAGCCCACCCGGATCTCGGCATAGCGCGCGTTGAACACCTTTGCCGCCAGTTCTGCGGCAATCACCTCGATCTCTTCGATCGCCTCCAGCCCCATCTCGTATTTGTCGCCGGGATAGCCCAGCGAGGGGCGGCTGCCCAATCCCCGCGCCAGCACCGCCTCGGCGCGCGGGTTCATAACATTGGTTGCCGGGTTCAGGTTGAAACATTCCGCGTCATGGATGGTGCGGTTCTCTTCGATCAGCGCCTCCAGGTGGGCGTCGATGGCATCGCTGTCGGCGCGTGCCGTGGTCTCGGCGATTTGCTGAACGCGGGTTTCGCAATGGGCGGGCACCCAGGGGCGGGCGGCAAGCTGTGGCATGGGATCCTCCGTATCTCTGCCTGCAGGATCACCAAACCACCCCTTGCGCGCAAATCAGTTTCCGGGAAAATTAGGGTCAGGAAATCTAAGGCTTTCTGATGCCCGTCGCCCCACCCCGCCCAAGACCGCTGCCCCTGAACGCCCTGCGCGCGTTTGAGGCCGCCGCGCGGCTGGGCGGATTCGCCGCCGCCGCCGAGGAACTGGGCGTCAGCCCCGGCGCGGTCTCGGCCCAGATCAAGCAGCTCGAGGATGTGCTGGGTGCGCCGCTGTTCGAACGTGGCGTCCGGGGCGTCAACCTGACCGCGCTTGCGGTCGATGTCCTGCCGGACCTGACTGGCGCTTTCGACCGGCTGGCCACGGTCAGCCATGGCCTGCGCACCGGCGCCAAGCCGCAGGTGGTGCATGTGGCGGCCCTGCCCTCGGTCGCCCAACTCTGGCTGTCTCCCCGCCTGCCAGGCCTGCGCGCAGCTGCGTCCGAGATCGAGATTTCGGTCACCGCGATGGAACAGCCGCCCGATCTGAAACGCGCGCCTTTCGATCTGTGCCTGTTCTTCGGCGAAAGCCCGGGCGAGGCGCTGGCCGCAGATACGATCACACCCGTCTGTGCACCCGCTCTGGCGGATCGGTTGCACCGGCCCGAGGATCTGCGCCACCTGCCCTGTCTTATCGACACCACCTGGCACGCCGATTGGTCGCACTGGATGGCCACCGCCCTGCCCGGCCAGACCTTTGTGCCGCGCGGACCCGAATTCTCGCTCTATGCTTTGGCGGTCGAGGAAACGGTGAACGGTGCCGGAGTGCTGATGGGACACGAGGCACTGATCGCCCCGTTTCTGGCGCGCGGCCAGTTGGTGGCCCCTTTTGCCACCCGGGTCACCCTGCCCCGCGCGCTGCGCCTCTGGGCACCGCGCCCGCTGCCACCCGGCTCTGCCGCGCAACGCGTGGCCGACTGGCTGCGCCGCCAGAGCTGATCGCCGGCGCAAATCTCTTCATTTCGCCATAAACACTTCGTAGCGCGAGGCAGAGCCGCGCAAACACACAGTCTCAGACCAGGAAACCGCCATCGGTGTCGTCGCCCGCTTCTTCCATCAACCGGCCCATATCCGGGATGGTGACGTGGCGCTTGCCTTCCAGGTGAATGACCCCATCCTTTTTCAGGGCCGAGATCTGGCGGCTAACCGTTTCCAGCGTCAGACCCAGATAGTCGGCCATCGCCTCGCGGGTCAGCGGCAGGTCGAACACCATTGGCCCGCTCACGCCACGCATGCTCAGCGAAGCGTCGCGGCGGGCGATGATCGACAACAGGCTGGCGATCTTCTCGCGCGCGGTCTTGCGACCCAGCACCAGCATCCATTCGCGCGCCGCGTCCAGCTCGTCCAGCGTCATTTCCAGCAACCGGTGCGCGATATGCGGGGTACGCGCCATCAGCTCTTCGAACGGCTTCTTGCGGAAACAGCACATGACCAGAT
>Ga0157387_10840_pt1 | contig 29110 bp, 28 predicted proteins | sample T8_LowC_AmetaT_FD_116788 | JGI IMG/M metagenome (GOLD analysis project Ga0157387, IMG submission 116788) | Metatranscriptome of Roseovarius nubinhibens ISM and Alexandrium tamarense co-culture from University of Georgia, USA - T8_LowC_A metaT... ... | reverse complement strand
GTCGAAGACCTGATCCTGGCCGCGATCAAGGACGCACAGGCCAAAGCCGCCGAAAAGGCGCAAGAGGAGATGGCCGCCCTGACCGAGGCCATGGGCCTGCCCAAGGACATCAAGCTGCCGTTCTGATGCGCGGGCCGTTCCCTTTGCTTTGAACTGCGGGCATGATCGCGTCAAAGCGGGGATCGCACGGGGAACAGGATATGGCCGGATCGACCAAGGATATCGACGCGCTGATCGAGCTGATGGCGCGTCTGCCCGGTCTGGGCCCGCGCTCGGCGCGGCGCGCGGTGCTGCATCTCATCCGCAAGCGCGCGCTGCTCTTGACCCCGCTGGCCGATCTGATGGGGCAGGTTGCGGCCACCGCCCGCGAATGCCTCAACTGCGGCAATGTCGGCACCTCGGATATCTGCGATATCTGCACCGATGAACGGCGCGCGACCGGCGAGCTGTGCGTGGTCGAGGACGTGGCCGATCTGTGGGCGATGGAACGTTCGGGCGTCTTCAAGGGCCGTTATCACGTGCTGGGTGGCACTCTGTCGGCGCTGGATGGGGTCGGCCCGGACGAGTTGCGCATTCCCCGGCTGGCGGATCGCGTCACCGCCGAGGCGATCTCCGAGGTGATCCTGGCGCTCAACGCCACCATCGACGGCCAGACCACCGCCCATTACATCGCCGATCAGCTGGGCGGCCGGGTGCGGCTGACCTCGTTGGCGCAGGGCGTGCCGATCGGGGGCGAGCTGGATTATCTCGACGACGGCACGATCTCGGCCGCGATGCGCGCGCGCAAGGAACTGTAGGCGCATTTGCGAGACAAAGCGGCCTTTGTGTCCCGGCCTGCATCTTTGCCTTTGGCACGCCCGGATTTGCGGGTACCAAGGGTTCAGACATTCATTCCCCGGAGTATCCCCGATGACCCGCATTCTTGCCCTTGTTCTTGCCGCCGCCACCGCCACCGCTGCCTGGTCGCAGGAGCTGATCGACAAGGGGTTCGTGCATGGCTGGAACCTGATGGTCGACCCGGCGCTGGGCAATGGCTGTCTGATCCAGACGGTTTACGAGGATCTGTCGGTGGTGCGGCTTGGCTATGACCGCACCGGCAACCGCGGCTATTTCACCGTCTTCAACAAGAACTGGGGTTCCATCGAGGATGGCGGCAGCTATCCCATTACCTTCGATCTGGATGGCGAGCGGTTCGAGGCCACCGCCATCGGCGCCAACAAGGGCAAGGTGCGCGGCGCGACGGTGTTCTTCACCGACCGCGAATTCGTGCATGCCATCGCCCAGCGCAAGGTGATGACGGTTTATGGCGCCGAGGGTCAGCAGGTCATGGCGATTGATCTCAAGGGCACCTCGAAGGCGCTGGAATATGCGCGCGAATGCCAGAAGGCCCAGAACTGAGACCCGACCCCGGACCGGATGCGGTCGTTCAGCGAATCGGCGTGAACACCGCATCCTTGAGCCGGCAGTCGCGCACCACGTCGCGGCCGCAGGGCACCGGGTCGAGAGATGTCGACAGGCAGATGCGCACCTCCTGAATGAAACCATCGGCGCAGGTCACGGTCACCATGTCGGGTTCAAGGGCGGGATTGGCCTTCAGGAAGGCCTCTTCGACCAGCCGGGCGGGCAGTTTCACAGCCTTGTCCAACTGGCGAAAGACCGGCGGGCGGATCACGCTGTCGAATGCCTCGCGCGACAGGGCGTAATAAGCCGCCGCACTCAGCCCCGAGCAGGTGCCGTGTTTCTTCCACTGATGCCAGGCCAGGCCGGAACTGCCTTGGATATCGGCCATTTCCGCGCTCATCCGGCGGCTGGGCGGCGCCTCGGGCGTGCGGCAATAGCTGGGCCAGCCCTGGTGATACTGCGGCCACAGCCCGTGCAACACCCAGCCATAGTCATGGCGCGCGTCACATTGATCGGCGCCGCGCGCATCGCCGGTGGTCTCGCACCAGTTGGGCGACCAGCTGAGCGACAACAAGTGATAGTCGAAATCGCCCGCCTGCTCGCCCTCGGCCCAGGCGGCGGTTGCGGTCAATGCCCATAAAACCAGCCAGCGCATTCGCTCTTTCCTTATCTGCCCGGCCTGACTATATACGGTCGGAGTTCCCCGACAACGGAAACACGCCCCAGACCACGGGGCAGCCGAATTCCGGCGACGGGAGAGATGTATTCGCAAGGAGACAAGCCATGGCAAAACCTCTGATGGCCAAGGCAACCGCCGTCTGGCTGGTGGACAACACGACGATCAGCTTCAAGCAGATCGCCGATTTCGTCGGCATGCACGAGCTGGAAATTCAGGGCATTGCCGATGGTGATGTGGCGGCAGGCGTCAAGGGGTTCGACCCCATCGCCAACAACCAGCTGACCCAGGAAGAAATCGACAAGGCCGAGCAGAACCCGCTGCACAAGCTGAAGCTCAAGTTCAACCCGGCCGCCGCCGGCGAGGAAAAGCGCCGTGGCCCGCGTTACACCCCGCTGTCCAAACGCCAGGACCGCCCGAACGCGATCCTGTGGCTGGTCAAGTTCCACCCCGAACTGTCCGATGGCCAGATCGCCAAGCTGGTCGGCACCACCAAGCCGACCATCCAGTCGATCCGCGAGCGCACCCACTGGAACATTTCCAACATGCAGCCCATCGACCCGGTGGCGCTGGGCCTGTGCCGCCAGTCGGAGCTGGACTCGGTGGTGCAAAAGGCCGCCGCCAAGAAAGCCGCCGAAGGTGGCGTGATGAGCGATGACGAGCGCCGCAAGCTGGTTTCGACCGAACAGTCGCTGGGCATGGATACCGGACCGCGCATCCCGACCGCGATCGAGGGGCTGGAGAATTTCTCGCTGTCCGAGCCGATCAGCACCAGCGATGACGATGAGGAAGATCACCGGTCCATCGCCGATGCCGACAGCTTCTTCAACCTGCCCAAGGGCGGCACGGATGACGAGGACGAAGACGACGATCCGCGTTACTGATCGAAACCGCCCCGGCCCTGTGGCCGGGGCTTTTTCACATTCGGCGACCCATGCTTGATTTGCTTTCCAAACTGATTGGCCCGCACCGGGCGGTGTCGGTCTATGCCTTCCTGCACACCCGCGGCGCCGCGCTTGCCGCCGGTGCCCTGTTCGCCGCCATCCTTGGCGGGCTTCTGCTGTTCGGCAGGGGAGAAGAGCCTCATGAGCACGAGGCGTTTCTGACCCTCGACGTGTTGTCGTTGACCGCGATCAACGGAGATCTGCGCAACGGGGCGATTGTCTCGGTGCGCCTGCCGGGTGGCCAGGCGACCTCGATCACCTCGACCGAGGGGCCGGTGGCGGCCAGCGTGACCACCACCGCCTGTGTGGAAAAGCGCGTCTATGTCACCAGTGGCGAGGCACGCTATCGGCTGAAACTGCCCCAGCATTGCACGGGGCAGTAACCGGGTTACAGCGTCTGGAACAGCATGCCGGCGATCACCGCGCCGGTCAGGCCAAGCCCGAGATACAGCGCAAAGACGCGCGGTTTCACCAGTGACCAGACCGCCGCCATCGCCGGGATCGAGCTGACCGCGCCCGCCACCATGAAGGCCATGGCCGCCCCACCTGTCATGCCCTGTTCCATCAGCCCCGCCAGCAGCGGCGGCGCCACGTAAGAGTTCAGATAGGCTGGCATGCCAACCAGCGCGGCCACCACGATGGGCATTACCCCCTCGCCCCCGACCAGCCCAGCGATCACTTCTGCCGGCACATAGGTGACCAGCAGCGCCTCGATCACATAGGCCAGCGTCATCCATTTCAGCAGGAACATCCCGTTGCTGAGGAACTCGGCGCGAAAGATGCGTGTGCGCTCGGCCTCGGTCCAGAACCGCCAGTGCGGGGCCGCCGGTTTCGGGGCGCCACAGCCGCAGCATGAGGACTTGGCCCTGCGCAGCGGATCGCTAAGTGCGCCACCCGCCGACAAGGCGCGCACGACAAAGCCACCGAACAGGCCCAGCCCAACCGCCGCCACCGCCTTGCCGATGGCAAAGGGCCAGCCCAGAGCGCCCGCCGTGATCAGCAGCGTCGGCGGGTCGATGAGGGGCGAGCTGAGCCAGAAGGCCATCACCGCCGACAAGGGCGCCCCCAGTGCCAGCAGCCCGGCGATGAATGGGATCACCTCGCAAGAGCAGAAGGGGGCCAGCCCGCCGAACAGCGCCGCCAGCAGGATCATCCGTGTCTCGCGTCCTTCAAAGGCGCGCGCCACCAGAACCTCGGCGCCGGTCGCCTTGAGCCAGGCCAGAAGCAGGACCGCAAACAGGATATAGGGCGCCGTGCCCGCCAGCGCGGTCGCGGCGAAACGGGCAACCGCGCCCAGCTGCGCCGGGTCCAGCAGCGCCACCGCACCCAGCAACCCCGCGGCCACCGTCCAGGGTGTTTTTAGCCACGCTGTCAGACGGCCCGGCGCGCGCCGGGGAGAGGAGGGGATGTCAACCATTGGCTGTCTCCGGGATTTGGGCCGAACATTGATCGGCACAGCATTCCGCCATGATGAACTGCGCCAGCGCCTCGAGCTGGTCGAACCGGGCGCGATTGATGGTCTGACGACCCTGCCGGGTCTGCTCGATGACCCCGCCTGCCGCCAACGCCTTGAGATGATGGGCGAGGGTCGAGGCGGCCATGTCCGTGCGCTGCTGAATTTCGCCCACCGTCAGACCGGGCTGTCCCGCCCGCACCAGAACCCGCAACACCTTGAGCCGCGCCGACGATCCCATGGCGGCGAATCCGCCTGCTGCCTCGTCCCACATGTCAGCCTCCAATATAACTATAAAACTGGTTATATAGTTTTAAATGAACCGTCAACCGCGAGAATTCACGCCGGGATAAGGCCAGATAGCGGGCGCCCTTGACTCCAAAACACCAATGCCCCTTGTCAGCGCGCAATAAGTCCAAATTGATAACGTCATAAGTCCAACCTATTGTGAGCCCATGGCGATACCGGTCGAGACCTTCTTTCTGAAACAGGGCGCGCAGGGCACGCTTCAGGCGCAGATCCAGCAGATGATCGCCGAGGGCATCCTGTCGGGCCGGTTCCATGTGGGCGAGAAACTGCCGTCATCGCGGCGGCTGGCGACCCATCTGGGGGTCAGCCGGATCACCGTGACGCTGGCCTATACCGAGCTGTTGGCAAACGATTATCTGACATCGCGCGGGCGGTCGGGCTATTTCGTATCCGATAACGCGCCGATCCCGCCCAGCTATGCCCCGATGGAGCGCGATCAGGAAACGGTCGACTGGTCGCGCGCCATCGCCCGCAAGTTCTCGGGTGGGGATACATTGCAGAAACCGGCGGACTGGCGCGACTATCGCTATCCGTTCATCTACGGCCAGGCCGATCCCACACTGTTCGATCACGCCAACTGGCGGCTTTGCGCGGTGCGGGCGCTGGGGCAAAAGGATTTCGCCTCGCTTACCGCCGACTATGTCGATCAGGACGATCCGCTGCTGATCGAATTCATCGCGCGCCACACCTTGCCCCGGCGCGGTATCTCGGCCCGGCCCGAAGAGATCCTGATCACTTTGGGCGCGCAAAACGCATTGTGGCTGGCGGCGCGGGTGCTGCTGAACCGTCGGCGCAAGGCCGCGATCGAGGATCCCTGCTATTACGCGCTGCGCGAATTGCTGATCCAGTCGCGCTGCAATCTGGTCTCGCTGAGGGTCGATCTGGACGGGCTGCCACCCGACGCCATTCCCGACGATACCGACGTGATCTTTACCACGCCCAGCCATCAAAGCCCGACCACCGCCACCATGCCGGTGCCCCGCCGTCATGCGCTGCTGGAGCGCGCGAGAGAGATCGACGCGATGATCGTCGAGGATGATTACGAATTCGAGCTGGCCTTTCTGGGCGCGCCCTCTCCGGCGCTGAAGTCGCTCGATCGCGATGGGCGTGTCGTTTACGTCGGCAGTTTCTCGAAATCGCTCTTTCCCGGGTTGCGTCTGGGTTACATGGTCGGGTCCGAGCCGTTCATCCGCGAGGCGCGCGCGCTGCGCTCGCTGGTGCTGCGTCATCCGCCGGGCCATATCCAGCGCACCGCCGCCTATTTCCTGTCGCTGGGCCATTACGATGCCCAGATCCGGCGCATGTCTTCGGTCCTGCTGCAACGGCGGCAAGAGATCGAGCGCGCCATCGCCCAACATGGCCTGACCATCGCCGGGCGCGGCGTCTATGGCGGTTCGTCCCTGTGGATGCAGGCGCCCGCCGGGGTGGACAGCGAGGCGCTGGCGATGGCGCTGCGCGGCGAAAGCGTTCACATCGAACCCGGCACCGCCTTCTTTTCGGGGGCGGACCGGCCCAGGAATTACTATCGCCTGGGCTATTCCTCGATCCCGACCAGCCGCATCGCGCCGGGGATCGAGCGCATCGCTGGTGCCATCGCCCGGCACGCTGGGTAGGCTCTGGACCTATCCCGCTTTTCATTCTGGCCCTAACGCCAGCCTTCGGGTTCCGCCTAAACCTTTAGCCAAGATGCCGGTCCCACTGAGGCCGGCCAATCAGAACACCATGGAGTGCGTACTCATGAAGATGACGACCGAAGAAGCCTTCGTCAAAACCCTGCAGATGCATGGCATCCAGCATGCGTTTGGAATCATCGGATCGGCCATGATGCCGATCTCGGACATCTTCCCGGCCGCTGGCATCACCTTCTGGGATTGCGCGCACGAGGGCTCGGGCGGGTTCATGGCCGACGGCTATACCCGTGCCACCGGCAAGATGTCGATGATGATCGCCCAGAACGGCCCCGGCATCACCAATTTCGTCACCGCGGTGAAAACCGCCTACTGGAACCACACGCCTTTGCTGCTGGTCACCCCGCAGGCCGCCAACAAGACCATCGGTCAGGGCGGTTTCCAGGAGATGGAGCAGATGCGCATGTTCGCCGACTGCGTCGCCTATCAGGAAGAGGTCCGCGACCCCTCCCGCGTGGCGGAGGTGCTGAACCGCGTGATCATGAACGCCAAGCGCGCCAGCGCCCCGGCCCAGATCAACATCCCGCGTGACATGTGGACCCAGGTCATCGACATCGCGCTGCCCGCGATTGTCGAGTTCGAGCGCCCCTCGGGCGGCGAAGAGGCTGTCGCCGCCGCCGCCGAGATGCTGTCGAACGCCAAGAACCCGGTGATCCTGAACGGCGCCGGCGTGGTGCTGTCCAAGGGCGGTATCGCCGCGTCCAAGGCGCTGGCCGAACGTCTCGATGCGCCGGTCTGCGTCGGCTATCAGCACAACGACGCCTTCCCCGGCTCGCACCCGCTGTTTGCCGGGCCGCTGGGCTATAACGGCTCCAAGGCCGGGATGGAGCTGATCAAGACCGCCGATGTCGTTCTTTGCCTCGGCACCCGTCTCAACCCGTTCTCGACCCTGCCGGGTTATGGCATGGAATACTGGCCGGCCGATGCCAAGATCATCCAGGTCGACATCAACCCCGACCGCATCGGCCTGACCAAGAAGGTCTCGGTCGGCATCATCGGCGACGCGGCCAAGGTCGCCCGGGGCATCCTGGCCCAGCTCAGCGACACCGCCGGTGACGAAGGCCGCGCTGCGCGCAAGGACCGTATCGCCCAGACCAAATCGGCATGGGCCCAGCAGCTGTCGTCGATGACCCACGAGGATGACGATCCGGGCACCACCTGGAACGAGCGCGCCCGCGCCGACAAGCCCGACTGGATGAGCCCCCGCATGGCATGGCGCGCGATTCAGGCGGCGCTGCCGCGCGAGGCGATCATCTCGTCGGACATCGGCAACAACTGCGCCATCGGCAACGCCTATCCCGACTTTGACGAGGGCCGTAAATACCTGGCCCCCGGCCTGTTCGGCCCCTGCGGCTATGGTCTGCCTGCCGTTGTCGGCGCCAAGATCGGCTGCCCGGATGTGCCGGTGGTCGGCTTCTCCGGCGACGGCGCCTTTGGCATCGCGGTGAACGAGCTGACTGCGATCGGTCGTGGCGAGTGGCCGGCGGTTACCCAGATCGTGTTCCGCAACTATCAGTGGGGCGCGGAAAAGCGCAACTCGACCCTGTGGTTCGATGACAACTTCGTCGGCACCGAGCTGGACCAGCGGGTCAGCTATGCCGGCATCGCCAAGGCCTGCGGCCTGCAAGGCGTCGTCGCCCGCACCATGGACGAGCTGACCGCCGCGCTGGCCAAGGCCATCGAGGATCAGAAGGCGGGCAAGACCACCCTGATCGAGGCGATGATCAACCAGGAACTGGGCGAACCCTTCCGCCGCGACGCGATGAAGAAGCCGGTGCGCGTGGCCGGTATCGACAAGGCCGACATGCGCGAACAGCAGGTCTGACCGTCGCAGGGGCCGGGGTGATGACGCAAACGCCGATTGATCTGCTGCTGTCTGATCCCCCGGCCCGGCGCGCAACCGTCGCGCTGAGCGAAGGCAGCGATCCCCGCGTTGTCGCGGGGGCGCTGGCCGCCCACTCGGCGGGGATCGCGGATGTGATCCTTGTCGGGCAGGCGGCAGAAATCCGCGCCGCGTTGAAGGCGCAAGGCGCGCCTGCCGACAGTCTGACCATCCACGATCCGGACAGTTCTCCGCTGACCGCCGAATTTGCCGCCGCCTATTACGGTCTGCGTCGCCACAAGGGTGTGAGCGAAGCAGCGGCGCTGGCTGCCGTTCGCACTCCGCTTGTCTATGCGGCGATGCTGGTGCGCGGCGATCATGCGGTGGGCACGGTCGGCGGGGCGGTTGCCACCACGTCCGACGTTGTGCGCACCGCCATCCAGGTGATCGGCGCCGCGCCCGGCGCCGCGATGGTGTCGAGCTTCTTCCTGATGTATCCGCCCGAGGCCGCCACCGCCCATGCCCGCGCGATGCTCTATTCCGACAGCGGGCTGGTGATCGACCCATCGGTCGCGGAACTGGCCGCCATCGCCGCAGCATCTGCCGCTTCGTGCCGGGCGCTTTTGCGGGCTGAGCCGAAGATCGCCATGCTGTCCTTTTCCACCAAGGGCAGCGCGCGGCATCCCCATGTCTCCAAGGTCACCGACGCGCTGGCCCGGTTGCGCGCGGATCATCCCGATCTGGACGCGGATGGCGAATTGCAGTTCGACGCCGCCTTTGTGCCCTCGGTCGGTGCCTCCAAGGCGCCGGGGTCGGATGTGGCCGGACAGGCCAATGTGATGATCTTCCCCAATCTGGACGCGGGCAACATCGGCTACAAGATCACTCAGCGCCTGGGCGGATACACGGCCATCGGCCCGGTTCTGCAAGGGCTGGCGAAACCGGCAAACGACCTGTCGCGCGGATGCGTTGCAGGCGATGTCACCCAGATGATCGCCGTCACCGTTCTGCAAGCCATGGCGCAAACGCAATGACGGAACAAAACACCCCAGAAATTCAGTTTTTCGGAAAAAGGTTTCGGAAAGTCTGAATTTCCAAGAAAATGTCGCGGAATGGGGTGATCTGCCCTAGCGTGTCGAACGACAGAACAGGGAAACCCGAATGAGCCACCACCAGCCAAAGATCGAGACCTCGCCGCATGTCTCCGACGAGGTTCGCAAGACGACGTGCTACATGTGCGCCTGCCGCTGCGGCATCAACGTGCATATGAAGGATGGCCCGGATGGCAAAAAGCGGGTCGCCTATATCGAGGGCAACCGCGAGCATCCGGTGAACAAGGGTGTGCTCTGTGCCAAGGGCTCCGCCGGGATCATGCAGGTCAACGCCCCTTCGCGCCTGCGCGCGCCGCTGAAACGGGTGGGGCCGCGCGGTTCGGGCGAGTTCCAGGAGATCACCTGGGACGAGGCGCTGGAGATCGCCACCGGCTGGCTGAAACCGATCCGCGAGAACGATCCGTCGAAACTGGCCTTCTTCACCGGCCGCGACCAGTCGCAGAGCTTTACCAGTTTCTGGGCCCAGAATTTCGGCACCCCGAACTATGCCGCCCATGGCGGCTTCTGCTCGGTCAACATGGCGGCGGCTGGCATCTACACGATGGGCGGCGCCTTCTGGGAGTTTGGGCAGCCCGACTGGGATCATACCAAGTTGTTCATTCTGTTGGGCGTGGCCGAGGATCATGACAGCAACCCGATCAAGATGGGCATCGGCAAGATCAAGGCGCGTGGCGCGCGGGTGGTCGGCGTCAACCCGATCCGCACCGGCTATAACGCGGTGGCCGATGACTGGTACGGGATCACGCCCGGCACCGATGGTCTGCTGATCCTGTCGCTGATCCACGTGCTGATGAAGGCAGGCAAGGTCGACCTCGACTATCTCGCCCGCTATACCAATGCGCCCTGTCTGGTGATCGACAATCCCGGCGGCGCCGATCATGGCCTGCTGCTGCGCGACGCCGATGACAAGGTTCTGGTGATCGACCGGGCCAGCGGTGAACTGACCCCGTTCGACCGCCCCGGCGTGCGCCCCGATCTGTCGGGCAGCACCGAGGTGAACGGACGCATCTGCCGCACGGTGATGCAGGCCATGGCCGAGCGTTACCTGAGCGCGGAGTACGCGCCCGAGGCGGTGGCCGAGCGCTGTGGAATCCCGGCGCCGCGCATTCGTGCACTGGCCGCCGAGATCGCCCGTGTCGCCTTTGACGAGGCGTTCGAGATCGACCAGGAATGGACCGATTTCCGGGGCGAGACCCACAACGTGATGACCGGGCGCCCGGTCTCGTTCCACTCGATGCGCGGGGTCTCGGCCCATGCCAACGGATTCCAGACCTGCCGCGCGCTGCACCTGTTGCAGATCCTGCTGGGCACGGTCGAGGTGCCTGGCGGCTTCCGCTTCAAACCGCCCTATCCAAAACCGGTCGAGGCCCATCCCAAACCCCATTGCAAGGCAACGCCAGGCGCGCCCCTTGACGGCCCGCATCTGGGATTCGTGCGCGGTCCCGAAGATCTGGCGCTGAAACCCGACGGCAGCCCGGCCCGCATCGACAAGGCGTTCACCTGGGAAAACCCGATGTCCTCGCACGGGCTGATGCATATGGTGATCTCAAACGCCCATGCCGGGGACCCGTACAAGATCGACACGCTGTTCATGTATATGGCGAACATGTCCTGGAACTCGTCCATGAACACCCGTGGTGTGATGGACATGCTGACGGACAAGGACGAAAGCGGCGAATACGTCATCCCGCGGATCATCTATTCCGATGCCTATAGCTCGGAAATGGTGGCCTATGCCGACCTGATCCTGCCCGACACCACCTATCTGGAGCGGCACGACTGTATCTCGCTGCTCGACCGCCCGATCTGCGAGGCCGATGCCGCGGCGGACGCGATCCGCTGGCCGGTGATCGAACCCGACCGCGATGTACGCGGCTTTCAGACGGTGCTGGTGCAGCTGGCCAACAAGCTGCAACTGCCCGGGTTCACCGATGAAAGCGGTGCGGCGAAGTATACCGACTACGCCGATTACATCGTCAACCACCAGCGCAAACCGGGCATCGGCCCGCTTGCCGGTTTCCGGGGAGAGGCGGGCGACAAGGCCGGGCGGGGCGAGGTCAACCCCGATCAGCTCGATCGCTATATCGAAAACGGCGGCTTCTTTGTCGAACATGTGCCGGACGGGGCGCAATATTACAAACCCTGGAACACGGCCTATCAGGACTGGGCCGTCGGCATGGGTCTCTACGACAGCCCGCAACCATATCTGTTCCAGCTCTATTCCGAGCCGATGCGCAGGTTCCAGCTGGCGGCCGAAGGCCATGGCGAGCGGCAACCGCCCGACCATCTGCGCGCCCGGATCGGTGCGCGGCTGGACCCGCTGCCGATCTGGTACGAGACTGACCAGCAGGGCAACGAAGGGTTCACTGTCAACGCGCTGACCCAACGACCCATGGCGATGTATCACAGCTGGGGCACCCAGAACGCATGGCTGCGGCAGCTGCACGGGCGCAACCCGCTCTATGTTCCGACAAAAATCATGCGCGAACAGGGGATGAAGGATGGCGATTGGGCGCGCCTGACCTCGCCCCATGGCGAGATCGTGGTGCCGGTGATGGAGATGGCGGCGCTGAACGAGAACACCGTCTGGACCTGGAACGCGATCGGCAAGCGCAAGGGCGCCTGGGCGCTGGAACCCGACGCGCCCGAGGCCACCAAGGGCTTCCTGCTCAACCATCTGATCCACGAGCTCTTGCCGCCCAAGGGCGACGGGCTGCGCTGGGCCAACTCCGATCCGGTGACCGGTCAGGCGGCGTGGTTCGATCTCAAGGTGAAGATCGAAAGGGTCGCAGGCCCTGAAGAGAGAGCTGAAAGCCAGCCCGAGTTTCCCGCGTTGAAATCGCCCGTGGGAACCGGCCCGAAAGAGCTGACATGGAAGGTGGGGAAATGAGGGGAACAATTTTCTGCACAGAAAATTGCCAAGAAAATTCGTCGAATTTTCTTGCGTGTGCCCGTGGCTGCTGGAGCGTGACATGACGGAGCTGCCGCAGAAGACCGACCGTAAGCTGGGGCTGGTGATCGACCTCGATACCTGTGTCGGCTGCCATGCCTGCGTGATTTCCTGCAAGGGATGGAACACCGAGAATTACGGCGCCCCGCTCAGCGATCAGGATCCGTATGGCGCCGATCCGTCGGGCACCTTCCTGAACCGGGTGCATTCCTATGAGGTGCAGCCGCCCGAGGGGCACGCCCAGCTGGTCCATTTCCCGAAATCCTGCCTGCATTGCGAGGACGCGCCCTGTGTGACCGTCTGCCCGACGGGCGCCAGCTACAAACGCTCCGAGGACGGGATCGTGCTGGTCAACGAGAGCGATTGCATCGGCTGTGGCCTCTGCGCCTGGGCCTGCCCCTATGGCGCGCGTGAGCTGGATCTGGCCGAAGGCGTGATGAAGAAATGCACCCTGTGTGTGGATCGTATCTATAACGAGAACCTGCCCGAGGAGGACCGCGTCCCCTCCTGTGTGCGCACCTGCCCGGCGGGTGCGCGGCATTTCGGCGATCTGGGTGATCCGGATAGCGCGGTGTCGCACCTGGTGGCCGAGCGCGGCGGCATGGATCTGATGCCCGAAATGGGCACCAGGCCCGTGAACAAGTATCTGCCGCCCCGGCCCAAGGACCAGATCGAAGCGCAGATCGACATTCTGGCGCCCCTGCTGGCGCCGGTCGCCGATGAGCCCAAGGGGTTCATGGCCTGGCTCGACAAGGCACTGGAGAAACTCTGATGCATCCCGCCCCTTCCGTCATTCTCTTCACCACGCTCTCGGGCTTGGGTTTTGGCCTGCTGTTCTTTCTTGGGCTGGGCCTGCCCTCGGTATCCGGCTGGGTCGCCTTTGTCTTCTTCGTCATCGCTTATGCCATGGCGGTGGGGGGGCTGCTGGCCTCGACCTTTCACCTTGGTCACCCCGAGCGCGCCTGGAAGGCTTTCAGTCAATGGCGCACCAGCTGGTTGAGCCGCGAGGGATGTGCGGCAGTGGCTGCCTTGCTGGTCATGGGGCTTTATGCGCTGGGTCTGGTGTTTCTGGACCAGCGCTGGAGCCTGCTGGGAGGGTTGGGCGCGCTGTTGTCGCTGGGCACCGTGTTTACGACCTCGATGATCTATGCGCAGCTCAGGACCGTCCCGCGCTGGCACAGCCCGCTGACGCCGGTGCTGTTCCTGGCCTTCAGCCTGGCCGGTGGCGCGCTGCTGGCAGGGCAGGTGAGGCTGGCGCTGATTCTGCTTGTTTCGGCCGCGCTGGTGCAACTGGTCTGGTGGCGACAGGGTGACGGGGCGCTGGCGCGGTCGGGCACCGATCTGGCGAGCGCGACCGGGTTGGGGCAGGGCGGCGTGGTGCGCGCCTTCGAGCCGCCCCATACCGGCAGCAACTATCTGTTGCGCGAATTCGTGCATGTGGTGGGGCGCAAACATGCCGCCAAGCTGCGGGTGATCGCGCTGGTACTGGCTTTCGTCTTGCCGGTGCTGCTGTTGCTGCTGCCCTTCGGGCATGCGCTTGCACTGCTGGCGGTGCTGTCGCATCTGGCGGGCGTGGCGGTGTCGCGCTGGCTGTTCTTTGCCCAGGCCGAACATGTGGTCGGGCTCTACTACGGCAAACGTTAGCCCGCGCGGCGACGTCGCATTTGAGTATTTCTGACCAGAAAGAAGCAGAAGTCCGGCGCCCAGATATCGGGCGCCGGTTCTTTGTCCGGCTGTTACAACAGCCCGGCGTGTTTCATCGCCGCGTCGATGGCAGCCTTGGTGCTGTCTTCGAGACCGGTCAGGGGCGAGCGGACCTCTTCGCTGCACAGGCCAAGTTTCGACAGGGCGTATTTGGCGCCGACCAGGCCCGGCTCGATAAAGATCGCCTCGTGCAGCGGCATCAGGCGATCCTGATAGTCCAGCGCCTTGGCATAATCGCCCGCCAGTGTTGCCTGCTGGAACTCGGCGCACAGGCGCGGTGCAACGTTGGCGGTGACCGAGATGCAGCCGACCCCGCCATGGGCGTTGAAGCCAAGCGCGGTGGCATCCTCGCCCGAGAGCTGGATGAAATCGGCGCCGCAGCTGGCGCGCTGCTGGCTGACCCGGGCCAGATCGCCTGTGGCATCCTTGACGCCCACGATACGCGGCAGTTTCGCCAGCGCGCCCATGGTGGCGGGCGTCATGTCGACAACCGAGCGGCCCGGGATGTTATAGATCACGATCGGGATCTCGGCGCAGTCATGCAGCGCGGTGAAATGGGCGATCAGCCCGCGCTGGGTCGGCCTGTTGTAATAGGGCGTCACCACCAGTGCCGCATCGGCGCCGATCCGCTGGGCGAATTGCACGAAGCGGATCGCCTCGGTGGTATTGTTCGACCCCGCGCCCGCGATCACCGGTACACGTCCGGCGGCGGCCTTGACCACCTCGGCCACCACGGTTTCGTGTTCCTCGTGGCTCAGCGTGGGGCTTTCGCCGGTGGTGCCGACGGGCACCAGACCGGTCGAGCCTTCGCCGATCTGCCATTCGACAAGACGTTTGAGCGCCTCCAGGTCCAGCTCGCCGTTGCGGAACGGGGTGACGAGGGCAGGCATCGAGCCTTTGAACATGGAAAACGCTCCCTAGATAGAGTGGTATGCGGGCAGATGCCCGCCGGTTCCCCCGCTTGGTCCGGAAAGTGAATTGATCCGGGCCGCACAAGGTATAACGTGAAAGGCTCTAGCCTTGGTTCGGCAGGAAATGCAAGGGATGTCCCGCGTTCTGATCGCCAGTCTGGCCGCGATTTTCTGGTGTTTTGCGGCAATCGGCCCGGTCTGGGCCGATGCTGCGGCGAATCTGCGCGCTGCCCTGCGCGAGATGCGGGCCGAAAACTGGACCGAGGCGCTCAGGGTCGCGGGCGCGCGGGGATCGGTGTCGCGCGACATCATCGTCTGGCACTGGCTGCGCAAGAGTTATGGAACCGATGGCGATGCGCTGGTGTTCCTGAACCGCCGCGGCGATTGGCCGGGACTTGACTATCTGCGCCGCCAATCCGAGCCGCAATTCACCCTTTCCCCACCGGAACGGGTGCTGGAGTTCTATTCCGGCGCGCCGCCGCAGACCGCCGAGGGCGTGTTGAACTACGCCGTGGCCCTGCTGGCCACCGGACAGCGCGGCGATGCCGAGGCCGAACTGGTCAAGGCCTGGCGCACCCTGCCGATGGGCGCCGGGCTGCAACGGGATTACGTCGAGAACTATGGCAAGCTGCTGGCGCCGCATCATGTCGCGCGGCTCGACCGGATGCTGTGGGAGGGCTACACGATCAGCGCCAAGCAGATGCTGTCGCTGGTGGACGAGGGCCAGCGCAAGCTGGCGCAGGCGCGAATCGGGTTGCAGGACCGCGTGCCCGGTATCGATGCCCTGATCGCCGCTGTGCCCGTGGCCTTGGCCCAGTCGCCGGGGCTGGCCCATGACCGCTTTGTCTGGCGTGATCGAAAGGAGCTGGATGACAGCGCCATCGACCTGATGCTGGAACGCTCGACCAGCGCCGATGCGCTGGGCGAGCCGGACAAATGGGGCCAGGCGCGCGCGCGTCTGACGCGGCTGACGATGCGGCAGGACCGCAATGATCGCGCCTATCAGATGGCCGCGCGTCACTTCATGACGCCGGGTATGGGCTATGCCTATGCCGATCTGGAATGGCTGGCGGGGTATCTGGCCCTGGCCAAGCTGGATGACCCAGCTGCGGCCGTCGCCCATTTCCAGCGCTTTGATGCGGCGGTGAACTCGCCGATCTCCAAGGGGCGGGCGGGCTATTGGCTGGGCCGCGCCTATGCGGCGCTGGGCGATGCGGACAAGGCCCATGCCGCCTATGCCATGGGGGCAGAGCATCAGACCTCGTTCTATGGCCTGCTTGCGGCAGAGCGGATCGGACGCCCCTTTGACCCGACGCTGGCCAACCCACCCGCAACACCCCCCTGGCGGGAGGCGGCGTTCATGTCCTCCAGCGTGCTTGAGGCCGGGTTGCTGTTGCTGCGCGCCGGAGAGTTGGACCTGGCCGAGCGGTTCCTGACCCATCTGGCCGAGAGCCTTGACCCGGTGCAAGCGACGCAACTTGCCGAGATGGCGCTGGAGATGCAGGAGCCGCATCTGTCGGTGATGATCGCCAAGCGCAAGGCGCAGGAGGGGGTGGTGCTGACCGGCGCCTATTACCCGCTGCACCCGGTCGGGCGGCTGAACCTGCCGATGGCGCCCGAGATGACGCTGGCCATCGCGCGCCGCGAAAGCGAGTTCGACCCGGTGGTGATTTCGGGCGCAGGCGCGCGCGGCCTGATGCAGGTGATGCCCGCCACGGCGCGGCTGGTGGCCGACGCGCTGGGCATTCTGGGCGGGCATTCCACCGACAGCCTGACCGCGGATTGGGAATATAACGCCAAGCTTGGCGCCAACTACCTGGCCGAACTGGCCGGAGAGTTCGACGGCAATGTGGTGATGATGGCGGCGGGCTATAATGCCGGCCCCAATCGCCCGATCAGCTGGATGGAGCGGTTCGGCGACCCGCGCAGCGGCACGCCCGATATCGTCGACTGGATCGAACATATCCCGTTCGAGGAGACCCGCAATTACATCATGCGGGTGACCGAGAGCCTGCCGGTCTATCGCGCGCGCCTTGGCAAGGAGCCGCTGCCGCTGCCCTTTTCAGCCGAGCTAGCGGGATCGACTTTGCGCGCGTTCGCGCCACAGGGTGAATAGACCGGCGGCCACGATCAGCGCCGCACCGATGATGACGGCGCTGCGCAAGGTCTCGCCAAACACCGTGATGCCCAGGATCGCGGTCCACATCAGGTGGAAATAGGCAAAGGGCTGCACCGCGCTCGCCTCGGCCATCTCGTAGCATTTGATCAGCAGCCAATGCCCCAGGGCGCCGCTGACACAGAGCAGCGCCATCCAGCGCCAGTCGGGGGCACTCATCGGCTCCCAGAACCACAGGCCCACGGCGGTCATCGCCACTGCGCCGGTGACGCCAGTCCAGAAAAAGCTGGTGGCGGTGCTGTCCTGCCGGGCGGCATAGCGGGTCAGCAGGCCGTAAAGCGCGAACATCAGGGCCGAGATCAGCGGCACCACCGCCCAGGGGTTGAACACGCCCATGCCCGGCTGAAGGATGATCAGCACGCCGACCAGCCCGACACCGATCGCGGCCCAGCGCCGCCAGCCGACCTTTTCTCCCAAGACCGGGCCGGACAGGGCCGCCACCAGAAGCGGGTAGCAGATGAACACCGCCATGCTCTCGATCAGGCCCAGAACGGTAAAGGCAAACACTGCCACACAGATCTCGCTCGCCAGCAGCAACCCGCGAAAGATTTGCAGGCCCGGCTGCGCAGTGCGGGTAGCGGCGCGCAATCCGCCACGGGACCGGGCCGCCAGCGCGATCACGAAAGCGGCAAAGAACCAATAGCGGATCATCACCACCATGTAGGTGTTGTAGCTTGACGCGAGATGGCGCGAGATACCGTCCTGAAGTGCGAACACGACCGTGGCGGCCAGCATCAGCGCGATGCCGACGGGGATGTTGTTCTGCTGCGCCCGTGCCGTGCCTTGCGTCATCGCAGAACCCCTTGTGTCATATGCCGTTTGCGGCCGTATCCCGGCAGGCGCGTCACGGTGAAGCCTGCCGCCTCCAGCCCGCGCCGCACAAAGCCTGCCGCCGTGTATGTGGCAACCGTGCCGCCCGGTGCTGTCCGGTTTGCGACATGGGCCAGCAAATCCTCCTGCCAAAGCTCGGGATTCTTGGCGGGCGAAAAGCCGTCGAGGAACCAGGCATCGGCCCGGCCCGTCCATTCCGGCAGGGTCTGGCGCGCATCGCCCTGCACCACGTCCAGTTGCAAAGTGCCCAGATCGCAGGGCGTTCCGGCCCATGCCGACAGGAACCGCTCGGCCCAGGGGCCAAGCTCGGGAAAGGCCGCCAGCGCCCGGGCCATGTCGGCCGGCGCCATCGGATAAGCCTCGAAACTGGTGAAACGCAGCGGGGTTTCTATCCCCGCCCCTTCCCATGCGGCCCAAGCGGTCAGCATGTTGAGCCCGGTGCCAAAGCCCAGCTCGGCGATATGGAACCCCGGCGTGAACCGCCCGGGCAGGCCGTTGCCGGCCAGAAACACATGCCGCGTTTCCGCCAGCCCGTTTTCGAGCGAGAAATAGGGGTCGTCGAACCGATCCGAGACCGGTATCCGGTCCTCGGTCCAGCTGAGTTTCGCTTGCTGGTCAACCATGCGAATATCCCCTACGAAATCGGCGCGACACTGGCGAAAGGGACGGGCGATGGCAATGGCCGATGTGACGATACGCGGCGCGGGGATTTTCGGCCTTTCCATCGCATGGGCCTGCGTGTTGCGCGGGGCGCGGGTGCAGGTGGTCGATCCGTTCGGGCCTGGGGCCGGGTCCTCGGGCGGCTTGGTTGGCGCGCTGGCCCCGCATGTGCCGGAAAACTGGAACGCCAAGAAGGCCTTCCAGTTCGATAGCCTGATCATGGCCGAAGGGTTCTGGGCAGGGGTCGAGGCGGCGGGTGGCGTGTCGCCCGGATATGGCCGCACCGGTCGCATCCAGCCACTGGCGGATGAGCGCGCCGTGGATCTGGCGGATGAGCGGGCGGAAAACGCCCGCACCCTGTGGCAGGGGCAGGCTGAATGGCGGGTCTGCCCGGTTGATGAGATGGGCAGCTGGTGCCCGCCCTCACCCACCGGGTTGGTGGTGCATGATACGCTCAGCGCCCGGATGCATCCGCGCCGCGCCTGTGCTGCGCTGGTGGGTGCGCTGGCCGTTCGCGGGGTCGAGGTATTGGCCGAGGCGCCCGACCGGGGGCAGGTGATCCACGCCACCGGCATCGCCGGGCTGGAAGAGCTGAACCGGGCGCGGGGGCGCCTCGTGGGCACCGGGGTCAAGGGACAGGCGGCGCTGTTGCGCTTCGATGCCGGGCGGCAGGCGCCGCAGCTTTTTGCCGATACGGTGCATATCGTGCCCCATGCGGACGGGACGCTGGCAATCGGCTCCACCTCGGAACGCGACTATGACGACCCGACCAGTACCGACGCGGCGCTGGACACGGTTCTTGACCGCGCAATGCAGGCGGTGCCGCTCTTGCACGGCGCCGAGGTGATCGAACGTTGGGCGGGCGTGCGCCCGCGCTCGCGCTCGCGCGCACCGATGCTGGGGGCGCATCCGCTTTATCCCGACCAGTTCATCGCCAATGGCGGCTTCAAGATTGGCTTCGGCATGGCGCCCAAGGTGGCCCATGTGATGGCCGAACTGGTGCTGGAGGGGCAGGATAACATCCCCCAAGACTTCCGTCCGGAGGCCTCGCTATGACGCCCGTCGCGCCCTATCGGATCGCTCCGGACAGCCCGCAGATCGGGGCGATCCTGGCCCTGATCCGTGACAGTTTCGCCTTTATGGATGGCCGGATCGACCCGCCCTCTTCGATGCACCGGCTGACCGAACAGGCCGTTGCCGCGCAGGCCGCTGCCGGTGAGGTCTGGGCGCTGGGCGCGCCGCCGGTGGCGGTGGTGTTCCTGACGGTCAAGCCGGGGCGGCTCTATCTCGGCAAGCTGGCGGTGGATGCATCCATGCGCGGTCAGGGTCTGGCGCGCCGGCTGGTGGCACAGGCCGAGACCCGCGCCCGGATACTGGGCCTGCCGGTTGTCGAGCTGGAAACGCGGGTGGAACTGGTGGAGAACCACGCCACCTTCGCCCGGCTGGGATTCGCAAAGACCGGCGAAACCGCGCATCCCGGTTACGATCGGCCCACCTCGATCACCATGCAAAAGAGACTTTTCTGAAGCGCGCCAACGGTTGCCCCGGGCGGCCACGAGAATTTTCGTCGAAAATTCTCGGCGCTCCGCGATCGAGAGTTGGCGCTCAGCCGTCCTCGAACGGATCCCATTCGTCCTCGACCTCGGGCAGCGCCTCGGTCACCACCTTGGCGGCGCGTTGTTCCGGGGTCTCGATATGGGTGATCCGCGCCTTGGGAAACTGCGCCAGTACCGCCTGTACCAGCGGGTGTTCACGCGCCTTTTCCTCCAGCGCGTATTTCTCGGCGTTGCGGATCTCGTCGATGGTCTTGCCGCCGCCCTGCGCCACCACGCTGACCGCCCATCGATTGCCGGTCCAGCGTTGCAGCGCACTGCCCAGCCGCTGCGCCAGATCGGTGGGCGCGCGTTCGGTGGGCTGAAATTCGATCCGGCCCGGCTGATAGCTGACCAGCCGCAGGTCCATCTCGATATCGGCCAACAGTTTGCCGTCGCGATTGGCGCGGATCAGCTCGACCAAATGCTCGAAGGTGGGAAAGCGCGCCAGCGCCGTTTGCGGATCCTGCGCCAGCGCCGCAACCGGCCCGCCGCCACCGCCGCGCGGGGCGGGCGCATAGCTGGCGCTGACGCCGTTCTGGGCCGGGGCACTCGCGCCCTGACCAACACGCGGCCCTCCGCCGGGGTTCGGCGGCGGCGGCGCATCCTGCAACCGCTTGATCAGCTCTTCGGGGCTGGGCAGATCGGCCACATGGGTCAGCCGGATCACTGCCATCTCGGCGGCCATCATCGCGTTGGGGGCGGCGGCCACCTCTTCCAGCGCCTTGAGCAGCATCTGCCACATCCGGGTCAGCACCCGCATCGCGAGCGCATCCGCCATCTGCTGGCCGCGCGCGCGCTCGTCCGGCGACACGGTCGGATCCTCGGCGGCATCGGGGGTGATCTTGACCACCGACACCCAATGGGTGATCTCGGCCAGATCGCGCAGCACCGCCATCGGGTCCGCACCCTCGGCATATTGCGCGCCAAGCTCGGTCAGGGCCGCGCCCGCATCGCCGCGCAGGATCATGTCCATCAGGTCCAGCACCCGGCCCCGGTCGGCCAGCCCCAGCATCGCGCGCACCTGCTCGGCGCTGGTCTCGCCCGCACCATGGCTGATCGCCTGATCCAGCAGAGAGGTCGCATCCCGCGCCGACCCTTCCGCCGCGCGCACGATCAGCGCCAGCGCGTCCTCGGCGATCTGCGCGCCTTCGGCATCGGCGATCCGGCGCATCAGCGCGATCATGTCCTCGGGCTCGATCCGGCGCAGGTCGAACCGCTGGCAGCGGCTCAGCACCGTCACCGGCACCTTGCGGATCTCGGTGGTCGCAAAGATGAACTTCACATGCGCCGGCGGCTCCTCCAGCGTCTTGAGCAGCGCGTTGAACGCGCTGGTCGACAGCATGTGAACCTCGTCGATGATATAGATCTTGTAGCGCGCGCTGGCGGCACGATAGCGGACGCTGTCGATGATCTCGCGGATGTCGTTCACGCCGGTGCGGCTGGCGGCGTCCATCTCCATCACGTCCACATGGCGGCCTTCCATGATGGCCACGCAATGCTCGCATTTGCCGCAAGGCTCGGTGGTGGGGCCGCCATTCCCATCGGGACCGATACAGTTCATCCCCTTGGCGATGATCCGCGCCGTGGTCGTCTTGCCGGTGCCCCGGATGCCGGTCATGATGAACGCCTGCGCGATCCGGTCGGCGGCAAAGGCGTTTTTCAGCGTCCGCACCATCGCGTCCTGCCCCACCAGATCGGCAAAGGTCTCGGGCCGGTACTTGCGGGCCAGCACCTGATAGGGGGTCGAGGGCGCGTCGGACATTTTCAACTTTCGTCGGGTCTGGATTCTGGTTCTGCAGACGGTACTGGCCAGCGGGGCGAAGGTCCACCGCCCGTGTGATTGTTTCAGGGATGGAACAGGATTGGGCCGCAAATGGCGGGTGCGTTCCCCTCTCTCGAGATTGATGCAGACGCGTACAGGGGTATACGAATCTGTTCCGTCGTGTCCCTTCCCGTTGGAGGTAACGCCGTTCGGGACGATGACACGAGTGCAAGTGGCGCGGGCGATGATGCGAATTCCGACAATTTCGGCTCTAACCTGATCAACGGACAGCAGGGAGATGATTTCATTGTTGCGGTGGACGATCGCAGCGACCTGGGTAAGGTGGACACCGTCAAGGGTGGCGTCGGGCGCGATACCCTGGTCGTGGACGAGGGGGACCTGGTCACCACCAGGGGTGGGGCCGATCAAGACATCCTCGAAACCTATAGCGGCGTGGCGGACGGCTATGACGTTGTCACGATCACCGATTTCGATACGGCACGAGATGTCCTGACCCTGCAAGGCGAAGCTTCGCTGCTGCGTCCGGGGAACGGAGACGAGACACCGGTCAGCGTGCAGGAGCTTGATGATCAGACCGGCACCATGGTCCTGATCAACGGCATTCGGGTGGCGCACCTGATCGGCGCTCAGGGCGTGAGCCCGGATCAGATTCGCGTGTATATAGACAACCGCTGACCCGCGTCGCGGTGCAGTTTGATCTGTTCACGGGTATCTTGTCTTGCGATACCACCGCGTTAAAGGCCATTCTACCCTTGGGGTCAGGATCGCCACGCCCCGTGGCAATGGTCGGTCGGGAAGGGATACCGCAGATGGCGCAGCTGGTGCTTTATGCGCTGAAAGTCGGCGGCGGCACGCTGGCGATCTGCCAGTTGCCGGGTATATCGGGCGATTATGCGGGCGATGTCGATCTGATCGGATCCTGGGCGCCGGGGCTGGTGATCTCGATGACGACCGAGGTCGAGATGCTGCAGCATGGCGCGCGCAACTTTGGCGCCGATGTACAAAGCCGGGGTTGCCGTTGGGCGCATCTGCCGGTCGAGGATTTCGGAACTCCGGGCCGCGAGGCGCAGGCGAAATGGAGCGCGATCAGCGCCTCGGCCCGCCATGCCCTGCGCGGCGGCGGGCGGGTGCTGATCCATTGCAAGGGCGGCTGTGGCCGGTCCGGCATGGCGGCGCTGCGCCTGATGATCGAGACAGGCGAAGCCCCCAAGGCGGCGTTGGCGCATCTGCGCTCGGTCCGCTCCTGCGCGGTCGAAACCGACGCCCAGATGGACTGGGCGTTGGCTGGCCGGGCGATCCGCGAGTGACCCGTCAGGCGGTTGGCTGAACGGGTGCCGAGACTTGTGCCGCGTGCGCGCGGGCTTCGACCATGGCGCAGGGCACCGGGCCGCTTCCGGCGGCAAAACCTCCGCCTTCAGACCCCAGCAGCGCATCGGCAAACCGGTGCAGGTGTGGCAGGGCGGTATCTTCGTCAACGCCGCAGAACACCCGCACCCGGCTATGCGAGGCGGCGTAGCGTGCCAGACAACCGGCCCCGCAGGGCGGCATCTCGCAATGGCCTTCGATCTCGAATGACGCATCGGTCATCGGTTCGGCCCGGCGCAACGCGCGGGTCAGGTTCTCGGCCAGCCCCGACAGGGCGGGGCAGGGCCTGCCGGTGCGACGGCATAGGGTTGCGGCAAATTCATGCGTTTGTGTGGTCCAGATCATCCTGCGCCCTCCGCGCGGCGGAACAGGGTGTCGGGGACCGGCCACTCAGGGCCAAGGCATCCCGTCCGGACACCCCGCCCGGGTTCGAGTTACGGTTGCGATGGCAGGTCTCCTGACTTGCGGGTCCGGGCTTTGCCGGCCTTCCCGGCCCGGGGGCCAGTGGCATTTCGGCATCGCTCACCGCTTACAGTTGCGGGGGCAGTCTCGGCATTGGTCCTCTGTCGCCAGAGGGCCGCACCGTGTTCCCTTTTCATCCCGGCGCATGCACGACCGGGAACCATCGACCCAGCGGTAGCGGGTGTTGCGGGCGCCTGTCAAGCGCAAGTCCATTCCGGGTTTCGGACCCTTTTGACGGGTGCTAGAGTCGGCGCCGGACAGACAGGCTGCGAAGGGTGATCGGCATGCGGTTGAAAGGCGTTCGCGGCAGCAGGAATGTCGAGGATCGGCGCGGACAACGCGGCGGTGGCGGCAAGGGTATCGGCGGGCGCGGCCTGGGCATCGGCGGGGTGCTGCTGCTGTTGGTGATCGGCGCCTTTACCGGCATCGACGTGACCCCGTTTCTGACAGAGCAGCCACAAGCGCCCCAGAGCGCCCCAACAGAGCTGTCCGAGGAAGAACGGCAGGCGGGCGAATTCGTCTCGCGCGTGCTGACCACAACCGAAGAGGTCTGGACCGGGGTGTTCCGCGACCAGCTGGGCCGCGAGTACACCCCGCCGACGCTGGTGCTGTTCTCGCAGGTGACATCCAGCCCCTGCGGCGGCGCCTCGGGTGCGACCGGGCCGTTCTATTGCCCGGCCGATCAGAAGGCCTATCTGGACACCGATTTCTTTGCCACCCTGGCGCGGCGATTGCAGGCGGGGGGCGATTTCGCCGCCGCCTATGTCATCGCCCATGAGGTGGCCCATCACGTGCAGAATCAGCTGGGTATTCTTGGCAAGGTGGATCAGGCCCGGCGGCGCTCCTCGCAGGTCGAGGCCAACGCCCTGACCGTGCGGCTGGAATTGCAGGCCGATTGCCTGTCCGGGGTCTGGGCGCGCTCGGTCTGGGGCCTGATGGAGCAGGGCGACCTGGAAGAGGCGCTGAACGCCGCCCGGATGATCGGCGACGACCGGCTGCAACGTCAGGCGGGCCGGGTTCCGCAGCCGCATACCTTTACCCACGGCACCTCGGCGCAGCGGGCGGCCTGGTTCGAACGCGGGTTCGAAAGCGGCCAAGTCGCAACCTGCGACACCTTCAATACCAACCGGCTCTAATCCGCGCCCGGCAGCATCTCGGGCAGGCGGCGCAGCACGTCCGAGGATTGCCGGGCGCGGGCCAGCATCCAGCCGCCTTGCAGCAGGATGAACATGGTCTCGGCGGTCTTTTGCGGATCGGCCAGCCCAAAGCGGCTGGCGTGATGCGCGCCCTCGGTGATCCAGCCTTCGAACAGGTGGTGGGCATGGGCGCGGAATGCGGCGTTGTCCGGCCCTTCGAACAGGGTTGACGAGATCGGGCAGCCATCCCACTGGCCCGATTTGTCGAACAGTTTAGCGACCTTGCCGCACAGCACCTCCATCCCGGCATGAAAGCTGTCAGCCGGTTCGAACGAGGCCGCGATCAGCCGCAGCATCTCGTCCGAGGCCCAGGTGGCCGACGCCAGCGCCAGGTCGGATTTCCCGTTGGGAAAGTGGTGATAAAGCGAGCCCTTGGGCGCTTCGGCCTCGGCCAGCAACTCGGACAATCCAACACCGTGATACCCGCTGCGCTGGAACAGCTGGGCGGCGGCGCGGATCAGGCGATCTTTGGTCGGAAGCGGACGTTGGGTCATTTGACAGCGATATTGACAGCTCTAGACCGATTGGTCCAGATGGGAGAAATAGACCAATCGGTCTAGAGCATCTGGAGGCTGGAATGCTGGATATGCAAGCAAGCGTCGTGGTTGAGGATTTTCATTTTCCGTCAGGGTCGGCGCAGCTATCGGCGCGGCTCTATCTGCCTGCGGGCACGCCCCAGGTTGCAGTGGTGATCAACGGCGCCACCGGGGTGCCGCGCGAGTACTACCAGCATTTCGCCACCTGGCTGGCGGCCGAGCGCGGCATCGCCTGCCTGACCTATGATTACCGCGATTTCGGGCATTCGCTGAGGGGGCCGCTCGCGGCCTCGACCGCCACCATGTCCGACTGGGCACTGATCGACATGCCCGCCGCCTATGCCGAGATGCAGCGGCGGTATCCCGATCTGCCGCTTTGGGTGATCGGCCATTCGGTCGGTGGTATGCTTGGCCCGCTGCAACCGGGGATCGAGCCTATCGCCCGGATGATCTGCGTCTGTTCCGGGCTGGTGCATCATTCGGACCACCCCTGGCCCTATCAGGCGCTGGCGCGGCTGTTCTGGTTCGGTCACGCGCCGCTTTTGGTGAAAACCCTCGGTTATCTGCCGGGGCGGCGGATCGGTTTCGGGTCCGACCTGCCACCCGGCGTCTATTGGGAATGGCGGCGCTGGTGCACCACGCCCGGCGCCTATCTGCCCGAGATGGGCGACCGCCTGCCGCAAGCCGACTGGAGCCGTTCGGGTGCGCCGGTCGACATGTTCGCATTCGAGGATGACACGACCATCCCGCCCAATTGTGTCTGGCGCCTAGCCGATGTCTATGGCGAGACCGTGCGCAGGCATCTGCTGCACCCGCGCGCGTTTGGGTTGCGCGAGATCGGTCATCTGGGCGCTTTCGCCCGACGAAACGCCGCGCTGTGGCCCCGGTTGATCGCCCCTTGAGGCAGGGGCGATCGAGGGCCGGTCAGCGTTTGTTTCGACCTATCATCTCACGCCTCACCGCGCGCACCATCTTGTCGAACGCCTTGTCGGGCGCGCGGGCCTCGGCCACGCTTTCCGAGTTGCGAGCACCCTCGCGAATACCGACCGTTGCCTCCCCGGCGTCGGTTTGAGAGATCATCAAAGTGGTCTTGCACACGCCGGACGAGTCCACCAGCGCCCCGGTCCGGTCGGAGTGACACCAGGCGAGGATCGGGCCCAGATCGGTTGGGCCGCACGCGTTGACCGCCAGCACCGTCAGGAACGGCACCAGCGCTTCGGCCCGCGCGACATAGGCGCCGGAAAGGGCCGCGGCCTGCGTGGCAAAGAAAGGGGACCATCCAAGGTCCGGAAGTGCAAGAGACACCGGTTTGCTTGTTGCGAAACAACGCAAGACGGGCGGATGGCGCACGCGCATTCGATCGGAACGGGTTCATGCAGGGGTATGAGTCGTCAGAACCGCGCTGCCCGAAGGGTCGTTGCTACAATCATAAATCCCTCCGCAGTCTAGAGGGTTCCAAGTGCGGCACAGCGAACGGCGGTGAAAGTGAGAGGCTGGACATCGACCCAAGCGGGACTCGTTGTGGCTGCTTCCTTCCGGACCTGACCAGGTTGGCGAGGCGCTCGCCCGCGCCAACCTCTCGCGACCCGATATAGGCGGGTCGGGTCGGGATGACAAGATCTCAAAGCCCGACGCGCAGGCGAAGAAACCCCTCGGCATCAAGGCCCAGATCGGAGATGTCGCGCCCGGCAAGCTCGTCCAGATGATCGCGGGCCCGTGGTCCGGTGCGCAGGATCGCGCTCTGCCCCGGCAGTGGCGCCAGTCGCCAGGGGTGCGGCGCCTGTTCCAGCGGGTCGGCGGGCAGCCGGCCAGAGAGATAGTCATGCAGGGCGCTCTGTATCCGCAGGCTTGGCAGTGGCACGGGTTCTCCCCGATCCAGCATCAGGAAATGGCCGCCGCCATTGGCGCGATAGTTGTTGAGTGCAACTACGAATTTCTGCCGATCATCGACCGGGGTGCCGTTGTGGCACAGGGAGCCGATCCGTCGGTTCTCGTCCGCGATCAGGCGACCGCCGATATCGTATCGCGGTGGCGCTCTCGGATCGATCTCATAGGTCAGCCCGTAAAGGCTGTCGAAGTTATGCCCGGGCACAGAGGTATCCAGCAACATGTCGCAGGCCCCGGCCGGTGCCGGTGACAGAAATACGCCGGCGGCCATTTCCAGCCATTCGCGCAGGTCGGCGCCGGTCAGGACCAGCGCCCGCAACTCGTTGGGAAACATGTGCAGGTCGGCCACATGGCGCATCGACAATGGCCCGGCGGGCACGTCGGTATAGTGGTCTGGACCCGCGCGCCCCCCAGCCTTGAGCGGGGAGACCGATGACAGCAGGGGCAGGTCAGCCAAGGGCGTACCGGCAAGAAACGGGCGCAAGGCGGCGGCTTGCGCGGCGGCAACCTTGGCCAGTCCGCGATCCGGAGCGACAAAGGTGAAATAGCTGTGCATCGCGTCGTCGGCATGTCCGGCGGGTTGATTGGCGGCAGCGCAGGTGGCGGCGTGATCCGCGGCCAGCAGCTGCATAAGGGCGGTATCCGCAGGTCCTTCGGCAGGGCGCAAGACGGCCTGGGCCCGCGCGACGCGCCAGCGGCCACCCGGGGTTTGCCGCAGATCGAGGTCGATGATCCCCAGATGCGAGCCGTGATGCCCCGGCATCACCACCGGCTTGCCATGAACCAACCCATTGGCGCGATCCGTATGGGGGAGGGGGGCGGCATCCTGCGAAGGCAGCCGCAGGTGAGTGTGCCCGGCGATCACCGCGTCGATCCCATCCAGCGCAGCCAGCGGGATCACCGCGTTTTCCTGATCGGGCGCGGCGTCTGCCTCGGCCAACCCGCTATGAGCCAGGGCAATGATCAGATCGCAGCCCGCTGCCCTGAGGCGGGTCACTGCATGGCGTGCCGCCTCGACGATTCCGTCGACACGCATCCGGCCCGACAACAGATGCGCGTCCCAGTCCACCGTCTGAGGCGGCAGGGTGGCCAGCACGCCGATCCGCAGCAGGGTCACGTCAGCGCCGGTTCGAACCTCGCGCTCGAGGATCACCTCCTGCTGCCAGGGTGTCGCGCGGTCCAGCCGATGTGCGTTTGCGCAGACCACCGGGCAGGGGGCCTGTTCCAGAACCTGATCCAGAACCTCCAGCCCGAAGTTGAAGTCGTGATTTCCAAGCCCCAGCGCATCATACCCCAGATAGGAAAAGGCCCGCATCAGCGGATGCGGGGCCGAGGGGTGTCTGGCGGCGATGTCACCCATCTGGGTGCCCTGAATGCTGTCGCCATTATCAAACAGCAGGGACAGGTCTACCCCTGTTTCTGCACGCGCCGCCGCAATCAGCGGCGCAAGCCGCGCCAGACCTCCGGTCTTTTCCGGGCGGTCGGAATAGTAATCGTAACCCGTCAGTTGCATGTGCAGGTCGGTTGTGGCGAGTAGGCGCACCCGTAACGTGGCGGCGTCCTGAGCATGCGGGGCGGATGACAGGGCTTGTTTTGAAGGTTGCATTCCAATTCCATTGCCAAGTCAGCGCCCAAACTCTCCCATAGGT
>Ga0157387_11786_pt1 | contig 29222 bp, 28 predicted proteins | sample T8_LowC_AmetaT_FD_116788 | JGI IMG/M metagenome (GOLD analysis project Ga0157387, IMG submission 116788) | Metatranscriptome of Roseovarius nubinhibens ISM and Alexandrium tamarense co-culture from University of Georgia, USA - T8_LowC_A metaT... ... | reverse complement strand
TTTCAGTCACGGGAGACCGCTATGAACCGCATTCTCATTCTCATCGCCCTGGGCGCCATTGCCGCCGGGGCCTATGTCTTTTTCACGCAAGGCGAACAGCAGACCGAAGCACCGCAAAGCAGCGCGGTGACCCCGGCCGAACCGATCACCGAAGCGCCCGCGCAGACGACGACCGAAGCGGACCAGGGTGCAGCCCAGACCGCGCTCGAACAGGCACAGAGCGCAGCCGAACAGGCCAGCGAAGCCGCCGCCGAGGCAGTGGACCAGGCCACCAGCGCCGTGACCGAAACCCTCAATCAGGTGGGTGAAGCCGCAAGCCAAGCTGCCCAGGGTGCAACCGATACCGCCGCGCAAGTGGTTGATCAGGCGACCCAGGCCGCAAGCGAGACCGCGACTCAGGCCGCCGAGGTGGCAAGCAACGCGGTCGACGCGACCACCGAAGCCGCAAACGATGCTGCCACCGCTGTTGGTGATCAGGTGGCCGCCGCGCAAACCGGCGCCGCCGAGCTCTACAAGAACTGGCAGGACAACGGCCTGCTGACCCAGTCGGGCTTTGACTATGACAAGATGGTTGCCGGCGTCGAGGCCAGCGCGCTGAACGAGACGCTCAAGACCGGTGTGCTCAAGGTGCTGTCCGGGATCAAGGCCGCGCCCGAGACCATCTCGGTTCAGGCCCAGGCCCTGCGCGCGCTGATGGCGAACTGAGCCGATCACCCGGCCAGACCATAACCCTGCGTGACGCAAGGGATCCTTGCGTCACGTTCTTCCATCCTCCCGGCTCAGACCGCTGTCAGCCCGCCGCGTGCAGCCAGATAAGCCTCTGGATCCGGTTGCGGCACCATCATCGTGTGGCGCCAGGCCTCCTGCTCGGCATTGATGATCGACAGCTCCCACACGCAGGCCACGACCGGGCGTGCGGTGGTATCGACCGGCTGCGCGGCACCGTATTCCCTGCGGAACAGGCGCTGACACAGGACGGACCCCTGCACCCACCATTGCGCGGCAATCGACAGGCCCGCCGATCCCGGGTGCACGATGACAAAGCCCAGATCGTCGCTGTCGCCCTGTGCCGCGACCGCCGGCAGAACCGCATCGGACAGAAAGTGTTGAGCACAGGCGAGGTCCTCCTCCGCCACGTCGCGCCCTGCCGCGCACAGGCCCCAAATCTTGAACCGGACCGGTCCGACCGAACGGATGCCAAGATCGCTCACTTGCCGGGGCTGGTATCGGGGCCCCGTTCCTGTTTGCATGCGCTCTCTCCCATGAGTGCCAACCGGTCACCTCGATCACGATAGCGCGGCGCGCGCTCTGGACAACCCGCCTGCGCCCTGCCCCACATTCGCACCTCTGCCGCCACGTCACGCAAGTGTCGGATTGATCCATACCCGCGAGTATGTATCTTGCATACCCAAGAGTATGTTTCCCGCCGCAGACAGCCAAAGGCCTAAGCCCCGTGAGCGATACCATCACCAACAGCCCCAGCCGCAGCGAACGTTACGAGGAATTGCTCGACGCCGCCGCCGAATGTTTCCAGAGCCGGGGATTCGATGCCACCTCGATCGATACGGTGGCGCGCCATCTGGGCGCGACCAAGGGACGGGTCTATCACTATTTCCCGTCGAAGATGGACCTGTTCAACGCGGTGCGCGACCGGGGCATGGACCTGGTCTTTCAGGCCACCGACCCCGGTTATCACGCCGATCTGCCGGTGCTCGACCGGATCGAGGTGATGGCGCGCGGCCATGTGCGGGCGATGCTGCTCCACCATTCCTTCATGCTGGTGCTGAAGGACGGGCTGCTGATGCGCCGCTATACCACCACGACCGAGTTCCAGAAGGAATCGCTGGCCCAGCATATCGCGCGCCGCGATGCCTATGAGGCGCGGTTCCGCGAGTTGCTGGCCATGGGCCTGGCCGAGGGCAGCCTGCGCGCCGGTCCCGACCCGGCGATCACGGTGCAGACCTTCATGAGCGCGCTGAACGGGCCGGTGGCCTGGTTCCGCCCGCGCGCCTGCGACACGCCACAGAAATACGAAGCCATCGTCGAAGAGATCGTGCGCTTCGCCATGCAGGGCCTGCGGGCCCATCCCTCCTGATCCCAATCGAGGACGAAAATGACAGATATCCCCTCCACCATGTTCGCCGTCTTGCAGACCGGCGACGGGTATTCCGGCAAGGCCACCGGCCCGGCCATCGCGGACGCCGCCGACTGGCTGGAACCGGGCGAGATCGCGGTGCCCCAACCCGGCCCCGGCGAGGCGCTGATCCGGCTGCGCATGGCCTCGGTCAACCCTTCGGACCTGCATTTCATCAAGGGTGAGTACGGCCAGCCGCGCGTCAAGGGCGCGCCTGCCGGGTTCGAGGGCTGCGGCGACGTGGTCGCGGCGGGTGCCGGGGCCGAGGGGCTGGTGGGCCAGCGCGTCGCCTTTGTCGCCGCCAGTTCCGGCGCCTGGGCCGAATATGTGCTGACCAAGGCGCAGATGTGCATTCCACTGCGCCCCGATATCAGCGACGAGGATGGCTCGGCGCAGATCGTCAACCCGCTGACGGCGATGGCCATGGTCGATATCGCGCGCTCCGAAGGTGAGGCGTTCGTGGTGTCCGCCGCCACCAGCCAGCTGGGCAAGCTGATGGTGTCGCTGGGGCGCGATCTGGGCCTGAAACCCATCGCGCTGGTGCGCCGGGCCGAGGCGGTCGAACCGCTCAAGGCATTGGGCGCGGCCGAGGTTCTGGTAACCTCGGACCCCGAGATGGGGCAGAAATTCGCCACCATCAGCCGGGCGCTGAAACCGCGCGTGTTCCTGGATGCGGTGTCTGACCAGACCTCCGAGCGTATCTTTACCGCCATGCCCAACGGCGCGCGCTGGGTGTCTTATGGCAAGCTCGACGCCGAATTGCCGGTGCTGACCCAGATGGGGCAGCTGATTTTCATGGGCAAGCGAATCGAGGGCTTCTGGCTCACCCAATGGATGATGACCACGCCGCCCGCCGATCAGGGCCGCGTAGTGGCCGAGGTGCAGGCGCGCTTTGCCGACGGGCGCTGGAAAACAGATGTTTCCGGCCACCTTCCACTTCGTGACGTTGTGTCAGGATTGGCCGAAGCTCTGAAAAAGACTGACGGAAAGGTGATGATCACGCCATAGTGAGGGCCAAGCCCCCGGCCCGATGCGCGGGCCGGGGCGCCGTAAAGGACGCCGGAAAACCGGTGCAGGGAGGAAAACTTGGATAACGTACAGCTGCTGATCAGCGGGCTGGCGAACGGCTGCGTCTATGGCCTGATCGCGCTTGGCTTCGTGCTGATCTACAAGGCGACCGAGTCCGTGAACTTCGCGCAGGGCGATTTCATGATGCTGGGCGCGTTTGTCACCATCGGGCTGACCAATACCGAATACATGGGCTTGCCGTTCTGGCTGGCGTTGCCGATCTCGATCGGAATCATGGCGGGGCTGGGCTATCTGCTCGACCGGCTGGTGATCCGGCGCATGTTCGGCGAAAGCCAGACGGCGGTTGTGATCCTGACCATCGCGCTGGGTTTCGTGATCCGCTTTGCCGCCGGTCTTATCTGGGGCCACGAGCCGCAGACGCTGCAAAACCCGCTGGCGGGCAAGGAGCTGTCGTTCGGCGGTCTGGTCCTGGGGCTCGAGGATGTGGCGGTGATCATCGTCACCCTGGCGCTGACCGGGTCGCTCTACCTTTTCTTCAGCCGCACCAAGCTGGGGCTGGCGATGCAGGGCGCCTCGCAGAACCAGCTGGCCGCTTATTACATGGGCATCCCGGTCAAGCGGGTGCAGGGCTTCATCTGGGCGCTGGCCGGTGCGGTGGCCGCGGTCGCGGGCATCCTGTTTGCCGCCAAGGGCTCGGTCGATCCCTCGACCGGCCTCTTGGGCATCAAGGCCTTTGCCGCCGCCGTGATCGGCGGGTTCGGCAGCCTGCCCGGTGCGCTTGCGGGCGGCCTGATCGTGGGGGTCATCGAACCCTTTGCCAGCCGCTATATCGCCGCCGGTTACAGCCAGATCGCGCCTTATGCGCTGCTTGTGGCGGTGCTGGTCTTCCGTCCCCACGGCCTGTTCAGTCAGGTCCGCGTGAAGAAGGTCTGAGGTCATGCGCATCGTTTTCAAAACCGACTACATGCAGGATATCCGCCCCTGGAAGGACGGCTATCAGTTGGGCCTCTACATGATCCTGCTGGCCATCGTGGTGGCCGCGCCCTGGCTGCTGGACGCGTTCTATCTGGGCGAGCTGACCAATGTACTGATCTGGGCCATCGCGGGCATGGGCCTGATGGTGCTGACCGGCCATACCGGTCAGGCCAGCCTGGGTCACGCGGCCTTTCTGGCCTTTGGCTGTTATGCCAATGTCATCCTGCTGGAAGCAGGGGTGCCCTTTATCATCGCCTTTCCGCTGGCCGGTGTGATCACCGGGCTGATCGGCGCAACGGTGGCGATCCCCGCCCTGCGCCTGCATGGCATCTATCTGGCCATCTTCACCCTGGCCCTGTCGATCCTGGTCGATGACATCATCGTGCTCAGCGAACCCTGGACCGGCGGCGTCAGCGGCAAATACGTGGCCGGGATCGACCTGTTCGGCTTGACCATCGACCGCTGGGGCACGCCGATGCTGTTCTATTGGCTGGTGCTGGCGGTGACGGTGATCGTGGCGCTGGGCTATATCAACCTGCTGCGCTCGCCGCTTGGGCGCAGCTTCATCGCGGTGCGCGACAGCGAGGTGTCGGCCCAGGCGATGGGTGTCGATATCGCGCGCGCCAAGACCATCTCGTTCGGCCTGTCGTGCATGGTCACCGGCTGGGCGGGCGCCTTCATGGGCCTGTTCGCCGGCGCCTTCAACAACGAGACCTTCAGCGTGGTGATCTCGATCGAGCTGTTGATGATGATCGTGATCGGCGGGCTTGGCTCGATCCACGGCGCCTTCTTCGGCGCCATCGTGATCGGGTTCCTGCCGCAGTTCCTGTCGATCGCCAAGGAATACGTGGGCGCCGTATTCGGGGGCAGCACCGTGGCCATTCCGGGGCTGGAATTCGGGATCTTCGGCATGATCCTGATCGCCTTCATTCTGCTCGAGCCGATGGGCATCTATGGCCGATGGCTGAAGATCCGCACCTTCTTCGAGCTGTTCCCCTTCTACCGCAAGGACATGTTCAAGCGGCAGAAATCCTATCTGAAGACGGAGCGCCTGAGATGAGCCTGCTGGAGCTGGAAAACGTCACCCTGAAATTCGGCGGGCTGACGGCGGTGGACAACCTGTCCTTCTCCGTCGAAGAGGGCGAGGTCTTTGCCATCGTCGGCCCCAACGGGGCGGGCAAGTCGACGGTGTTCAACCTGATCTCGCGCTTTTACGACCCTTATGCGGGCCAGATCCGGTTCGACGGGCACAACCTCTTGGAGGTCAAGCCCTCGGGTGTGGCCGCCTATGGGGTGGCGCGCACCTTTCAGAACATCGAACTGTTCGAGCATGCCACCGTGTTGCAGAACCTGCTGGTGGGGCGCCACCGGCATCGCCGCACCAACCTGTTCTCGGAGATCTTCTTTACCCCCTCGGCGCGGCGGCAAGAGATGGAGAACCGCGAGAAGGTCGAGGAGATCATCGACTTCCTCGATCTCCAGGCCTATCGCGACAAGTACATCGCCGGCCTGCCCTATGGCGTGCGCAAGGTGGTCGAGGTGGCCCGCGCGCTGGCCACCGACCCCAAGCTGTTGTTGCTGGACGAACCGGCCTCGGGCCTCTCGGTCGAGGAAACCAACGACATGCGCTGGTGGATCGACGATATCCGCCGCCAGATGGGGATTACCGTGCTGATGGTGGAACATGACATGGGGCTGGTCTCGGGCGTGAGCGACCGGGTGCTGGCCATGGCCGACGGGGCGAAACTGGCGCTGGGCACACCGGCGCAGGTGCAATCCGACCCCGCCGTGATCGAAGCCTATCTGGGGAAGGCCGCATGACCGAGCCCATTCTGAAAATCCGCAATATCGAAAGCTTTTACGGCCCGATCATGGCCATCCGGGGGGTCTCGCTCGAGGTGCGCCCGGGCCAGATCGTCTCGATCCTGGGCGCCAATGGCGCCGGCAAGACCACGCTGATGAAGACCATCTCGGGCGTGATGGATCCCGAAAAGGGCACCATCACCTTCGACGGCGAGGAGATCCAGGGATCGGAGCCGCACAAGGTGGTCCAGAAAGGCATCGTGCATGTGCCCGAGGGGCGCGAGGTGTTCCCGCTGCTGACGGTGGACGAGAACCTGAGCCTGGGCGCCTATACCGCCACCGACAAGGCGCAGATCGAGCGTGACCGGGATCTGGTGTTCACCTATTTCCCGATCCTGAAAGAGCGCCGCAACCAGGAGGCGGGCACGCTCTCGGGCGGGCAGCAGCAGATGCTGGCAATCGGTCGTGGACTGATGGCCAATCCGCGCATCATGCTGCTGGACGAACCCAGCCTCGGCCTGTCGCCCCTGCTGGTGCAAGAGATCTTTGCCATCCTCAAACGGCTCAACGAAGAGCAGAACATGACCATGATGCTGGTCGAACAGAATGCCAGCGCGGCGCTGGCGCTGGCCGATCATGGTTACGTGATGGAGGTCGGGCGCATCGTCATGGATGGCTCGGCCCAGTCGCTGATGGCGTCCGAGGACATCCAGAACTTCTATCTGGGTGTGCAAGAGGAAGGCGCGCGGGAGAACCGCCGCTGGAAACGCAAGAAAACCTGGCGCTAACGAAGGAGGTGGACAAGATGGATACACGCACCCTGCCCGCCCAGACCGTGATCAACGGGGTCACGTTCAACGCCACGCCGGGCCAGCGCCCGGTTCTGGTGGACGGCACCACCACGATCTCGGCCCTGTTCCAGAAACGCTGCGCCGAGCTGGGCACCCGCACCGCGCATCGCGAAAAGGACCTGGGCATCTGGAAAGCCTATTCCTGGGCCGACTACTGGCAGCATGCCAAATGGATCGGCCTGGCCCTGCGCAAGCTGGGGCTGAAACGCGGCGAGGTCGTCTCGATCCTCAGCGAGGACCGCAAGGAATGGGCCTGGTTCGACATGGGCATCCAGGCGGTCGGCGGCATTGCCTCGGGGGTCTATACAACCGACTCGGCCAACCAGCTGAAATACCTGATCAACGACAGCGACAGCCGCTTCCTGATCGCCGAGAACGAGGAACAGCTGGACAAGTACCTGCAGATCGAGGGCGAGGTTCCCGGCCTGCTCAACGTCATCATCCTTGAAGACGAGGGGTTGCATGACCTGAACCATCCCCGCTGCATGATGATCGACAGGCTTTATGAGATCGGTCGCGAGGCGGAAAAGGAAGAGCCGGGCGCGTTCGAGGCCGAGATCGCCCAGATCCGGCCCGAGGATGTGGCGCTGCTGATCTATACCTCGGGCACCACCGGCATGCCCAAGGGCGCGATGCTGACCCATGAGAACATCATGGCCGGGATCGAGGCGGGCGCCCATCGCCTGCCGACCGAGGAGACCGACGAGCAGCTCTGCTTTCTGCCGCTCTGCCATATCCTGGAACGCGACGTGTCGATCTATTTCCCGCTCGCCTCCAAATGCACGGTGAATTTCGCCGAAAGCCCGGAAACGGTGTTCGCCAACCTGCAAGAGGTCTCGCCCGCCACCTTTACCGCGGTGCCGCGGGTGTGGGAGAAGATCTATTCCCAAGTGTTGATCCTGGCGCAAGAGGCCACGCCCAGCGGGCGCGCGGCCTTTGGCATGGCGCTGCGCGCGGGCATGAAGCGCGCGCAATACCTGGTTGAAAACAAACCGGTTCCCGCCGGTGTGGCCGCCAATTTCTGGCTGTGGGACCGGCTGGTTCTGCGCAATCTGCGCCGGATGCTGGGCATGGACAAGATGCGCCGGGGCGGCACCGGGGCGGCGCCGATCTCGCCCGAGCTGCTGAAATGGTACTGGGCCATCGGCGTGCCGCTGGTCGAAGGCTACGGCATGACCGAAACCGCCGGGATCGCCACTATCAACACGCCCGAGGAAAACCGGATCGGCACCATCGGCAGGGTGGTTCCCGGCATCGATGTGCGCATCGCCGAGGGCGGCGAGATCCAGGTCAGGGGGCTCAACATCTTCAAGGGCTACTGGCGCAACAACGAAAAGACCGCCGAAAGCTTTACCGACGACGGCTGGCTGCGTACCGGCGATATCGGGCGGATGGACGATGATGGCTATGTCACCATCACCGGGCGGCTCAAGGACATCATCATCACCGCCGGGGGCAAGAACATCACCCCGGCCGAGATCGAAAGCCGTCTGAAGTTCAGCCATTACATCTCGGACGCGGTGATCGTCGGCGACAAGCGCAAGTTCCTGACCTGCCTGATCATGATCGATCAGGAAAACGTCGAGAAATTCGCGCAGGACCGCAAGGTGCCGTTTTCGAACTTCGCCTCGCTCTGTGCCGCCAAGGAGGTGCGCGAGCTGATCGCGGCCGAGGTGGCCCAGGTGAACAAGGAATTCGCGCGGGTCGAGCAGATCAAGGATTTCCGCCTGATCGACGTGTTGCTGACCGCCGAAGACGACGAGTTGACCGCGACGATGAAACTGAAACGCAGTTTCGTCGAAAAGAAACACGCACATCTCATCGAAGATATGTACAAATAACAACAGGGCCATCCAAAGGGAGGAATAACATGAAGAACATGATCAAGGGTCTGCTGGCGGCCACTGCGCTGACCGCGGCAGCAGGTCTGGCCAGCGCCGAAACCCAGGGTGTGACCGATGACGAGGTTGTCATCGGCGCGGTCAACGACCTCAGCGGCATCTTCGCCGCGGTCGGTGTGCCCGCCACCAAGGGCGCCAATGTCTATTTCGACAAGGTCAACGCAGCAGGTGGCGTGCATGGGCGTAAGATCCGCTATGTGGTCGAGGATCACGGCTATCAGATGCCGCGCGCGATGCAGGGCTTCAACAAGCTGCTGAACCGCGACAAGGTATTCGCGATGATGCAGAACCTGGGCACGCCGATGAACCTGGCCGGGTTCAAGCTGATCGATCCGTTGGGCATACCGAACATCGCCCCGTTGTCGGCGGCGCGTCAGATGATCCAGGATCCGATGCAGAACAAGTTCACCTCGTTCTCGAGCTATTTTGACCAGAGCGTCGTCGGTGTGAAATACCTGGTGGCCGAATATGGTGCCAAGAATGTCTGCTCGATGTATCTGCCCACCGATTTCGGCAAGGAGATCCTCGAAGGCACCAAGGCCGGCGCCGAAGAAGCAGGCGCCGCGTTTGTCGCCGAAACCACCCACAAGCCGGACGAGACCGATTTCGTGGGCTCGCTGAGCAAGCTCAAGGAATCGGGCTGCGAGATCGTGACCATCGCGCTGGGTGTGCGCCAGGCGATCACCATCGTCGGCACCGCCAAGAAGATGGGCCTGACCGACATGCAATTCATGGGCACCTCGGCCAGCTTCCTGACCGTGGTGGCTCAGGTTCCCGGTGGCGTGACCGAAGGGTTCTATGCGGCAGCCAGCTGGCAGGACCTGTGGGCGCGCGCTGACGAACCCGCCCCCAAGGCCTTCATCGAGGAGTACAAGGCCGCAACCGGTGAAGACCCGCAGGGCTTTGCCATGCTCGGCTATGCAGCTGCCCAGCAGATGGTCATGGCGCTCGAGGCCGCAGGTCGCGACCTGACCCATGAAAGCTTCATCGCCGCGATGGAATCGCTCGATTATCAGGATGATCTGGTCGGCAACCACATCAACTATGGTCCCGACGATCACCAGGGCGCGGACTCGGTCTATGTTCTCAAGGTCGAGAATGGCGGCTGGGCCAAGGTCCACGAGGAATAAGACCTGAAAATCGCGGGCGTCCGAAGGTTTCGGGCGCCCGTTTTCCGTCCAGCCCCCAGATCGGTGATGCCCATGTCAGCCCCCAGCGCCCAGCCCCATATCCAGCACCGCAGCTGCAACATATGCGAGGCCATGTGCGGCCTGATCATCACCCATGACGGCCAGGACGTGCTGTCGATCCGCCCCGATCCCGACGATCCGCTGTCGCGCGGCCATATCTGCCCCAAGGCGGTCGCCTTGCAGGATTTCCGCACCGACCCCGACCGGGTGACCAGACCCTTGCTGAAACGCGGCACCGATTTCGAGGAAATCAGCTGGGAGGCGGCGTTTGACCATGCCGCCGAGCGCATCCGCGCCGTGCAGGCCGCCCATGACCGCGACGCGGTGGGGGTCTATCTGGGCAATCCCAACGCGCATAAATTCGCCAACCTTCTGAACCTGCCGGCATTGGTCAAGGCCATCGGCACCAGCAATCGTTACAGCTCGGCCACGGCCGATCAGATCCCCCATCACGTGGCCTCGATCCACATGCTGGGCCACCCGATGCTGATGCCGATCCCCGATATCGACCGCACCGATTTCCTGCTGATCATCGGTGGCAATCCGGTGGTTTCGAACGGCTCGATGATGACGGCGCCGGGCTATGGCCGCCGCATCGACGCGATCAAGGCGCGCGGCGGCCGGGTGGTGGTGATCGATCCGCGCCGGACCGAGACCGCCGAACGCGCGGGCGAGCATCACTTCATCCGCCCCGAGAGCGACGCCTGGCTGCTGATGGCGATGCTGTATGTCATCCTGTCGGACGGCCCTGCCCGTCTGCGCCACTTGGAACCACTGATCGACGGGCTGGACCGGCTGAACGCCGCTGTCGCCCCCTTTACGCCCGAGCGCGCCGCCCAGGCCACCGGGATCGGCGCTCACAGCATCCGCCAGCTGGCCCGCGATTTCGCCGCCGCCCCCCGCGCCGCCTGCTACGCCCGCATGGGTGCCTCGACGCAAAGTTTTGGCACGCTCTGCCAATGGGCCACCAACGCGCTCAACATCGTGACCGGCAATTTCGACCGCGAGGGCGGCGCCATGTTCACCACCCCAGCGGTGGACTATGTCGGCATGACCTCGCGCAGGGGCAAGGCACGCAGCTATCCCGAGCGGCGCTCGCGGGTGTCGAACCAGCCGCTTTATAATGGTGAATTTCCGGTCTCGGTGCTTGCCGAAGAAATCGAGACGCCAGGCCCCGGCCAGATCCGCGCGCTGGTCACCGTGGCGGGCAATCCGGTGCTGACCGCGCCGAATGGGCGGCGCATTGAACGCGCGCTTCAGGGGCTCGATTTCATGATGTCGCTCGACATTCATGTGAACGACACCACCCGGCACGCCGACCTGATCCTGCCCGGCACCGTGGCGCTCGAAGAGACGGTCTATGACATGGTGTTCCACACATTCGCGGTGCGCAACACGGTGGGGTATGCGCCCCCGATCTTTGCACCGCCGCAAGACAACCCGCCCGAATGGGAGGTAATCGCCCGGTTGACCGCAAAACTGACCGGCGCCAACCAGATCGGCCCAACGCCTGATCAGGTGCTGGCGGTGCTGCTGGCGCAGGGGTTCCATGGCGAGAGCGTCTCGCTCGCGGGGCTGCAACAGACGGGCCGTCCGCTTGATCTCGGGGCCCTTGTGCCCAACCTGGCGGAGCGGCTGGAAACGCCTGATGGGCGGCTCGATCTGGCGCCGCAGGCGTTTCTGGACGACCTGCCGCGCCTTCTGGCCAGCGGCGACAGGCATGATCCCGCGCGACCCTTTACCCTGATCGGCCGGCGCCAGGCGCGCAGCCATAACAGCTGGACCCAGAACAGCCCGCGTCTGGTCAAGGGCCGCAACCGCTGCACGCTCGAGGTGAACCCGGCCGACGCCGCCCGCCTCGGTCTTGGCGAGGGCGATCCGGCTCGGGTCACCAGCGCCGCCGGCACGGTAACGCTTCCGGTCGAGATCACCGATGCGATGGCGCCGGGCGTCCTGTCGATGCCGCAGGGCTGGGGTCAGAAACAGGGCCGGCTCACCGCCGCAACCCGAACCGAGACGGTGTCGATCAACGACCTGACCGATGACAGCCGCACCGACCCGCTCAGCGGCAATGCCGCCTTCAACGGCCTGCCCGTCTCGCTGCACCCGGCCTGAAGCGCTTCATGTCGCCCAGGATACTCCGGGGGCGGTAACAAAATTCGACGAATTTTGTTACCCGGGGGCAGCGCCCCCGCGCCGCGCATCGCGCGGCGCCCGGCCCAACGGGAGGCGGTGTTTTCGCAAGAAAACATCAACGACGGGCGGGAGCGCCCCGTTCGTCGGAAAGCTTCACTCGAGGTCCAGACCGTCCCGCCACACCCGGCGCAGACACAGGTCCTCGTCCAGATGCACCAGATCGGCCCGCGCACCGATGGCGATCCGGCCCAGATCGGACCGCCCGATCAGATCGGCGGGATAGCGCGTGGCCATGCTCACCGCCTCGCCCACATCCAGCCCGGCCATCTCCACCACATTGCACAGCGCCTGCGCCAGTTCCAGATGTGCCCCCGCCAGCGTGCCGTCAGCCAATGTCAGCCGGTCGCCGCTGCGCCGGATTTCGCGCCCGTTGAGCGTAAAGGCGGCGATATCGGATCCGGCGGTCGCCATCGAATCGCTGACCAGAAACACCCGACCCGGCCCGGTCTTGGCACGGATCGCATTGCGCAGCGAGACGGGGTGCACATGGATGCCATCGGCGATGATCCCCGCCGACAAGGTCCCCAGCGCCAGCGCCGCCCCGACCACGCCCGGCTCGCGATTACCCATCTGGCTTTGCGCGTTGAACAGATGGGTGACACAGGCCGCCCCGGCCTCGGCGGCAGCACGGCAATCCGCGAAACTGGCATCCGTGTGCCCCAGCGAGACCAGCACCCCGGCCCCACTCAGCGCCCGGATCTGCTCGGGCGTAGCACTTTCAGTGGCCAGCGTGACCTTGAGCAGCGGCAGGCGGCGCGCCGCTTCCAGCAGTGTGGCCAGATCCTCGTCATCCATTGGGCGGATCAGCGCCGGATCATGGGCGCCCTTGCGAGAGGGCGCCAGATGCGGCCCCTCCAGATGCAGGCCCGCAATGCCCGGCACGCCAGAGGAAATCGCTGCCTCGACCGCCGAAATCGCCGCAGCCACCACCTCGGGCGCATCGGTGATCAGCGTTGGCAGGATGGTGGTCGCTCCGATCCTTGCATGGGCCTCCGACATCTTGCGCAGGCTGTCGAGTCTGGGCGCGTTGTTCAGCATCACCCCGCCGCCGCCATTCACCTGCAGATCGACAAAACCGGGTGCCAGCCAGCCCCCCTGCAACCGCAGATGCCGGGCCTTGGCCGGGATCTCGCCCAGGGGCGCGATCCCCTGAATACGACCAGCCTCGATCAGCAGCGCATGCCCCTCGACCGCGCCTTCAGGCGTCAGGATGCGGGCACCGGACAGGGCAAGCGTCATACCGTCTCCGTCACCTTGTTGAGATGGCGCGGCGCGTCCGGGTCGATACCGCGTTCCGAGGCAAAGGCCTCGACCATGGAATAGAAGGACACGATCAGGCTCAGCGGATCGGTCAGCGCATGACCGCTGCGCACATGCTCCAGCACGCGGGCGCGGGTCACGCGCCCCGTGGTGGCAAAAACAGTGGCGCCCTTGGCCGCGATCTGATCGGCAATCTCGGCCAGCGGCGCCTCGGCGGCATCCCCCGCGGCAAAGCCCAGCACCGGAAAGCCCTCTTCGACAATCGAGACCGGCCCATGCAGCACCTCGGCCGAGGAATAGCTCTCGGCATGCAGCTGACAGGTCTCCTTGAACTTCAGCGCCGCCTCGTTGGACACCGCCAGCGAGGTGCCCCGTCCCAGCGTAAAGAGCGAAGGCCGCGCCCCGATGGCGACACGCATTTCGGGCCAATCGATCCGGCTGGCCGCCGCCAGCGTCTCGGGCAGGTTGCCAAGCGCGGCGCGCAGCCCGTCATCCTCGGCCCAGTCGGCCAGCAGCATCAGCCCGGCGACCGCCGAGGTGACAAAGGTCTTGGTTGCCGCCACGCTCAGCTCAGGCCCGGCATGGATGTCGATCGTATGGGCGCTGACCCCGGCCAGGGGCGAGGCGGCATCGTTGGTCAGCGCCACGCACAGCGCCCCATCGCGCCCGGCATTGCGGGTCATGGCGACGATATCGGGGCTCTTTCCCGATTGCGACACCGCCAGACACAGCGCCCGGTCAAGCCTGAGCCGCGCATCATAGACCGAGGCCACCGAAGGCCCGAGCGAGGCGACCGGCAGGCCCAGCAACAGCTCTGCGGCATAGGACAGATAGGTGCAGACATGATCGGACGATCCACGCGCCACCGTGGCGACGAACGATGGGTCGCGCAGACGCAGCACGGCGGCCACTCGGGCCACATCCTGCGCCCCGTGATCCAGCAGGCGCTGCACCGCCTCGGGGATTTCGTCGATCTCGCGCCGCATGCGCGTGATATGCTGGGTCATGATCAGTCCTAGCTGTTGCCAAGGCGCAGTTCGGCCACGAAATCGTAGGCGTCCGCGCGGTAAAGAGAGCGGGTGTATTCGATGACCCGCCGGTTCGGCAGGTACGAGGTGCGGATGATGCGCAGCCCGGCGGTGCCCGGTTCGACCCCTAGCAAGGCCGCATCCTCGGCACCCAGATTGACCGCCGAGATCCGCTGCAGCGCGCGCACCGGGCGGTTGCCGTCGCGTTCTAGCACTGCATAAAGCGACGAGGACACCAGTTCCGGGTCAGGCAGGATATCGGTGGGCAGCGAGGCGCGTTCGATCGCCATGGGTCGCCCCTCGGCGCGGCGCAGGCGCGCGACCCGCGCCACCTGCTCGCCCGAGCTGAGCGCCAGCGCCATCACCTCTTCAGGCGAGGGGATGAACACGCCGCGCGTCAGCCATTCGCTGGTGACATTGAGGCCGCGCCGCTCCATATCCTCGGTGAACGAGGTCAGATGCGACAGCGACTGTTCGACCCGGGGGGCGGCATCGGCGACGAAACTGCCCGATCCCTGGCGCTGAACGATGATGCCGCGATCGACCAGTTCCTGCATTGCCCGGCGCACGGTGACACGCGACAGGCCGGTCAGGCTGGCGATTTCGCGCTCGGCGGGCAAAGGCGCGCTTTTGGCCAACAGGCCGCTGTCGATACCCTGTTCGATCCGCTTGCGCAGCCGCACGTAAAGCGGGCCCGCCGCGTCCTCGACCCAGGCGCCGGGGCGCAGATAGGTCTCGATGGTCTCGATGGCGTCGCTGCTCATACCACTCCCCTTGCGTTGCGTTCGGCCAGGCGCCGGGCCAGAACCAGCCCGCCCTCCAATGCCGATCCCTCAGGCTTTGCAAGGGCATCGGTCATTTCTGCCGGCAAAAACGACGCATAGCGCCCGGCCACGCCGCCCAGGGCACAGATCGCCTCGCCCGGCTGCCAGCCGAGCGCCCGCAACCCACGCGCCAGATAATCCGCCCCCGCCTGCATCAGCGCCCGGCCCAACGGGTCGCCCGCATCCGCGGCCTGAAACACCAGTGGCGCCAGCGCGGCGTAATCCGACGGGCTCGCCTGCGCCGAAAAGCGGACAATGGCGCTGGAGCCCACACCGATCCTGCCACCTACGGTCGCAACCAGCGGTGTCTCCGGTTCCAGCCCGTCCTGTGCCCAGAGACAGCGACGCAACAGCGCCATGCCCAGCCAGCAACCCGAGGCCTCATCGCCCAGCGACCAGCCATGGCCGCCGATCAGGCGAATACCCTGCGCATCCTGACGCCCCAGGAAAGAGCCGGTACCGACCCCGATCAGGCACCCGGTCCGCGCCCCAAGCGCCCCCACCACGGCGGGCAGACGGTCATCGGCCACCTCGACCCGGCGCAGCGGCAGGGCAGCGGCGACCTCTTTCGCCGCTACCTCGTCGATCACGCCCGCAAGACCGGCAAAGACCGGAATATCGGCCAGCGCATCGGGCGGCAGCCCGGCCTGTGCAACCAGCCGCGTCAACCCCTCGGTCAAGGTTCTCAAGGCCCCGGCGCGATTGGAAAAGACATTGGCACTGCCCAGGCGCAGCTCATGCCGGGTGGTGCCCGCCTGCAAGGCGAACCGGCAGGAGGTTCCCCCTCCATCGACCGCAATCAGATATGGAACACGAGACTCACGCATGCCAATACCTTTATAATACCTTTGCAAACCAATAAAGACCTTTGTGCAGGAAAATCATCAAAATCTGCCCACATCCAACCCGTTAGAACCAGAATTACGGAAGGTGGTAGACAAAAGGTATTAAATAGGTATTAGATATCTCAACCAAAGGGGAATCAGATGCTGCCGCAAACTGAGAGAGTAAGAGACGAGGCACGGGGCCTGGATGCCCGCCCCGGCCCCGAGATTCTCGCTCTGTTGCTGCACGGCCAACAGGCCGCCCTGGACGCGCTCAACGCCTGCCTGCCCCAGATCGAGGCCGCCGCCGAGATCGTGGCGCATGGCCTGCGCAGCGGCGGCAGCCTCCATTATGCGGCCGCCGGCTCTTCGGGTCTGATGGCGCTGGCGGACGGGGTGGAACTGCCCGGTACGTTCGGCATCGCGCCCGAGCGCATCCATATCCACATGGCCGGAGGCGTTCCCACCAACACGGCCATGCCCGGCCATACCGAAGATGACGCGCAAGAGGGGGAACAGGCCGCCCTCAAGGTCAACGCGGGGGACGTCGTCATCGCGCTTTCTGCCAGTGGAACAACGCCTTATCCGACCTCCTTCACGCGGACCGCCCATGCGCGCGGCGCGCGGATCGTGGCGATTGCCAACAATGCCGAAGTGCCGCTGTTTGGGCTGGCCGATTGCGCCATCCACCTGCCCACCCCGCCCGAGGTGATTGCCGGCTCGACCCGGCTGGGCGCGGCCACGGCGCAAAAGGCAGCGCTGAACATGATCTCGACGCTGATGGCGATCCGGCTTGGCCATGTGCATGACGGCATGATGGTCAACCTGATCGCCGACAACGAAAAGCTGCGCCAGCGCGCGCAGGCGATCGTCACCCGCATCGTGCCCGGCGCTTCGGCCCGGCGCGCGCTCGACATGGCCCATGGCCGGGTCAAGGAAGCGGCGCTGATCGCCGCCGGCGCCGGCAGCCTGGCGCGGGCAACCGAACTGCTGAACCAGACCGGCGGCCATTTGCGCCCGGCACTGGCAGACCTGCAAAAAGATACAGACCAAGGGAGAGAAAACACATGAAAACCAAAGCATTGAGCGCAATACTTCTGGCCACGACCACGCTTGGCGGCGCGGCCTGGGCGGAAACCACGCTGACCATCGAAAGCTGGCGCAACGACGACCTGACCCTGTGGCAGGATCAGATCACTCCCGCCTTCGAGGCCAGCAACCCCGGCATCAAGGTCAAATTCACCCCCTCGGCCCCGGCGGAATACAACGCCGTGCTGAACGCCAAGCTTGACGCGGGATCGGCCGGAGACCTGATCACCTGCCGCCCCTTCGACACCTCGCTGGGCCTTTATCAGAACGGCCATCTGGCCGATCTGAGCGATCTGGACGGCATGGCCAATTTCTCGGACGTGGCGAAATCCGCCTGGCAGACCGATGACGGCGCCGCCACCTTCTGCGTGCCGATGGCCTCGGTCATCCATGGCTTCATCTACAACAAGGACGCCTTTGCCGAGCTGGGGCTGAGCGTGCCCGAGACCGAAGCCGAGTTCTTTGACGTGCTGGAGAAGATCAAGGAGGACGGCAGCTATATCCCGATGGCGATGGGCACCAACGACCAGTGGGAAGCCGCCACCATGGGGTATAACAACATCGGCCCGAACTACTGGAAGGGCGAGGAAGGCCGCCTGGCGCTGTTGAGCGGTGCGCAGAAGCTGACCGACGAGGCCTGGGTCGCGCCCTATCGCGCGCTGGCCAGATGGGGCAGCTATCTGGGCGACGGGTACGAGGCGCAGACCTATCCCGACAGCCAGAACCTGTTCACCCTGGGCCGGGCCGCAATCTATCCCGCCGGCAGCTGGGAGATCACCGGTTTCAACGCGCAGGCCGATTTCGAGATGGGCGCCTTCAAGCCGCCAGTGCAGAACGCGGGCGACAAATGCTATATCTCGGACCATACCGATATCGCCATCGGCCTGAACGCCGCCTCGCCCAATGCCGAGGCCGCGCGGACCTTCCTCAACTGGGTCGGCTCGGAAGAGTTCGCCAATATCTATGCCAACGCCCTGCCCGGCTTCTTCTCGCTGTCGAGTTTCGATGTCCCCATGCAGGACCCGCTGGCACAGGAATTCGTCAGCTGGCGCGGCGAATGCGGCTCGACCATCCGTTCGACCTATCAGATCCTGTCGCGCGGCACGCCGAACCTGGAGAACGAGACCTGGAACGCCTCGGTTCAGGTGATCAAGGGCGCCGAAAGCCCCGAGGATGCGGGCAAGCGGCTGCAGGACGGTCTGGCCAGCTGGTACGACCCGCAGAAGTAACCTGAAATCCGCCGGCTCCGCCTGTCGGAGCCGGCCCTGGCCGGACGAGGCACACCATGGGCGCAGGTCGCATCAAATGGCATGTCGTGGTCTTTCTGGCACCTGCTGTGCTGGTCTATACCGCGATCATGATCTTCCCTCTTTTCAATACCTTGCGGCTCGCCCTTTACAGCGAGGCCGATCAGGTTCGGGTGTTTGTCGGGCTCGACAACTTTCGCCGCCTGTTTGGCGATCCGAACTGGTCGGGCGCATTCTGGAACGCGCTGGGCAACAATTTCTGGTTCTTCTTCGTCCATATGCTGGTGCAGAACCCGATCGGCATCGCGCTGGCCGCGATCCTCAGCCATCCGCGCCTGCGTTTTGCCGCCTTTTACCGTTCGGCCATCTTCATTCCGACCATCCTCAGCTTTGTCATCGTGGGTTTTGCCTGGAAACTGATCCTCAGCCCGATCTGGGGCATCGCCCCCGATCTGCTGGACGCGGTGGGGCTGAAAGCGCTGTTCGCTCCCTGGCTGGGCAAGGAGGAATACGCGCTGACCACGCTGGCGCTGATCTCGGTCTGGCAGTTCGTGGGCATCCCGATGATGCTGATCTATGCCGCGCTGTTGTCGATCCCCGAAGAGATCCTCGAGGCCGCCGAGGTCGAAGGGCTGACCGGCATGGCCGCCTTCTGGAAGATCAAGCTGCCGCTGATCCTGCCCTCGATCGGGATCATCTCGATCCTGACATTTGTGGGCAATTTCAACGCCTTCGACCTGATCTATGCGGCACAGGGCGCGCTGGCGGGGCCGAATTTCGCCACCGATATCCTGGGCACCTTCATGTATCGCACCTTCTTCGGCTTCCAGCTGCAACTGGGCGATCCGCATATGGGCTCGGCGATTGCCACCGCGATGTTCGCGATCATCCTGCTGGGGGTCTGTGTCTACCTCTTTGCGATCCAGACGCGGATCCGCCGCTATCAGTTCTGAGGGGAGAGCGAGATGAACAAGGCCCGCCGCAACCCCGCCAATACCCTTGCCATGCATGGGGCGCTGATCGTCTATACCTGCATCGCGCTGTTCCCGGTCTTTGTGATCCTGATCAACAGCTTCAAGACCCGCAAGGCGATCTTTCGCGAGCCGCTGGCCCTGCCCGATGCCGACAGTTTCTCGATGATCGGCTATCAGACGGTGATGAAACAGGGGGATTTCTTCCTCTATTTCCAGAACTCGATGATCGTGACCGTGGCCTCGCTGTTCTTTGTGCTGCTGTTCGGGGCGATGGCGGCCTTTGCGCTCAGCGAATACCGGTTCCGGGGCAATACGCTGATGGGCCTCTATCTGGCGCTTGGGATCATGATCCCGATCCGGATCGGCACCGTTGCCATTCTGGAACTGATGGTGGCCAGCGGGCTGGTCAACACGCTCTGGGCGCTGATCCTGGTCTATACCGCCCAGGGCCTGCCGCTGGCCGTGTTCATCCTCAGCGAATTCATGCGTCAGGTCAGCGACGATCTCAAGAACGCGGGCCGGATCGACGGGCTGAGCGAATACACCATCTTCTTTCGCCTGGTGCTGCCGTTGGTACGCCCTGCCATGGCGACGGTGGCGGTGTTCAACATGATCCCGATCTGGAACGATCTGTGGTTCCCGCTGATCCTGGCCCCGGCCGAGGAAACCAAGACCCTGACGCTGGGTAGCCAGGTCTTCATCGGCCAGTTCGTCACCGACTGGAATGCGGTTCTGTCGGCGCTCAGCATGGCGATCCTGCCGGTCATGGTCCTTTATGTCATCTTCTCGCGGCAATTGATCCGCGGCATCACCAGCGGAGCGGTGAAATGACCCGTGTCCTGATCGCCGGTCTTGGCAATATGGGCCTCAGCCACGCGCTGGCCCATCACCACCACCCACAGGCGCGGATCGTGGGCCTCGTGAACCGTTCGGGCATGACCGATCATCCAGATCTGCAGGCCTATCCGGTGTTTGCCGATTTCCACGCGGCACTGGCTGAAACCCGGCCCGATCTGGCGGTGATTGCCACCTATTCCGACAGTCACGCCGATTTCGCCTGCGCGGCGATGGAGGCGGGCGCGCATGTCTTTGTCGAAAAGCCGCTGGCCACCACCGTGGCCGATGCGCGCCGCGTGGTGGACTGCGCGACCAGGACCGGGCGCAAACTGGTGGTGGGCTATATCCTGCGCCACCACCCCAGCTGGCAGCGTCTGATCGCCGAGGCGCGCGCGCTGGGCGGGCCGTATGTGTTCCGCCTGAACCTGAACCAGCAATCCGACGGCCCCACGTGGGAGACCCACAAGGCGCTGATGCAGACCACCAGCCCGATCGTCGATTGCGGCGTGCATTACGTCGACGTGATGTGCCAGATCACCGATGCAGCCCCTGTGCGGGTCAACGGCATCGGCCTGCGCCTCAGCGACGAGATCGCGCCCGACATGTACAACTACGGCCAGTTCCAGGTGGTGTTCGCCGATGGCTCGGTCGGCTGGTACGAGGCGGGCTGGGGCCCGATGATGTCGGAAACCGCCTTTTTCGTGAAGGATATCATCAGCCCCAATGGCGCAGTGTCGATCACCGACGGCAACAAGGGCGCCTCGGACGATGTCGACGGCCATACCCGCGTGGGCGGGTTGCTGGTGCACCGCCCCGGCAACGACACCCTGATCGAGCTGGTGGGCGAACCCGGCCACCAAGAGCTGTGCGATACCGAACAGGCCTATATGCTGCGCGCCATCGCCGAGGATATCGACCTGACCCGACATATGAGCGATGCGGTGCAATCGCTGCGCATCTGCCTGGCCGCCGATCACAGCATCCGCACCGGCGCCCCCGTGGATTTGAGAGAGGACTGACATGACCGCCCTGACCCTGAGCAATGTGTGCAAATCCTTTGGCCCGGTCGATGTTCTCAAGAATATCGACCTGACCGTCGATGACAGCGAGTTCGTCGTCTTTGTCGGCCCCTCGGGCTGTGGCAAGTCCACCCTGCTGCGGGTGATCGCGGGGCTGGAGGAGGCGACCTCGGGCAGCATCGACATCGGGGGCCAGGTGGTCAACGCCGTGCCCCCGGCCAAGCGCGGCATTGCCATGGTGTTCCAGTCCTATGCGCTCTATCCGCACCTGACCGTGTACGGCAACATGGCGCTGGGCCTGAAGCAGGCGGGCCATCCAAAGGACGAGATCGAGCGCAGGATTGCCGAGGCTGCGCGGATGCTGTCGCTGGAGGCCTATCTGGCGCGCCGCCCGTCCGAGCTGTCGGGCGGCCAGCGCCAGCGTGTCGCCATCGGCCGCGCCATCGTGCGCAAGCCCAAGCTGTTCCTGTTCGACGAACCGCTGTCGAACCTGGACGCCGCCCTGCGCATGAACACCCGGATCGAGATCGCCAATCTGCACCGGCAACTGACCGCCTCGATGATCTATGTCACCCATGACCAGACCGAGGCGATGACGCTGGCCGACAAGATCGTCGTGCTGCGCGATGGCCGGGTCGAACAGGTGGGCAGCCCGCTTGAGCTTTACAACAATCCCGCAAACCGCTTTGTCGCCGAGTTCATCGGGTCGCCGGCCATGAATTTCGTGGCCGCCGACCGGGTGGGCGGGCCGGTGGGCGCCACGCTGGGCATCAGACCCGAACATGCCCGCATCGGCGACACCGGCCCGCTATCAGGGCAGGTCATCCATATCGAAAAGCTGGGTGGCGACACCAATGTGATGCTCGACCTGGGGCAGGACAGCCGGTTCACCGTTCGCGTCTTTGGCCAATACGAGATCGACCCGGGCGCCGAGGTCAAGATCGACTATGACCCGGCGCGCACGCTGCTGTTCAGCGCCGAGGGCAAGCGCCTTGCCGGCTGAGCAGGCCGCTCAGCGGGGGCCACGCGCCCCCGGCCCTATCCCAGCGCGGTCTTGGGAAAGTAGAAACTGACGGTCCAGTTCGGCATGTCCACGATCTCGCTGATGCGCAGGTCGCCGCAGACCGAGCAGAGCATATAGGCATCCAGCGCGCTCATCCCCGTGGTCGCGGAAATCCAGTCGATCATGCCCGACACCGCATCGCGCGCCGCCTGCATCAGGTCGGGGCCGATCCCTGTGGTGGCCCTGTAACCCGCGACATCGAAATGGCGGCTGACCGGGCCCTCGGTCTCGAACCGGGGAAAGGCCAGGTCGGCCCCCTTGAGCAGGTCGATCTTGATCGCCACATCCATCGGGCTTTCGATCGCCGTGCCGCAGATCTCGCCATCGCCCTGCGCGGCATGGGTGTCGCCCAGCGACAACAACCCGCCCGCCACCTCGACCGGCAGGTAGAGCGTGGTGCCCACCGCATTATCGCGAATGTCCAGATTGCCGCCCACCCTGCGCGGCGGCACTACCGAATGATTGCCCGCCTCGGCCAGCGCCAGCCCGATGGTGCCCACAAAGGGTTTCAGCGGCACCTGCCCGCCCGGACCATAGAGCGCGGGGCGCATCGCCACCTTGTCATAGCTCCAGATATGCAGGGCCGGATCGGGGAACTGGTCGCTCAGCAGGCCGAAACCGGGGATATTCGCGGTCCAGCCCCAGCCCGAGGGCTTGAAGTCGAGAAAGGTGATCGCCACCGCGTCACCCGGCTCGGCCCCGTCGATATGAATGGGGCCGGTCACCGGGTTCACCTTGTCAAAGGACAGCGCACCCAGATCGGCCAGGGTAGACCCCGGCCCCAGCTGCCCGCCCGAGCTGTCTATGGTCTCGATCTCGATCGTCTGGCCGGAGGTGACCCGCAACACCGGCTCGATGCTGTTGTCCCAACCGAAATGGTGAGAGTGCTTGTGGATCGTGTGATTGCAGCCCATTGCCGTCTCCTATTTCAAAATTAGGTCCTCGATCTCGCGGTCGCCCATCAGCCCGCCGGGGCGCAGCGCCATGGTCAGCACGATCACCCCGCCCAGCACGATGCCCGACAGGCCCAAAGCCTCGGGCAGGTCGATGCCCAGCACCACGGGCCCGGTTTCCAGCCAGCGCACCCATTCCAGCCCGAACGAGATCAGAAAGGTGCCCAGCACCGCCCCCGTCACCGTGCGCATGCCGCCCAGGATCAGCATGGCAAGCGTCAGGAACACATGGTTGAAATAGAAGGGCCGCGCCGAAATGGTGCCCAGGTAATAGGCATAGGCGATGCCCGCCACCGCCAGCAGCACCCCCGACAGCACCCAGGCCATCAGCCGCAGACGGTGGATATCCACCCCCATGGCCGCCGCGCCCACCTCGTCATCTGCCGAGGCACGCAGGGCGACGCCCCAGCGGCTCTCGCGAAAGCCGCGCGTGATGAACACCACCAGCACCGCCAGCCCCACCACCCAGGTCAGGTTGAACAGCTGCGGGATGCCGAAAAACGCCTGGTTCCCCTTGAAGATATCGGTGCGGTAGAGGAACAGCCCATGCACGATGACCAGCACCGCCAGCGACACGATGGTGGCGCCGATGCCGGTCAGCCGCACGATGAACACCCCCACCAGCCAGGCCACCAGCCCGGTCAGCACCAGCGCAATCAGGGCCGAACTGACAGGGTCGAGCGCGAATGCGTTCAGCCCCCAGGGCGCATCGGGCAGCGAGATCGCCTTAATCTTTTCCGGGGTCACGCAGATCGCGGCGGCATAGGCGCCGATCCCCATGAAGGCGGAATGGCTGAGATTGGTGACCCGCGCATTGCCCATGAACACCTGTAGCGCCAGCACCACCAACAAATTGACATAGGCGCCATAGACCAGCCGCAGCTGATAGCGCGAACCGAACCATGTGGCAGCCAGACCTATCGCGATCAGGATCAGCGCCAGCAGCGCGGCGCCGACAATGCCGCGGCGCTGGGCCCGGGACAGGGTCATATCTTGTCCCCCTTCTCGACCGGTGGCGACAGGATGCCGTCAGGCCGCCAGATCAGCACCATCGCGATGATGCCGAACACGAATGCGTCGGTCATCCCCCCCAGCGATTGCGGCAGCATCACCAGCATCGCCACCTCGACAGCCCCCAACAGGAAGCCGCCCAGCACCGCGCCAGGCAGGCTGCCAAAGCCGCCCACCACACAGGCGACAAAGGCCTTGAGCACCGGATCGAACCCCAGATGCGGATCGACCGAACCGCGGCGCGCCATGATGAAGACGCAGGCGATCCCCGCCAGCAGGCCCGAGATGGCAAACGCCATGGCAAAGACCCGGTTGGCGCGGATACCGCTCAGCCGCACCATCTCGAAATCCAGCGACGCCGCCCGCATCGCCAGTCCCAGCACGGTGCGGCGCAGGAACAGCATCAGCGCCACGATCACCACCGCCGTGGTCAGCGCCTCGAACAGTTGCAGCGAGGAGACCCGGATCGCGCCCAGATCGACGGGCCAGTCGAGGAAATAGAGAGAGGTCACCGCGATCGGTCGGGGCGAGACCAGCAGCAGGAACAGGTTCTGCAACACGATCGAGACACCAAAGGCCGTGAGCAGCCCCGTGGTCGGGTCGGCATAGCGGACCGGGCGGAACGCCACCCGTTCCAGCAGCATGGACCCGGCTACCGCCGCCAGTACCGCCGCCCCGATCACGATCAGCGGATTGCTCAGCGCCAGCGCGGCCATGGCCACCATGGTATAGCCGCCCACCGCGATGATTTCGCCATGGGCGAAATTCACCAACCCCATGATCGAGAACACAATGGCCAGCCCCAGTGCCAGCAGCGCGTATTCGGCACCGAAAGAGAGGGCGTTCATCGCCTGTTGCGCAACATAATCCATCTCAGCCGATCCCCGTCAGTTCCGCCATCAGCGCGTCGCTCTGGCCCAGTGTCCCGGCCGTTCCCTCGGCCACGATGCGCCCGTTGTTGAGCAGATAGGCGTAATCCGACAGCCTCAGCGCCTGGGTCGCGTTCTGTTCGACAAGCAGGATGGTCATCCCCTGCTGGCGCAGCGTTTCGATCATGGCGAAGATCTGCGCCACGATGCGCGGCGCCAGGCCCAGGCTCGGCTCGTCCAGCAGCAGGATACGCGGTTCGGACATCAGCGCGCGGGCAATCGCCAGCATCTGCTGTTCGCCCCCCGACAGGGTTCCGGCCTGCTGGTCGCGCCGCTCGCCCAGGATCGGGAAGGTGTCGAACCAGCGCGCGATCCGTTCCGCCTGCCCCTCGGGCCGCATGGCGGCACCCAGGCGCAGGTTCTCGCTCACCGTCAGGTTGGCAAAGACGCGCCGCCCCTCGGGCGAGATCGCCAGCCCGCGCCGCATCCGCGCCTCGACCGGCAGGCCGCCCATGTCGGTGCCGTCAAAGGCAATGGTGCCCGTGGCCCGCGCAATCCCGGTGATCGCCGACAGGGTCGAGGTCTTGCCCGCCCCGTTCGGCCCCAACAGCGAGACGCATTGCCCCGGCTTCACCTGAAAGGTGATCCCGTGCACCGCCTCGATCGGTCCGTGATAGACCCGCAGGTCCGTGACATTCAGCATCCGCCGCCCCAGATTTGGTTCAGGCGGGGCCAGCGCGGCCCCGCCCAGCCTCAGTTCAGCTTCAGTTCCAGTCCGTGGGCGTGTTGGCGGGGATCTCGTTCGAGATCAGCACCCGCTTGCCGCCTTCGAAGCCGATCACCGGAATGGTGCGCTGGGCATAGGTGCGGGTCTCCTTGAACGAGATCGCATCCACCGACATCACCGGAATGCTGTCGGCATTGCGAAGGGTCTCGGCCAGGGTTGCCGGATCGGTACTGCCCGATTGTTCCACCGCCCAGGCGACCGCCTTGACCGTGTCGGCGCCGGTGGCAGGGAACAGGCCCGGCACGTCGATCCCCATCTCCTTGCACTCGGCGATGAACCTGACCACCGCGCTGTCGGCATGGCTGGGCGCCAGGGTGGCAAAGAACACCTTGTCCAGAATCGCCGGATCGTCGGTGCCGATGGCATCCAGCGAGGGGTCGTCAAACCCGTCCGAGCCGACCACATAGGCCTCGATCCCGGCGCTGCGCATCTGCCGGATCAGCACCGCGATATCGGGCATGATCGACGAGATATAGACCGCGTCGATCTGCTCGCCCAGGGCCTTCATCTCGGCGATCTGCGGCGACCAGTCCGAGGTCCCGAAGGAGAAGTTGAGCTTGCTCAACACCTTGCCGCCCCCGGCCTCGACCACGTCACCAAACCAGAGCGGCGTGCGCGCCGACCACGAGCCGCCCTCGTCCGAGGTCATCAGCACCACGTTCTTGACCCCAAGGCTCAGCGCGTGATTGGCCGCCGCGGTGGCGGTGAACGGGTCGGGCGAGACGCCGGTGAAGAAGTTGTCGACAATGCCCGCATGCATCTCGACCTGGGTCGATTGTGGCTGAAAGATCGACACGCCATAGCCCTGGGCGACCTGCGCCACCGGGATCATCGTGTCCGAGAACGGGATGGTGCCCAGCATCACCGCGCCCTCGTCCAGGAACTTCTGCGCCAGGCTGATCGCGGTCTGCGTATCGGCGCCACTGTCCTGGATCAGCACTTCGATCTTCATGCCGTTCACGCCACCCTTGGCGTTGATCATGTCCGCCATGCAGCGCGCACCCTGCCATTCGGAATAGGGCGCGTAATCGCCGGTCATCGGCACACCGAGGCCGATCTTGATGGTGTCCGCCGCCAGCGCGGGGCTTGCCAGTGCAACGCAGGCCAGAGCCGCGATCGAGGTCTTTCTCATGTCATTCTCCTGTTGGTTGCCCGCCGCCCGTTCAGGCGGCGTGGTCGTTGCCTTCTCCCAGATATGCGTCGATGACCTGCCTGTTTTCCGATACCTCGCGCGGGGTGCCCTCGGCGATTACCGCGCCCATGTTCAGCACCGTGATCCGTTCGCACAGCGACATGATGAATTTCAGGTCGTGGTCGATGACCAGCAATGCGCAATCGGTCTGGCCGCGCACCCAGTTCAGCGCGCGCCCCAGTGCCTGGGTCTCCTGTTCGTTCATGCCCGCGGCCGGTTCGTCCAGCATCAGCACCCGCGGCGCCAGTGCCAGCGCGCGCACGATTTCCAGCCGGCGCAGCTGGCCATAGGCCAGCGCATCGGCGCGGCTGTTGCGGCGGCTGTCCAGATCGAACTGTACCATCGCCTCGGCCACCAGCGCATCGGCGCCGCGCCCGGCCCGCGCGGCGGTATAGCGGGCGACATCGATATTCTGCTCCACCGTCAGCGCCGGGAACACCCGCAGGTTCTGAAAGGTGCGCGCAATGCCGCATTCGGCCCGGCGGGCCGCGCTCATCCCGTCAAGTGAGCGCCCGTCCAGCGTCAATGTCCCCGCCGAATGAGAGAGCAGCCCCGAGATCAGGTTCACCAGCGTGCTCTTGCCCGCGCCATTGGGGCCGATCAGCCCATGCACCTGCCCCGCCGCCAGCCGCATCGACACGTCGCGCACCGCCTGCACGCCGCCAAAGGACTTGCTGAGACCCTTGAGTTCAAGCACGGGCCAGCTCCGCCACCAGCTCTTGCGTGGTCACCTGCCGGCAATAACCCTTGATCGCCGAAAGCGAATTGTCATGCCGGGCCTGGCTGTAGGTCAGGCAGGCATCGCTGACCTGGGTCACCAGATAGCCCAGGTCGCAGGCATCGCGGATGGCGCTTTCGACGCATTGATCGGTGATCAGCCCCGAGATCACCAACTGGCGCACCCCGAGATTGCGCAGCACATAGTCGATATGGGTCGAGACAAACACCGAGGACGACCCCTTGGGCAGCACGATCTCGTCCCCCTCGGGCGCGATCTGGTCGATCACCTTGCCGTCCCACGAGCCCTTGGGCACGTTGAACCCGGTGATCTTGTAATCCAGCGAGCGGTCGCGCCCGTCCAGTGTCAGGCTTTCGATGGTGGTATACATCACCTCGACCCCGGCGGCGCGGCAGGCCGCCTGAACCGCCTGCATGTTGGGGATCACGCGGCTGTCGAGCTGGTCGAAGTACCAGCCATACTTGGCATCGAATTCGGCGGGGTCCAGCCCGTCGAACTCTGCCCCCTTGCGATGGGCCGAGAAGTTCTGAACGTCGATGAACAGCAGCGCCGATTGCGCCGGGATTAGCGGCAGATCGCGGGTCAGGGTCATGTCAGGCTCTCCATCACATGGGCGATCGCACCCGCCAGCAGCCCGGCCCACAGGGCCGCGCCGGGGGCGCTGTCGATCTGGTCGTTGCGAATCTCGATCAGGCAATGCGGCAGGCCGCGCGCCTCGGCATGGACGGGGATGAACCAGTCGGTGGCATCCTCGATCCGGTAGGGCTCGTTGATCGCCAGCACCAGGTCGGGGCGGCGGTCGGCGATGTGATCGCGCAGCGTCTCGGCGGTGGCATGGCTGCGACGGCTCAGGAAACCGGCATGCCAGGGGCGCACCTGACCCGACAGGTTGGGCGTGTAGGAATGGATGGAAAAGGCCGCCCGGCGCGGCGGGTTGTCCAGCAGGCGCGCGATCTGGCGATCCATCGGATCGAAGATTTCGGCGATGCGGCTGGTGCGCGCGGTCGCACTCAACCCGCGATTGCCCGGAACGGCGGCGCCATCGCTGACCTCGGGCATCGCCTCGACGCTGTACGGCGGGCGGTTGGCGTCGATCACCAGCCGGCTGTAGCGTTGCAGGATCAGCGGCGCGCCCAGCTCAGCCGCCACCGCGCGCGCCACCGCCTCGGCCCCGATATCCCAGCCGCGATGACTGTCGAGCACCCCCGGCGCCAACCCCAGATCACCAAGCGCATGCGGCACCGCCCGCCCGGCATGTTCGCAGACCAGTAACAGCGGCACGGTGCTGTCGCCCTGCACCAGATCAACCGGTGCGGGATCCGCATCTGTCAGCAAAAGAGGCGCGGCAGCAGCTTGCATGCCGCCAGAGTAGAGAAAGTATTTTTTCAATGTCAAGAAAATTGCCATTGAATGAAAATTTATTCTCA
>Ga0157387_14431_pt1 | contig 30507 bp, 34 predicted proteins | sample T8_LowC_AmetaT_FD_116788 | JGI IMG/M metagenome (GOLD analysis project Ga0157387, IMG submission 116788) | Metatranscriptome of Roseovarius nubinhibens ISM and Alexandrium tamarense co-culture from University of Georgia, USA - T8_LowC_A metaT... ... | reverse complement strand
CGCTGAAAGGGGTTTGTCGAGCCGCAGGGGTTGATCAGGCGCGGCGCCTCTCTCTCATCGACCGTCCGATATGGGAGCGCTGCACGCTCCTTCGCGCCAATCCGTGCAACGGCTGGAGAGACATGCTTTCTCCGAAACGCGCCCCACGCCCCACGCCCCGCGGCGCTCGCATCTCACCATGGTCTGGACCGAACAAGGATACTGTCCGGGGCGCATTCAGATTGGCGGCAAGGGGCAGGGAAATTGCCAAGGGAGATCAGGCAACATGTCACGCTATAGGGGTGATTTGGTGGAGCCTAGGGGAGTCGAACCCCTGACCTCTTGCATGCCATGCAAGCGCTCTCCCAACTGAGCTAAGGCCCCGGACCGGTCAGCGAACATCCGTATCGCTGCGGTGAGCGGACATTTATGAGAGCGGTAGGACGAGCGCAAGCCCAAAATCGAGGGACTTGCAGATTTTCTTGGCTGCGACATCCGGGCGTGGATTGGCACAAAAAAGGGCGGGAACACTGCCCGCCCTGTCTTGCATTCGAATGTCAGCGGATCATTCGTCGTCCGAGGACATATCCTTGATGTCGTCCAGCGAAACGCTGTCCTCGTCATCATCGTCTTCGAGGATGTCATCATCGATATCCATGTCGACCGAATCGTCATCGCTGTCATCCAGCACGATTTCGTCGTCATCCACGGTCTGACGGGCCTTGCGGGTTGCCGCATCCTCGGCATCGGCGGCAATCATCCGGCCCTTGCCGAGGTCGAGTTCGACGATCTCGCCCGTATAGGGGCTGACGATCGGATTCTTGTTCAGGTCATAAAACCGCTTGCCGGTGGTCGGGCAAAGGCGCTTTACACCCCATTCTTCCTTGGGCATGTGAAATCCCCTTGATATCTGGTGAGTCGCAACGACGATTCCGGCCTCGTGCCACATGAGGTGGAGACTGTCAAAGCCTTTAGGCCAAAGGAAGCGCGATATGGGTCAGCATCATCTGCCGGGACAGCCACCGGTGCCGCTGACGCTCAGGCGTTCGGCGCGCGCACGGCGGATCAGCCTGCGCATCTCGCAGCTGGACGGGCGGGTCACCCTGACCCTGCCGCCGGGCGTGCCCGAGCGGGAGGCCATCGACTTTGCCCAGAGCAAGGCCGACTGGATTCGCGGCCATCTGGCCAGGCACATGCCCCGGCACCAGCCCGGCTTTGGCGATGCGATCCCGATCGAGGGCGCACCGACGCGCATCGTTCCGGCCAGCGGTCGGCGGATCCAGCTGCGGCCGGGGCTGGTCGAGGTGCCGCCGCAGGGGATGGAGGCACGGCTGCACCGTTTCCTGCGCGAGCTGGCGCGCGACCGGCTGGCGGCGGCCTGCGATTTCTACGCCTCCGAACTGGGCCGGCCCTATGCCCGGATCAGCCTGCGCGACACCCGCTCGCGCTGGGGGTCATGCACCACCGAAGGGGCGCTGATGTTCTCGTGGCGGCTGATCCTGGCGCCGCCCTCGGTGCTGCGCTATGTCGCCGCGCATGAGGTGGCGCATCTGGCCGAAATGAATCACTCTTCGCGGTTCTGGGCCGAAGTCACCCGCATCCACGGCCCCTATGTGGCGCCGCGCCAGTGGCTGCGCGACAATGGCACCCAGCTGCACAGCTACCGGTTCGACAGCGCGGCGAGTTGACGTTGCCGATGGTTGTGATCACATAGAGTCATGCAGCCCGTTCGCCCCCCCGATCCGACCACCGCCGCCCATGACCGGGTCTATCGCACCCTGCGCACACGCATCATGCATGGCGAGCTGGCGCCGGGGCAGGCGCTGACCTTGCGTGGCATCGGCAAGGAGTTCGATGTCTCGATGACGCCCGCGCGCGAAGCGATCCGCCGTCTGGTGGCCGAGGGGGCGCTGTTCCTGTCCAGTTCGGGCCGCGTGTCGACCCCCGAGCTGAATAGCGACCGGATCGAGGAACTGGCGGCGCTGCGCGCGCTCTTGGAGGTCGAGCTGGCAAGCCGCGCCCTGCCGCGCGCCCATATGGCGCTGATAGACCGGTTACAGACGATCAACGGCACCGTGGCCGAGATGGTGTCGAAACGTGATGCGGTCGGATACATCCGCACCAATCTGGAATTTCACCGCACCCTCTATCTGCGGGCGCAGGCGCCGGCGATGCTGGCCATGGCCGAAACCGTCTGGCTGCAACTGGGGCCGACGATGCGGGCGCTTTATGGGCGGCTGCGCCGCACCGATCCGCCGCAATATCACAAGCTGATCATCGCCGCGCTGAAGGCGGGCGATGAACCCGGATTGCGACTGGCCGTGCGTTCCGACGTGACTCAGGGCCTGCGGCTGCTGGTGACGTGATCGCGTTGCGCGGTTGCGCGTCGCTTTGCCTTGGTCTTAAGCTGAGACCGGATTTCAACGGGGAGTGAGATGATGAACAGGTTTTCACGGCGCGGCGCGCTGGGGTTGATCGGTGGCGCCGCCACCCTGCCGATGCTGGGCACGCCGGCACTGGCAAACACCAAGATGACCGTGGGCGCTTTGCGCTTCACCAGCCATGCAGCGTCTTTTGTGGCCTTCGAACGCGGCTATTTCGCCGAGGAGGGGTTGGACGTCGAATTCAAGTTCTTCGAGGCGGCCCAGCCGATGGCGGTGGCGATTGCCAGTGGTGACGCCGATTACGCGGTGACCGCGATCACCGGCGGCCTGATCAGCCTGGCCGAAAAAGGCGCGGCCAAGGTGATCGGCGGCGCGCTGAGCGAGGAAAAGGGCATCGACGGCCAGATGATCCTGGCGTCGAACGCGGCTTATGACGCGGGGCTGACCAGCGCCGCGGCGCTCGATGGGCGCAGCTTTGCCGTCACTCAGCCCGGCTCGTCCTTCCACTATATGGGCGCCAAGATCGCGGCGGTCGAGGGCGCCTCGGTCAAGTTCACGCCGCTGCAAAAGGTGGGCGCGATCATCGGCGCGATGAAGTCGGGACAGGTCGACGCCTGGACCATCGTGCCCCATATCGGCAAGGCGCTCTCGGGCGGCGGTGCTGTGAAACATATCGGCATGGTTGCCGATTATCTGCCCGATTATCAGGTCACCACCGTGTTTACCTCTGCCAGCAATGCCTCCGGCGAGCGGGCGCAGACCGAGGCGTTTCTGCGCGCCTTCTCGCGCGGGGCGGCGGATTTCAACGCGGCCTTGGTGGACAAGACCGCAGGCGATGAGGCCGGGGTCGAGATGGTCAAGCTGGTGCACAAATATGTCTATGCCGACCAGCCCTTCGAGAAGGCCGAGAAATCCATCCGCAACGGCGCGATGCGTCTGAACAAGGATTCGGCCCTGAACATGGGTTCGGTCGAGGATCAGCTGGGCTGGTTCAAATCCGAAGGTATGGTCAAGGACAGCATCACCACCGAGACGCTGGTCGACAGCTCTTATGTGCCCATGATCTGACGGCAAATGGAACTTGCGGTTCGCGGTCTGACCCATCGCTATGGCGACATGGTGGTGCTGAACGATGTTTCGCTGCATATCCCGGCAGGCGAGATCCTGTGCGTGGTGGGTCCGTCGGGCTGCGGCAAGTCCACCCTGCTCAGGATGCTGGGCGGGCTGGAGCAACCCGATTGGGGCGAGGTGCTGCAAGGCGGCACCCCGCCCGAGGGTTGTCTGAACCCGCTGACCTACGTGTTTCAGGATTTCGCCCTGCTGCCCTGGCGCAGCGTGGCGGGCAATGTGTCCTTGGTGCTCGAAGATCATCGCCTTCCGGGCGACCGGGTGCGCGCGATCATCGAGGATGTGCTGGCCCGCACCCGGCTGTCCGATTTCCACGATGCGCTGCCCCGGCAATTGTCGGGCGGCATGAAACAGCGCGTCGCCATTGCCCGGGCGCTGGCGGTGAACCCGGCGGTTATGCTGCTGGACGAGCCGCTTTCGGCGCTGGACGCGCAGACGCGCGAGCTGCTGATGGAGGATCTGGTGGGTTTGTGGGAGCGGCAGCCCTTTACCGGCGTCTATGTCACCCACAACCTGGCCGAGGCGGTGCGCCTGGGCCACCGCATCGTGGTGCTGTCGCGCCGCCCAGGCCGCGTGCGCGAGGTGATCGAGGTGCCAGGGGCGCTTTCTGAACGGCATGCCGGCGACGCAGGGCTGGAGGCGATCCAGGCCCACCTCTGGGCACTGATGCGCGACGAGGCTGTGGCCGCCGATCTGGAGTTGCTGGATGCCTGAGCTCAGGGTTCCCTTTCGTGGTGGCGGTTTCCGCCCCGAGGCGCGGCGCGGCACTGGCATCGCCGTTTTCCTGCTGCTGCTGTTCCTGATCGAATGGGGCACGCGGACAGGCTGGATTACCAACCTGACCCTGCCGCGCCCCTCGGACGTGGCCGCGACACTGGGCGATCTGGCCCGCTCTGGAGCCCTCTGGACCCATCTGCTCCCGTCGCTCAGCCGGTTGGCGGTGGGTTCAGCGCTCGGGATCAGCGCGGGTGTTGGTGTAGGCGTTCTGATCGGGCTCTTCTCTTACATCCGGGCCGGGCTGGTGCCACTGGTGGCGGCCATCTTCCCGATCCCGAAAATCGCCCTGCTGCCGCTGTTCGTGATCTGGTTCGGCATCGACGAAGGGTCGAAATACGCGCTCATCGCGCTGGGCACCTTTACGCCTACGGTGGTGGCCACCTATGGCGCGGTCGACAATGTCGACCGGGGGCTCATCCGCATGGGGCAAAGCTTTGGCCTGGGCTGGTGGTCGATCGTGCGCAAGATTGTGCTGCCCGGGGCGCTGCCCGGCATCCTGTCGGGGCTGCGCGTATCGCTGGCCATCGGCATCATCCTGCTGGTCGCGGCCGAGATGCTGGGCGCCGAACACGGGATCGGCGCCTATATCCTGCAAGCCGGTGCGCTCTACGATCTTGAGCGGCTTTTTGCCGGAGTCGTCATTCTGTCCTGTCTGGGCGTGCTGACCAGCTGGGCCATCGGCAAAATCGAGAAACGCTTGCTGGTCTGGCGCGGCTGATCGCGGTATCCTGCGGCAAAACAAACGAGCAGGTATGTCATCATGATCAACCGACGGTTCTTTACCCTTGGGCTGGGCGCGCTGTCCCTGTCCGCCTGTGGCGGTGGCGCACCGCTGACCGCCTCGACCCCTGCCGCCGCCCCGGCGCAGAGCTGGCCAACCGTGCCCAATGCGGGATGGGAGGCCTGGGTGGCGGGCTTCCGCAGCCGCGCCTCGGCACAGGGCATCAACGCCACGACGCTGGACCGCGCCTTTCGCGGGGCGGGATTTATCCCCAAGGTGATCGAGCGCGACCGCAACCAGACAGAGTTCAAACGCTCGCTGGAGGATTACCTGGCCATTGCTGCCTCGGATGAGCGGATTGCCACCGGGCGGCAGATGCTGCAACAACACGGCGCGCTGCTGACCCGGATCGAGGCGCATTACGGCGTCGACAAGGAGATCGTCACCGCGATCTGGGGGCTGGAAAGCCGCTATGGCGCCCGGCGCGGCGACGTGCCGATCGTCTCGGCCCTCTCGACCCTGGCCTATGACGGACGACGTGGCGCGTTTTTCGAAAAGCAGCTGATCGCGGCGCTGAAGATCCTGCAAAACGGCGATACCTCGCCCCAGAACATGACCGGCAGCTGGGCGGGCGCGATGGGTCACACCCAGTTCATCCCCACCTCGTACCTGGCCTATGCGGTGGATTTCACCGGCGACGGGCGGCGCGACATCTGGTCCGAGGACCCGACCGATGCGCTGGCCTCGACCGCCGCTTACCTGGCCAATGCCGGCTGGGTGCGCGGCCAGCCCTGGGGCGGCGAAGTGGGTTCTGCCGCTGCCAATTCCGGCAGCCCGAGCGCGGTCCTGCAACCGCAGGAGCCCGGGCCAAAGATCGCGGTGTTCAAGAACTTCAGCGTCATCAAGCGCTATAACAACTCGGACAGCTATGCCATCGGCGTCGGCCACCTGTCCGACAGGCTCAAGGGCGGCGGGCCGTTCAGGGCCTCGTTCGGGCCGGACGAGACCGGTCTGACGCTGGAAGAGCGCAAGGAGTTGCAGAGCCGCCTGACCGCCGCAGGCTACGATACCGGCGGCGCGGACGGGGTGATCGGATCGAAAAGCACAGCCGCGATCAGCGATTATCAGCGCGCGCGTGGGTTGGCCGTGACCGGCACGCCCTCGGTCGAGCTGTTGCGGCAGCTGCGCGGCGGGTAAGCCGGGCGGGGGGCGCTGCCCCCGTCGCCCGACGGGCGCCTCGCCGAAGTATTGTTGGTGCAATGAAGGGGCGCGCGGCGCCCTTTCTTATGCGGCCAGCCCCTTGGAGCCGATGTCGAGAAATTTCTTGCGGCGATCCTTGATCAGCGCCTCGGCGGATTTGCCGTCAAGTTCCTTGAGCATGGCGGCGATGGCCCCTCGCACTGCTTCCATCGCGGCGGTCTTGTCGCGATGAGCGCCGCCGCGCGGCTCGGGGATAACCCGGTCGACCACGCCGAGTTTCAGCAGGTCCTGCGCGGTCAGGCGCAGCGCCTCGGCGGCCTCGCGCATCTTTTCGGCATTCTTCCACAGGATCGAGGCGCAGCCTTCGGGCGAGATCACCGAATAGATCGAATGTTCCAGCATCGCCACCCGGTTGGCGGTGGCAAAGGCGACCGCGCCGCCGGAACCGCCCTCGCCGATGATGACCGAGACCAGCGGCACACCGGCGCGCAGGCACATCTCGGTCGATCGGGCGATGGCCTCGGACTGGCCGCGCTCTTCGGCGCCCTTGCCGGGATAGGCGCCCGCGGTATCGACCAGGGTAACCACCGGCAGGCCGAACCGGCCGGCCATCTCGATCAGGCGCACCGCCTTGCGATAGCCTTCGGGCCGGGCCATGCCGAAATTATGGGCGATGCGGGATTTGGTGTCCGAGCCCTTTTCGTGGCCAATCACCATGACGGGACGGTCGTTGAACCGCGCCAGCCCGCCCATTACCGCCAGATCATCGGCAAAGTTCCGGTCGCCGGCAAGCGGCGTGTATTCGGTGAACAGCGCATCGACATAGTCGCGGCAATGCGGACGCTCGGGATGCCGGGCCACCTGGCATTTCCGCCAGGGGGTCAGATCGCGATAGAGTTCGTCCAGCAACTTGGCCGCCTTGGCGTCAAGTGCCGCGGCCTCTTCGGCCACGTCCATCTCTTCATTGGCGCGGGCCAGGGCGCGCAGTTCCTCGGCCTTGCCTTCGATTTCGGCAAGCGGTTTCTCGAAATCCAGATACTGGGTCATGGTGCCCTCACGTCGCGGAGTTTCCCGCTATATGACCTCAGGTCGCGCGGGATGCAACTCGGCAAGATTTGTGGGACGCTTCGATGGCAGTCTGACCGGGCAGAGGAAACAGGCATCAGGCGATGACAGATTACGAAGGACGCATCCTGAGGGTGCTGAATTACATCCATGACAATCCGGGGGGCGACCTGTCGCTGGACCAGCTGGCGGATGTGGCGGCGATGTCGCGGTTTCACTGGCACCGGGTGTTCCGGGCGCTGACCGGCGAGACCTGTGCCCAGACGGTGCGCCGGATGCGGCTGCACCGGGCCGCGACCGCACTGGTCCAGTCCCGGGCGCGGGTGGACGAGATCGCGGCCTCGGTCGGCTATCCCAATCCGGTCTCCTTCGCGCGCGCCTTTGCCGAGGCCTATGGGCAAAGCCCGTCGGCCTTTCGCCGGACCAATCGCCTGCTGCCGCCTCTGCCCCCCTTCAGAACAGGAGACTACCCAATGCTACCCGTCGAAATCCGCACCGAACCCGCCCGCCGTCTGGTGGGGATTCCCCATCAAGGCGCCTATTCCGCCATTGGCCGCAGCTTCGAGAGTTTTTCCGCCCTGTGCCAGACCCGTAACCTGTGGCCGCAGATCGCGGAAACGGTTGCGATCTATCTCGACAGCCCCGATACCGTGCCCGAGGCGGAACTTCGGTCCTTTGCGGGCGGAACATGGCGCGGCGATGACATCCCGCAAGGGATGGAAGAGCACCGCCTGCCCGGCGGAAAGACGGCGGTCATGACCTACAAGGGTCCCTATTCCGGGCTTGCTGCCGCCTACCATTCTCTGTTTGGCACCTGGCTGCCCGCTTCGGGTGAAGAACCGGCAGAAAGCCCCTGTTTCGAGATTTACCTGAACGACCCGCGCACGGTTCCGCCCGAAGAACTGCTGACCGAGGTCTGTCTGCCCCTGAAATGAGGCCTTGGTCGTGACCAATGAAAACCTGGATGTCTCGCTCGACCATCTCGCGGGCTTCGATCTGCGCGTCCATCGCCATGTCGGGCCCTATGCGCAGAAGGCAGCAGGGTTTCGCAACTCCTCTCCTGCCTGCCGTCAGACTGGCGGGCACGCGGGTGGGGGCCGGTGGTTGGGCTCTACCTGTCCGACCCGGCCCGAACCCCACCATCCCAGCAGGTCTATCTTGCCGGATGCGCGGTACCGCAGGACACCGGCGAGATAGCGGGTCTGGAGCCATGGCGCCAGAGGCCCTGTCATTGTGCCATACATCGCCATGTGGGACCCTATGACCAGATCCGGACAAGTTCCGCAGGCTTTACGAGCGCGAGTTGCGGCGGCTGCGGGTCTGGCCCGATCTTGCGCCGCCTTTCGAGATTTATCACGACGATCCTGAACACACGGCGCCTGAGGCGCTGCGCACCGATCTTTGCATTCCATTGCGGCCCTAGCCGGGCCACAAAACCGGGTAGAGCGACAAAACAAGTAACCCGGCCATGGTCCAATTGAACACTGTCAGGCGACGTGGATTGGTCAGCAACCGCGCCATCTGCTGACCCAGCACGGTCCAGGTGCTCACCGAGGGCAGGTTGACCGCCCCGAAAATCGCGGCAACGACCAGCACCGCCGTCAGCGTCTGTCCCGGCGCGTAGGCCGAGATCGCGGTCAGCGCCATCGCCCAGGCCTTTGGGTTGACCCATTGAAAGGCCGCCGCCTGAACAAAGGTCATCGGGCGTCCGGCCGCTGCCCCCCGTTTGGCCGGCGCCGCATTGGCGATCTTCCAGGCCAGGTACAGCAGATAGACGACCGAGGCGTATTTCAGCAAACTATAGCTGGGCGGCCAGGCATCAAAGACCTGCACCAGCCCAACGCCGACCATCACCACCATGAAAGTAAAGCCCAACCCGATCCCCAGCATATGCGGAACCGAGCGGCGGAAGCCGAAATTGGCACCCGAAGCCATCAGCATCAGGTTGTTCGGCCCCGGCGTGATCGACGAGACAAAGGCAAAAAGCAAAAGGGCGATGAGCAGATCGTAAGTCATGCGCAAACTCTTGCGCGCGCCCGGGCAAATGAAATTGCGTTCTTGCGAGCAATCGCGATAAATTTGCAATCAATGACGAAGATTGACGAAATCAACCGCAAGATATTGCATGAACTGAGCCGCGACGGGCGGATCAGCAATCTCGACCTCGCGGCGCGCGTGGGGCTGTCGCCATCGGCCTGCCTGCGCCGGGTGCAAGAGCTGGAACGGGCGGGCGTGATCAGCGGCTACCGCGCGGTGCTGAACCCGGCGGCGCTGGGCATCGGATTTGTCGCCTACATGGGGGTCGGTTTGGGCGAACACACGAAGGCTGCACAAGAACGGTTCGAGCGCGCCGTGGCGCGCGCGCCCGAAGTGGTGGAATGCCACAACATCACCGGCACCATCGAATACCTGCTGCGGGTCGAATGTGCCGACCTGCCCAGCTACAAGACCTTTCACACCGATGTTCTGGGCACCCTGCCGCATGTGAATTCGATCACCACTTATGTGGTCATGGGCTCTCCAAAGGACCTGCGCGCCTGAGCCTGCGGGGAAAAAGTGATCGCATCGGCCCTTGCCGCACGAAAATTTGATCCCTAGGCTGATCACGAATTCGTTGTCCGACCCCGGCGTCAAGACCGGTGGCGGCGCTGAAAACCGGGAGAGTATCACATGAAGGCGATCTGGATCGGCGCGCTTGCAGGGCTTGCCATGATCTGTGCGGGGGCGCTGGCGGCGGGACCGGCCAAGCTGCAACCTGCCAATCCACAACCTGGCGGGCTGAAGCGCGGCCTGTCGGTCAGCTATGGCTATGCCAAAGAGGGCGAGCATATCCGGCAACTGGCCGAAGCGCGCAGCGTGCTCAAGGCGGGGGCGCAACGCGGCAAGGCGCTGCGCGGGCTCGATTATCGCGACACCGCCAAGGGCGAGAACACGCTGACCTCGGCCCGCGCGGAAAATGTCGCCGCAGCGATCCGTGGCTATATCCGCTTTGATGCGCCGGGCATCTACGAGATCGACTTTTTCACCAATGACGGGGTCGATGCGCGGATCGGAGGTCAGCGGGTCGGTCATTTCGACGGGCGTCAGACCTGCGACAGCACCATCGTCTCCGAGGTCGAGGTGCCGCAGGCGGGCTGGTACAAGGTCGACATCACCTATTTCAACCGCCTCAACACCTCGTGCCTGATGATGCGCTGGGGACAAAAGGGCAAGGGCATGAAATGGGTCCCGAACGAGGTGTTCGGTTATTGAACCAGCGCTCTTGGGCGATCTGAACAACGGGGCCGGTCGGCCCCGTTTTCATGTTCCGGCCCGCTCAAGCGCGGCGCGCAGCGCCAGTTCCGGCGAGGCCAGCACCGGCACATTCGCCCGCACTCGCGCCTGCGCCCCGGCCATCGAGGCCTGGGCCAGCACCACGGCGCTCAGGTCTGGCTGAGCGACCAGCGCGCTTTCGACCCGCCGCGCGATCGCCTCAGCAAAGGCGTCGCCGTCGCCTTCGGTGAACAAGGGCCAGAGGCCGGACAGATCAAGATGCGCGATCCGTGCCGCGTGGCCCTCGGCGGCAAACGCCGCCTCCAGCAGCGCGGTCGAAGGCGCCTTGGTACTCTCGAGGCAGCAGACCAGCAGGACCGGCCCGCCGCTTTGCGCAGCCACCCGCATCATCGGCGCGTCGATGCGAAGGGCGCCGGCCTGCTCGGCCAGCCCACCGATGGTGGTGCAGGTGCAGAGCGCCACCGGCACCTGGGCCAGGGCGGTGGTGATCTCGTCCGCCAGATCGGCGCCGATCCCGCCTTGCGCGCGCGCCAGCCAGTCGGGCCGTACCACATGGGTCAGCCGCGCCCCCGGCGCGATCCGCGCGGCGAGTGCATCGAAGGTGGCGCGATGCACTTCGGCGGTGTGGAACAGGGTCAGCTCTGTCATTTGCGGCCTCAAGCAAGGGTAGGCCGACCTAACGGCACAAGAACACGACTGTCCAGCGCCGACCCGTTTCCTGCGCCTTTCCAGCGGCCCGTCACCGGAGCGCAGGAAACGGGTCGCCCGGCGGGTCGCCCCCTCTCTATTCCATGACCATGCAACAGAGAAAGGGCATGACCATGGAACTGAAAGGCAAGACGATCATCATCACCGGCGCCAGCAGCGGTATCGGAGCCAGCGCGGCCTTGCTGTTTGCCTCTGAGGGCGCGAATCTCGTCCTGGGTGCGCGCCGGGCCGCCGAACTGAATCAACTGACCGGGCAGATCACGCAGAGCAATGGCCGGGCGGTCTGTCTGGCCGGGGACGTTACGGACGAAGCCTATGCGCACCGGCTTGTCGATCTGGCACGGTCAGAATACGGTCGGCTGGACGGCGCATTCAACAATGCCGGGATGATGGGAGAGATCGGGCCCGTCGCGGAGATGTCCGCCGCGAACTGGACCGAGGTTATCACCACCAACCTGACCAGCGCCTTCTTCTCGGCCAAGGCACAGATTCCGGCCCTTGTCGAGCAAGGCGGGGTGCTGGTGTTCACAAGTTCCTTTGTCGGAGTGGACAATGGCGGGATGCCCGGCATGGGCGCCTATGCCGCGTCCAAGGCGGGGCTCGTTGGTCTGGTCCGGTCGCTTGCCGCGGATCACGCGGCAGAGGGGATTCGGGTCAACGCGCTGTTGCCCGGGGGAACCCGGACAGCGATGGCAGGTGATGATCCGGATACGCATGACTTTATCGCTGGTCTGCATCCGATGAAGCGGATGGGCGAACCGAAAGAAATCGCGCAGGCGGCGCTGTTTCTGATGTCGGATCGGGCCAGCTTTGTCACCGGCACGGCGATGTCGGTCGATGGCGGCATCTCGGCACGGTTGCTGTGACAGAGCCCGGGCCGGCCATCGGCCGGCCCGGCATCGGCAACCGTCTCAGCCGTTTGCGGCGATCAGTTCCGCCTGGGCCACGATGACCTCGGCCTGCTTGATCGAGGCGATGTCGACCAGACGGCCCTTGTAGACCGTGGCGCCCTCGCCCTTGGCCTTGGCCGCTTCCATCGCGGCGAGGATCTCGCGCGCCTCGGTCACCGCGTCGTCCGAGGGGGTAAAGACCTGGTTGGCCAGCGCGATCTGCTTGGGATGGATGGCCCATTTGCCGACCATGCCCAGCGTCGCCGAACGCTTGGCCTGCGCGATATAGCCCTCGTCATCGCTGAAATCGCCAAACGGCCCGTCCACCGGCAGCACCCCATGCGTGCGGCAGGCGGCGACGATGGCGGCCTGGGCCCAATGCCAGGGGTCGGACCAGTGTTTGGTCCCCTCGCGCAGCATGTAATAGTTCTCTTGCGTGCCGCCGATGCCGGTGGTCTGCATGCCCATCGAGGCAGCGAAATCGGCGGCGCCCAGGCTCATCGCCTGCAGGCGGGGGCTGCTGGCCGCGATCTCTTCGACATGGGCGATGCCTGCGGCGGATTCGATGATAACCTCGAAGCTGATCGGCTTGCTCCGGCCCTTGGCGCGCTCGATCGCGGTGACCAGCGCGTCGACCGCATAGACATCCGCCGCACAGCCGACCTTGGGGATCATGATCTGGTCGAGCCGGTCACCCGCCTGTTCCAGCACATCCACCACGTCGCGATACCAATAGGGCGTATCCAGCCCGTTGATCCGCACCGACATGTATTTGTTGCCCCAATCGATCGTGTTCAGCGCCTCGATCACGTTCGCGCGCGCGCTGTCCTTGTCGCTGGGCGCCACCGAATCCTCGAGATCGAGGTTGATGACATCCGCCGCCGAGGCCGCCATTTTCACAAACAGCTTGGTGTTCGAGCCGGGCCCGAACAGCTGGCAACGATTGGGGCGCGCGGGCGCGGCGGGCTGGATGCGGAAACTCATGGGCAGACCTTTCGCCAGGTAAGGAAATTGCGATTTTTCTGCTTACTGAGGTATTAAATTGCGCCCCTCTGCGCAAGCGCCTTTGTGCAGGCGCAGCATTCTGCGCGCAGCCATTTCGCGCATGCAGCACAAGAGAGTGATTAAAGAGTAATCACTTTGAAAACTTCGAAGATTTTTGCGTGATGAGGCCGAAGCGCGCAAAATCTGCCCATGGAGATGAGTCGGCGGCAAACATAACGCGAAACGCTCGTTTTTCAGGACCTTTAGTCTTGACCGGAATCAAATGGAGACCTGCGATGATCGAGACACCGTATCTGCTGTTTTTGGGCGATGCCCCCGACCAACTCGCGGCCAAGGTCGCCGTGGGCATCAAGGACTGGCGGCCCGAGAACGCCGTGGGTCAGCTCCGGATGGAGGGCTGTAAGGCCGATCTGGGTCTGACCGACATGGATCTGGCCCAAGCCCGCGAGGCCGGCGCCAAGACGCTGGTGATCGGTGTCGCCAACCGCGGCGGCGTGATCAGCCAGGACTGGAAAAAGGTGCTGGTGATGGCACTGGAAGAGGGGTTCGACCTGGCCTCGGGCCTGCACAACCTGCTGCGCGACGAGCCCGATCTGGTCGCGGTGGCCGAGGCCTGTGGCCGCAAACTGCACGATGTGCGGATCCCCTCGGTCAAATACCCGATCGCCAATGGCGTCAAGCGCAAGGGCAAGCGATGCCTGGCCGTGGGCACCGACTGTTCGGTGGGCAAGATGTATACCGCGCTGGCGATGGATGCCGAGATGCGCGCGCGCGGCATGAAGTCGACCTTCCGCGCGACCGGTCAGACCGGCATCCTGATCACCGGCGACGGCGTGCCGCTGGATGCGGTGATCGCCGATTTCATGGCCGGTTCGGTCGAGTGGCTGACGCCCGACAATGACGAGGACCACTGGGACCTGATCGAGGGCCAGGGCAGCCTGTTCCACGTTTCCTATTCCGGGGTGACGATGGCTCTGGTTCATGGCGGCCAGCCCGATGCGCTGATCCTGTGCCACGAGCCGACCCGCGAGCATATGCGCGGCCTGCCGGGATACCAGTTGCCGACGCTGGAGGCGGTGCGCGATATGGCGCTGTCACTGGCCAAGGTCGCCAATCCCGCTTGCCAGGTGGTCGGCGTTTCGATCAATACCCAGCACATGAGCGAGGCGGACGCCCGCGCCTATCTGGCAGGGATAGAGGCCGAGATGGGCCTGCCCGCCACCGACCCGTTCCGTTTCGGCCCGGGCAAACTGGTGGATGCCCTGGCAGCAATGTGATCTAAGGCACCCGGCGGAGGCAGCAGAGATTTTTCGTCGAAAAATCTCGCCTCCGGCGGGAGTGTTTGAAGCAAAGTGAAAGGAGCGGGCGGATGCGGATCGACGTGTCGCGCGATGTGTTCCGGTTGGCGCAGGTGTTCACCATCTCGCGCGGGTCGCGGACCGAGGCGAAGGTTCTGACGGTCCGGATCGCGGACGGTGCGCATCACGGCTGGGGCGAATGTGTCCCCTATGCCCGCTACGGCGAAACCTTGGAGTCGGTGGAAGCGCAGATCGCCGGGCTGCCTGAGGATTTCGACCGGGCCGCCCTGTTCGACCTGCTGCCTGCCGGCGCAGCGCGCAATGCGGTTGATTGTGCGCTCTGGGATCTGGAATCCAAACGGGCCGGCAAACGGGCCTGGGACCTGGCAGGTCTGCCCGCACCGGGCCCCGAGATCACCGCTTACACCCTGTCGCTTGACACGCCCGACGCCATGCAGGCGCAAGCCGCGAAAAATGCGCATCGCCCCTTGCTGAAGATCAAGCTGGGTACGCCCGACGACATGCCGCGCCTCGAAGCGGTGCGCGCGGGCGCACCGGATGCCAAGATCATCATCGACGCCAACGAAGGCTGGTCTGCCGAGGTCTATGCAGACCTGGCGCCGCATCTGGTGCGACTGGGGGTGGCCCTGGTCGAACAGCCCCTGCCCGCCGGACAGGACGAGGCGCTGATCGGGATGGAGCGCCCGGTGCCCGTCTGTGCGGACGAGAGCTGTCATGACCGGGCCAGCCTTGCCGCGCTGAAGGGCAAGTACGACGTTGTCAACATCAAGCTGGACAAGACCGGCGGGTTGACCGAGGCGCTGGAACTGCGCCGTGCCGCCTTGGCCGAGGGTTACGATATCATGGTCGGTTGCATGGTCGGCTCGTCGCTGGCGATGGCGCCCGCGACACTGGTGGCGCAGGGCGCTCTGGTCACCGATCTGGATGGCCCGCTGCTGCTGGCAGAGGATCGCGAAACGCCGCTGACCTTTGACGCCGCGGGTGTGCATCCTCCGAGCGCCGCGCTCTGGGGTTGAGCGACGGGACCGCCGGCGATGATGACATGGGTCATTTTGACGGGCGTCTGTCTTGCCTGTGTGGCTGTGCTGGGGCTGTTGCGCTGGCGCGACCTGAGGGCCGACAACGACGAGGCGCTGCGGTTGCAGGCGTTCCAGCCAGCGCCGCCGCGCCGGTTCGATCCGGCGATGGTCGCCGATCTGCCCGATCCCGCCCGCAAGTTCTTTCTCTGGGCCATCGAGCCGGGCGCCGAGCTGTTTACCGTCGCCGCATTGGAGATGCAGGGTAAGTTCGGCATGGGGGACAAGGCGCGCCCGGGCTATATGCCGATGACAGCGCGGCAGACCCTTGCCAGCCCGCATGGGTTTGTCTGGGCGATGCGGGCCGGGCAGGGCTTGCGTCGGATGTCGGGCTCGGACAGCGCAGGCTGGACCCGGTTCTGGCTGGCCGGGCTGGTGCCGGTCGCCCGCTTTGGCGGCACGCAAGATCATCGCCGCTCGGCCTTTGGCCGCTATGCCGCCGAGGCGGTGATGTGGACGCCGGCGGCGGTTTTGCCGCAGCCGGGCATCACCTGGCAGGGTATCGACGCAGAGACCGCACGCGTGATCATCGCGCATGACGGGATGGAGCAGGCGATCGAGATGACCGTGGATGCCGAAGGCGCGCCAAAAAAGATCGTCTTTGAGCGCTGGAGCAATGCCAATCCTGAGCGCCAGTGGCGTTTGCAGCCATTCGGCGCCATTCTGTCCGCCCCCCAAAGCTTTGCCGGCATCCGGATCCCGACCCATGTCGAGGCGGGTAATCACTTCGGGACCGATGCCTTTTTCCCGTTTTTCATAGTCGATGTCACCGATCTGCGGTTTCCGCAGGCCGCTCGAACTTGACGCTGACCCCCAATCGCCGCAAGAGATTGCATGTCCCAGAGGAGCCCCACATGACCCGTACCGTTTACGTTAATGGCGAATACCTTCCCGAGACCGAAGCCAAGGTTTCCATCTTTGACCGTGGGTTCCTGATGGCGGATGCCGTCTATGAGGTGACCAGCGTGCTGGATGGCAAGCTGATTGATTTCGACGGGCATGCGGTGCGTCTCAAACGCTCGCTGGACGAGCTGGAGATGGCCGAGCCCTGCTCGCAGCAGGAGTTGCTGGAGATCCATCGCAAACTGGTCGATCTGAACGGCATCGTTGCGGGGTTGGTTTATCTTCAGGTCACGCGCGGTTCTGACGGGGACCGCGACTTTGTCTTCCCGGCGGCTGACACGCCGCCTTCGCTGGTGCTGTTCACCCAGTCAAAACCCAGTCTGGCCGACAGCCCCGAGTCGAAACGCGGCGCCAAGATCATCTCGATCGAGGATATCCGCTGGGGCCGCCGTGACATCAAGACGGTGCAACTGCTCTATCCGTCGATGGGCAAGATGATGGCCAAGAAGGCTGGATGCGACGATGCCTGGATGATCGAGGATGGTTATGTGACCGAGGGCACCTCGAACAACGCCTATTTCGTCAAGAACGGCAAGATCGTCACCCGGCCTTTGTCCAATGACATCCTGCATGGCATCACCCGCAAGGCGGTGCTGCGGCTGGCGCAAGAGGCCCAGATGGAGGTCGAGGAACGGCTGTTCACCATCGACGAGGCGAAGACGGCGGATGAGGCCTTTACCACCTCGGCCAGCGCCTTTGTCATGCCGGTGGTCGAGATCGACGGTGCCACGCTGGGTGACGGAACGCCCGGCCCGATCGCCCGTCGTCTGCGGGAAATCTATCTGGACGAAGCGCGCAAGACCGCGATCTGAACCGCGGTTGTCTGCAATACCCAAAAAAGCCACCCGCTCGGGTGGCTTTTTCATTGGTATCGAGCGGTCAGGCCCTTGCGTCCCCCCTTGCGGCAACGGGGCGACTGGGCAAGGCTGCGCCGGATACTGTCGGAAGGGTGCGCGCAGGCGCGGGGATGGCTGACATGAGCGAGTTTGAACCACGTTTTGCCGGTTATGCGCAGAAGGTGCGCGACAGTTTCGCGCGACAACCGGTGATGGCGACACTGGGTGCCCGGATCGACACTCTGTTGCCGGGGCGGGTCGAATTGTGCATGCCCTATGATCGGGCCCTTACCCAGCAGCACGGGTTCTTGCATGCGGGCATCGTCTCGACCGTGTTGGACAGCGCCTGCGGCTATGCGGCCTTTTCCCTGATGGAGGAAGAGGCGGCGGTGCTGACTGTCGAGTTCAAGGTCAATTTCCTGAACCCCGCCGAGGGGGAGCGCTTTGCCTTTCGCGCCGAAGTGGTGAAACCGGGCCGCACCCTGACGGTGGCCACGGCCACCGCCTATGCGTTTCGCGATGGCGAGGAGCGCGCGATTGCAACCATGACTGCGACCCTGATGGCGCTGATCGGCCGCAGCGGGATCAACCAATAAGGCGAGCGGGGATCAGTCGCGTTCGGTTACGTTTTCCTTGAACGCCACCTCAAAGGCGGCCTGTTTCTCGGCATTGGCCTCGGTCTGATAGTTGGCTTTCCATTCGGCCATGGTCATTCCGTAATAGATCTCGCGGGCCTCGTCCTTGCCCATCTCGATCCCCTTTTCATTGGCGGCTTCCTGGTACCAGCGGGCCAGACAGTTGCGGCAGAACCCGGCCATGTTCATCAGGTCGATATTCTGCACGTCGGTGCGGTCCTGCATCAGGTGCTTTTGCAGACGGCGAAAGGCGGCGGCCTGGATTTCGATTTCGGTTTGCTTGTCCATGTTGTGGCTCCGGTTCTGATTGGGTTGGGGCGCGTTTGCGGTTCTCTCTCACCTGGAGGCTAGCGCCGTTTTCCGTCACGGAAAACGGCCCGGAAAATGAATCATTTTCCGGCGCCCCCACGCAAGGTCAGAGACCGCTGTCGGCCAGCGCATCCTGCAAGAGCGGGGCCAGCCGCTCGGCCCAGGCGTGTTGGCCGGCAGGATCGCCGATCAGGTCGTTGCGCAGCTCGATCAGCGCATTGGGGCGCCCAAAGGCGGTGCAATGGGTGTCGATCGCATCCCCCGGCAGAACGCCGGTATAGGGCTGGTTCACCCCGACGCACAGATCCGCCTCGCCCCGCAGCCGCGCGATCAGCGGATCGGAGAACCGCTGGTCCGCCGTGTGTAGAACGCCGATCTGCCAGGGTCGCGGCGCCCGCCCGCGCAGCTGGCGGGTAAAGGAATGCATCGACACCAGCACCACGCCGGGCCGCGCCGCCAGCCGTGCCAGCGCATCGTGATAGGGTCGATAGCACATGTTCAGGCGACGTTCTCGTTCGGCGGCATCCGCGTGGCGGTTGCCGGGAATGATCGAGCCGTCATAGAGCTTCATCAGCAGCGTCGGATCGTCCTCGCCCCGGTTCGGGTCGATCACCAATCGCGAGAAATTGGCGGCAATCACCGGCGCCGCCAGCATCTCGCCCAGCAGGCGGGACACCTCATAGGCACCTACGTCATAGGCGATGTGACGCTCCATATCCTCGCGCGCCAGCCCCAGGTCGCCGCCACAGATCTCGGGGGGCACCGTGTTGGTCGCGTGATCGCAGGTAATCAGCCAGCGCGAGCGTCGATCCTCGCCATGGATAAAAAACGGGGTATAGGTCATGAGCCTGTCATCTAGTTTGTCGCAGGTTTAGGGCAGTTGCTCACAAAAGGGAATTGCGCCATAACGGGCGCGCCGGATGTTTGCGGTAACATAAATGAATCAAGGGAGCGGTGAGGCATGCGTCGCCTGAGAAAAGTGAAAATCGTGGCAACGCTGGGGCCAGCGTCCGAAACCTATGAGACGATCCGCGCCCTGCACGAGGCCGGAGCCGATGTGTTCCGCCTGAACATGAGTCACGGCACTCATGACGAGATTCGCGCCAAGCACCAGATCATCCGACAGGTGGAACAGGATCTGGACAGCCCGATCGCCATCCTTGCCGATCTTCAGGGGCCGAAACTGCGGGTCGGCACCTTTGTCAACGAGGCCGAGGAACTGGCGGAGGGCGCGGCGTTCCGGCTCGACCTCGACCCGGCACCGGGCGATGCCGGTCGTGTTTGTCTGCCACATCCCGAGATTTTCCAGGTGCTGGAGCCGGGAGCCCATCTGCTGGTCAACGATGGCAAGATCCGGCTCAAGGTTCTGGATTGCGGCCCCGATTTCGCCGAATGCACCGTGGTCACCGGCGGGACCATTTCGAACCGCAAGGGCGTCAACGTGCCCGACGTGGTGCTGCCCCTGGCGGCGCTGTCGGACAAGGACCGCGACGATCTGGAATTCGCCTGTGCTCTGGGTGTGGACTGGCTGGCGCTCAGCTTCGTTCAGCGCGCGCGCGACGTGTTCGAGGCGCGCGCTCTGGCCGACGGGCGCGCCGCGATCCTGTCCAAGATCGAGAAACCCGCCGCGGTCGAAGCATTCGACGCGATTCTGGATGCGTCGGACGGGATCATGGTGGCGCGCGGCGATCTGGGCGTCGAACTGCCTGTTGCCGCCGTGCCGCCGATCCAGAAACGGCTGGTGCGCAAATGCCGTGCGGCGGCCAAGCCGGTGATCGTCGCCACCCAGATGCTGGAAAGCATGATCGAAAGCCCGATGCCCACCCGGGCCGAGGTCTCGGACGTGGCCACCGCCATCTACGAGGGCACCGACGCCATCATGCTCAGCGCTGAATCGGCGGCGGGCCAATACCCGCTGGAAGCGGTTCGCACGATGGACAATGTCGCTGTCGAGGTCGAGGCGGACCCGACCTATACCCAGATCATCGCCGCCTCGCGCACCGCCAAGGGCACCACCATCGCCGACGGGATCGTCGCCGCCGCGCGCGAGATTGCGGAAAAGACCGATATCAAGGCGATCTGCTGCTTTACCCAATCGGGCACCACCGCGCTGCTGACCGCGCGCGAACGCCCCGGTGTGCCGATCATCGCGATGACCTCGCTGCTGGCGACGGCGCGGCGGCTGTGCCTCAGCTGGGGCTGTCATTGCGTGATCACCCCCGAGCTGGAGCGATTCAAGGGCGCGGTCGTGAACGCCGCGCGCGCCGCGCGGGCAGGTGGCTTTGCCATCGAGACCGACCAGATCGTGGTAACCGCCGGGGTGCCCTTTAACGTGCCGGGCACCACCAACATCCTGCGGGTCGCCCCCTGTGACGAACGTTTGATCTATAACACCGACCCGGGCTAAGCTGCGCCGCAAAGGAGAGAGCCCGACATGGACGCCGATCTGATCCTGGTTGTGAGCATGGTCGTCGCCGCAATGTCGATCCCCGCGATGGCGTCGGCCTATAGCGAGGCGCGTCGCCCGGTGGCGGCCTTTGGCACCCTGATCATCGCCGGGGTCATGGCGATCTATGCTACGCGGATCAAACCGGGTGGCTACACGCTGGCCGAGATCCCCGAAGTGTTCTTCTCGGTACTGGCCCGGTTCATCCCCTGAAGAGGCGGTAGAACCGCAAAAACCGCTTGCCTCGGATGCGCTTTGTGCGTACACGGCGCCTCTATTCGCGCGACCGGCCGGTGTGGCATGCCGAGTCGCGCGCAAACCGAACCCAAAAAAGGAGACGGAAATGCCCAAGATGAAGACCAAGTCGAGCGCCAAGAAGCGCTTCAAGGTGACCGCAACGGGTAAAGTCATGGCAGGTCAGGCCGGCAAACGCCACGGCATGATCAAGCGCACGACCAAGTTCATCCGCGACGCCCGTGGCACCACCACCCTGTCCGCCCCCGACGCCAAGATCGTCAAGGGCTACATGCCCTACGACCGCTAAGAGGAGATTTAAGAGATGTCCCGCGTTAAAGGTGGAACCGTAACCCACGCCCGTCACAAGAAAGTCCTCAAGGCCGCCAAAGGTTATTATGGCCGCCGCAAGAGCTCGTTCAAGGTGGCAACCCAGGCCGTCGACAAGGCCAACCAGTATGCAACCCGTGACCGCAAGGCCCGCAAGCGGAACTTCCGCGCGCTGTGGATCCAGCGGATCAACGCCGCCGTGCGCAGCCATGACGAGGCGCTGACCTACAGCCGCTTCATCAACGGTCTGAACCTGGCCGGCATCGAAGTGGACCGCAAGGTCCTGGCCGACCTGGCCGTGCACGAGCCCGAAGCCTTCGGCGCAATCGTCGCCCAGGCCCAGGCCGCCCTGGCCGCCTGATACCTCGCATCAGACGAGAGACAGTGAAGGAAAGGCCGCCCCGAGGGGCGGCTTTTTCGTTTTGCAGTCAAGGCCGACACGGGCCTGCGGCATTGCCCCTTCGGTCGGTTGCACGGATAGGCGAACCGGATCAAACGCTTCGTGAAGCGGGCGGTCAATCTGTCGCCAGTATACCTTCGGCCGCCGCCCGCCCCGACAGTACGGCGCCATGTGCCGTGCCGAAATACGGAGCAGAGGTCGCTTCGCCCGCGAACCAGATACTTCCGTCCCAATCCGGTCCCGCCAGCTCGGTGCGGGTGGACGGCCGCGAGCCGACAGCGTTGTAGCTGTAGCTGCCGAAGGCGTGCCTGTCCTGCCCCCACCTTGTGATCTGGGCAGCGCGTGGCGCCGGAAAGCGCGCCCCGAACATCGAGCGGAGCGCCTCCAGAGCGGCCGCAACAGTATCGCGATCGCTCAGGCCTTCCACTTCGGTCGCCGCGTCGGCCGCGTTGAAGCCCACCAGAACAGGTGCCCTCAGCGTCCGGGCAAGCGATACCCATTCGCCCCAGAGGCCGGGTCTGGGACCAAGCCAGCCGATCCAGTCGACGTCATCGGGCCAATGGATGCCGTCAAAGCGCAGCCAGCATTTGTTCAGAAGACCCATCCGCAGGCTGCGGGTTGCGGCAAGGCGTTTCTGTGCCAATGGCTCGGCAAAGCGGATACGCCCCGATTGCAGTACGCCTAGCGGTACCGTGCAAACGATTGCATCGGCATCGATCCGGCTGCCATCCGCGAGGCGCACGTGCCCCGGCGCGATCCCGGTCACTTCGGCGGAAAGACGGATATCGATGCCTCGCGCGAGATAAGCGGCGATCTGGTCGAACCCACCGGGGAACAGCACGTCCTGGCCGCCGAATTCGGCATCCTCCTGGCCGTACCAGGCCGAAAGCTGTCGGGCGGGGGCACCATATTCCTGCTCAAGCGTGCTGTTGACCACATAGAGCACGAGCCTGCGCACCCCCTCATCCGCGCCTCGCCAGCCGGACGAGGCCTGCAGAGCCTCTAGAACCGACATGTCGCGCGATTTCCCGTCGGCCTCCGCCAGCGCCCCGCGCAGAATTTGCTCGGCACCCCGCAAGTCAGGGTCAATATCTCGTCCGCTCGGGCCCTTGAGGATCGCTGCGTCGTATCGGGTGGCGACTACCTGCGCCCCGGCCTCACGCGCCAGGACCGTCAGAGGATTGCCGCGCTGGCCGTGAATCCAGCTTGCCCCAAGATCCATCGGCAAATCCGGCCAGGTACGGGACGTGTGGACCCGACCGCCGATGCGCGATCGCGCATCGATTACCGTCACGTTCCGCCCGGCATCACGCAGGATGCGGGCCGCCGACAGGCCTGCCAGCCCGGCGCCGACAACCAGAATGCGGTCCTGCGGTTGACTGCGAGCCCCTCGGGTTCCTAATCCAAGCGCACCCAACGCACCAATGGCCGCGAGAACCTGCCGTCTGGTCGATGTGGTCATCATGGCTCTGTTGACCGCCTGTCACACTCGCACGCGTGGGCAGATCCTGCCCTGATACGATCCTAGCACTGTAAAGCTCATTTCTACAACGTGGCCCTCCTGGGCACCGTCACCCGGGATGGATGACTTGAATGGCCTCCCGATGAGCGGCTGGCAGAACCGCCAGTCACCACATCCGCGGTTTGGCGTATTCCGTATAACCCTCGTCATAGGCCTCGGCGGCGAAACTCTCGTCCTGTTCGCGCAGGAACTGGCCTGCCGTTGGGACCAGCCCGCTCTCGTCGCCGCGTGTCCAGAGGCCCGAGCGCATCAGCGCCTTGGCACATTGGAAGTAAAGTTCGTCCACCGTGATTACGATGACCGTCGCAGGCTGGCGCCCCTTGCGCTCGAAACTGGCGCGGGCCTGGCCGTCGGCAGTCAGAAAGGCGGTACCGTTCACGCGCACCACATTCTGGCAACCGGGCACCATGAACATCAGGCTGACCCGGTTGTCGCGGACGATGTTGCGCAGGGAATCGATGCGGTTGTTGCCGCGCCAGTCGGGCAGCCACAGGGTAGCATCGTCGACGATACGCACCACCGGGCCGTCATCGCCGCGCGGGCTGGCATCGGTGCCCTCGGGCCCGACCGTCGACACCACGCAGAACCGCGCGGCCTCAATCCATTGGCGGTAAAGCGGGCTCAGCCGTGTGCGGACCTTGGTCAGAGAGGCGGGCACCGCCGCCGCATAAAGGCTCTCAAGCTCGGTCATGTCGGTGATGGGGCGCATCGGCAACTCCTTTCCTGATTGCCCTGTTGGTAGCTTGTCCTTTTGAACAAATGAGGCCAAATATTTCGCAAATGGGCCAAAGTGACGATCAGTTCCAATTGCCGGGTTCCTCGGCGGATCGCGTGCAGTCCCTGCCACATGACGTGGTCGGCTATGCGCGCGACTATCGCGATGGCTATGTCTCGGTCCGGCACCGCCATCCCCGGCATCAGCTGATCTATGCGATCTCGGGCCTGATGATGGCCGAGACGGATGCCATGTCCCATGCCATTCCGCCCGGCTATGGGCTGATCGTGCCGGCACAGCAACCGCACGAAATCCGCATGATCGGCGCGGTACGCCTGCAATCGCTCTATGTCCGAGCAGGCCTGCCCCGCGCGGATGCGCTGGCGCGGTGTCGGCTGGTCACGATCTCGCCGCTGCTGGCGCAGCTCATCGCCGCGCTCTGCGAGATGGCCAATCCCTGGCCGATGCCACCCCGCGCCCTGCATCTGAGCCAGTTGATCCTGATCGAGCTGCTGGCCGCCCCGGTCTCGCCACTGGCGCTACCTTACCCCACGGACCCGCGCCTGCGCCGGGTCTGCGACGGGTTGATCGCCACGCCTGCCAGCCCCCGCAGCCTTGACGACTGGGCCGCCGAGGCGGGGATGAGCCGGCGCACCTTTAGTCGCCATTTCCAGCTGGAAACCGGGTTGAGCTTTGGCAAATGGGCGCAACGCCTGCGCTGCCAGGCGGCGCTGCGCGGTCTGGCCAAGGGCAGGCCCGCCGCCCGCGTCGCCCGCGAACTGGGCTATGCCAATGCCTATACCATGGCCGCGATGATGCGGCGCATGACCTGAGACAGCCGCGGCATCCGGGAAACAGCCGGGCCAAACCACCCAGCCTGTCTTGCAATCGCGCCCATTGGCCGATAGCAGGTTCTGGACCAATTTCAGGGGACCGTCATGGACGATCTTAAAGCCAAATATCTGGGCCAGATCGCAGAGGCCGCCGACGAGGCCGCGATCGAGGCGATCCGCCTTGCCGCCGTGGGCAAGAAGGGCGAGATCGCCCTGATGATGCGCGAACTGGGCAAGATGACACCCGAGGAACGCCAGACCGCAGGCCCGGCGCTGAACGCGCTCAAGGACGAGATCAACTCTGCGCTGGCCGCCAAGAAGGCGGCGCTGGCCGATGCCGCGCTCGACGAGCGTCTGCGCAGCGAATGGCTGGACGTGACGCTGCCCGCGCGCAACCGCCGCCAGGGCACGCTGCACCCGATCAGCCAGGCCCGCGAGGAGCTGACCGCGATCTTTGCCGAAATGGGCTTCTCGGTTGCCGAAGGGCCGCGCATCGACACCGACTGGTACAATTTCGACGCGCTCAACATCCCCGGCCACCACCCCGCGCGGGCCGAGATGGACACGTTCTACATGCACCGCGCCGAGGGCGACAATCGCCCGCCGCATGTGCTGCGCACCCATACCTCGCCGGTGCAGATCCGCTCGATGGAGAAAATGGGCGCACCGCTGCGCGTGATCTGTCCGGGCGGTGTCTATCGCGCCGATTACGACCAGACCCATACGCCGATGTTCCACCAGGTCGAAGGCCTGGCGCTGGACCGCGATATCTCGATGGCGAACCTGAAATGGACGCTCGAGGAATTCGTCAAGGCCTTCTTCGAGGTGGATGATGTCGAGCTGCGGTTCCGCGCCTCGCATTTCCCCTTCACCGAACCCTCGGCTGAGGTCGACATCCGCTGTTCCTGGGAAGGCGGCCAGCTGAAGATCGGCGAGGGCGACGACTGGTTGGAGATCCTCGGGAGCGGCATGGTGCACCCCAAGGTGATTGCCGCCGGCGGCATCGACCCGGATGTCTATCAGGGCTTTGCATTCGGCATCGGCATCGACCGTCTGGCGATGCTGAAATACGGCATCCCCGACCTGCGCGCATTCTTCGATTCAGACCTGCGCTGGCTGCGCCACTACGGCTTTGCCGCGCTGGATATGCCGAACCTGCATGGTGGGCTTAGTCGGTGATTGCTTCTTGGGTTCCAATAGTAACAGCTTTGATCGCAATAGTCGGCGGCGCAGTAGCTTATTGGAATCAAAAGCGCGTGGATCGTCGAGAGTCTCTCAATGAACGCCGTCGAAGTGTATACCAACGGTTTCTAGAGGCTCTTTTTGATCACGTCGAATTTAGAACAGATGAAACTCGTCGAGCGTACGACCGCATCAAATGTGAGTTGCTGCTTGTCGCATCTGATCGAGTTTTGAAAGAGCTGCCAATGGTTCAGGAGGCATCGACTATGGATATGAACGCGCTTGGGCCAGAAGACGTTCATAACCGTGTTTCTGCGCTGTTCAAGGCGATGCGCAAAGACAGCTTTGAAAGAACCGAAATTGAGGGTTGGGGTTTCGAATACCTTGTTCCTATTGGGAAGCCTACGCCCGTGAATGGACGCTAGCGCAGCTCTCACCCCTTCAGATAGTCCTTGTAGGGCCTTGCCTTGCGGTCGCGGTATTTCACGGTCAGTTCCAGCGGCGTCTCGTTCTCGTCATAGATGCCCAGCACGATCCCGCGTTTGCGGGATTTGGTGCGCATGGCGATCAGCTGTTCCTCGCTGCGAGTGGTGCGTTGCGACTGGCGGCGGGTCCAGCGGAACAGCTTGTCATACATCCCGGCTATCACATCGGCATGGGCCGGGTCGCCGCCCAGATCGACCAGTTCCTGCGGGTCGTTCTTCAGGTCGAACAGCATGGGGCGCGGGTCGGCCTCGAAATGGATCAGCTTCCAGTTCTTGTCCGCCACCATGAACATCACCGCCTGCCGCACCGAGATGTCGTTCAGATGCGCAATCGGTGAGGCCGAGAAATCGTATTCGCAGATCACATGATCGCGCAGCGTATGGTCGCGCGCGCCGTGCAGGATCGGGATCAGGCTTTCCCCTTCGAGGATATGCATCGCCGGTTTTCCGCCTGCCGCCTCGACGAATGTCGGCGCCAGGTCGATGCTTTCGACCAGCGCGTCGCAGACGCTGCCCCGGGTCGCGTCGGCCTCGGGGCGCGGGTCATAGATGATCAGCGGCACCCGGGTCGAGGCATCGTGGAAAAAGGTCTTTTCCCCCATCCAGTGATCGCCCAGGAAATCGCCATGATCCGAGGTCAGGACAATCATCGTGTCCTGCATGCGCCCGGTGTCCTCGAGCCATTTGAAAAGCCGCCCCATCTGGTCGTCGGCCTGTTTGATCAGCCCCATATAGGCGGGGATCACCGCATCGCGCACCTCTTGCCGGGAGAAGGCCTCGCCCACCTTGGTGTCCATGAAGGCCTTGAACAGGGGATGGGCGTTCTGCCGCTCGCTGTCGCTGCGCACCACGTCCTGCACATGTTCGGGGCCAAACATGCTGGCATAGGGTTCGGGCACGATATAGGGCCAGTGCGGTTTGATATAGCTCAGGTGACAGCACCACGGGCCGGTCTGTTGCTCGATGAACTCCATCGCGCGGGAGGTCAGATAGGGGGTCTCGCTATCCTCTTCGGCGATATTGGCGGGGCGGGTCGCGTTTTTGAGGAACCAGCCCGATTGCACATTGCCCTCGTCGTCCAGCCCGGAATTGGCAAAGTCGTGCCAGGGGTTGTCGCTCTCATAGCCCTTGGCGCGGAGGAACTTGTTGTATTCCTTGGCGCCATCGGGGTCGTAATAGCCATCCGGCCCCTCGGGCAGCATGCCGTCGTCGCGCTCGAACACGTCGAACCCGCATTCGGCCACCCGCGCCCCGATCAGCGAATCCGGCTCCAGCCCCAGCCGGGCCATACCTTCCTCGTCCGCGCGCATATGGGTCTTGCCCACCAGCCAGCAGCCCATGCCGGCGGCGCGCAGGTGATCGCCCATGGTCATCTCGCCCACCTTGAGCGGGATGCCGTTCCAGCTGGCCCCGTGCGAATGCACATAGCGCCCGGTATAGGTGCTCATCCGGGACGAGCCGCAGATCGGTGATTGGATATAGGCGCGGTCAAACCGCACTCCCTTTGCCGCCAACCGGTCGATATGGGGCGTGTTCAGGGTCTTGTGGCCGTAACAGCTGAGGTAATCCCAGCGCAGCTGGTCGAACATGATGAACAGGATATTCATGGGCGCGCCCCTTTGTCGTCAGTGCAGGTCAGAGACCTGAGCCAGCCTCGCATGCGCGCAGTCTAGACAGGATGCGACGGAATGGAAGAGAGCTGGCGATCTGCCCTTGTCCGCATCCCGGAAGAGCGCAACGAAAAAGCCCCGCGACGGGCGCGGGGCAGGTATCTTGCCAAGGGAAGCAAGCGGGGAGAATTACCAGTTCATCGGTCCCTTATCCGCAAAGGAATGGACCAGGAAATCAATGAAGGCGCGCACCTTGGGCTGGGTGAACCTGCCCGGCGGATAGACCGCATAGATGCCCTGCACCTCGTCGGGCAGCGAAGGCATCGCATCCTCGACCAGCCCCTGTTCCATCGCTTCGGCGAACAGGTAGCAGGGCAGATAAGCGATCCCCAGACCCGAAATGGCGGCGTTCAACAGCGACTGGCCGTCATTGACGCTCAGCCAGCCGGCGGTGCGGACCTGCCGCTTCTCGCCCGAAGGCGCAGTCAGCTTCCAGACATTGCCCGAGGCCTGGCTGGAATAGTGCAACAGCTTGTGTTCGTTCAGGTCGTCGATCTTTTGCGGGTGGCCGTATTTCTCGAAATACTTCGGGCTGGCGATCATCCGTTTGGTGGTCTCGGTCAGCTTGCGGGCACGCAGCGTGCTGTCTTCCAGCTCGCCGATCCGCACTGCCATGTCGAACCCTTCCGAAATCAGCTCTACATACCGGTTGTTCAGCACCATGTTCACGGTGATGTCCGGGAACTCGGCCAGGAAATCCGACAGGACCGGCGAGAGGTGATTGACGCCGAAATCGGTCGCAACCGAGATCCTCAGCAGCCCCGAGGGCGCCGATTGCATCGAGGTGACCAGCGCATCGGCCTCTCCGGCGTCGTTCAGCACCCGGCGGGCGCGGTCGTAATAGGCCAGGCCGATCTCGGTCGGCGACACCCGGCGGGTGGTCCGGTTCAGAAGCCGGGCACCCAGGCGTGCTTCGAGACTGGAAACATGTTTGGACACCGCGGATTTCGAGATGCCCATCTTCTTTGCCGCATCGGTGAATCCGCCCTGGTCCACGACATTGGCAAAAGCTTCCATTTCTGTCAGTCGGTCCATGCTCGGTTCCTCGGCTGATTGATCTTGCTTGAGGATCACTTATCCGGGCAGATCTGGGCGAGAACGGGGCAGAGCTGGGATAATATCGGGGTTTTGTCGCGGATCGTTTGCGGCGGGGAAACAGGGAAACAATCCGGACAGACGCGCAGCTACCCTTGGAAACCTAGACCGATCAGATAGATCCACAGGGGCAGCGTCACGGCGCTCAGCAGGGTGGATTGCGCGATCAGCGTGGCGACCAGCCTGCGGTCGGCACCAAAGCCCGAGGCCAGCACATGCGCTGCCGACGCCGTCGGAAGGGCCGCGAACAGGATCACTACTGCGGCCAGACCGGGCTCGGCCCCCAAGAGGCCGCACAGCAGCCAAGCCAGCGCCGGGGTCAGCACCAGCCGCACCGCACAGAGATAACCATTGAACAGGTCCAGCCGGGTCAGGGCGCGCCAGTCCATCGTTGCGCCGATCGACAGCAGGGCGATGGGAATGGCCGCTTGCGCCAGCATCTGCGCCGGAGCCAGGATCGGGTCCGGGATCTTGTACCCCGACAGGCCCACCCCCACCCCGGCGACCGAGGCCAGCAGAAACGGGTTCAGGGCAACCCTTTGCACCGTGGCCCTGAGCGACAGGTTGCCGCCCCGCGACAAAGCCGAAACCGCCAGCAGGTTGGCCACCGGAACCGCCATGCCAATGGCCACCGCCATCTGGCCGACATCGGCCAGATGCAGCGTTGGCACTGCGACAAAGGCCATGGCGGTGTTGAATCGCCAGCTGGTCTGCCACGCACCGGCAAAATCGAGAAACCGTTCCGGCCCGAACCGGCGGGCCAGATAGCCCAGCATCAGCGCCAGCCCCATCACCGCCCAGACCGCCGGGCCAATGCGGATCACATCCTGCACTGCAATCGGCCGGTTGCAGGCGGCAAAGAACAGCAACGCCGGAAACAGGATCTCGAAATTCAGTTTGTCCAGCCCCTGCCAGGCGCCGGGCGTCAGACGGCCCCGGACCATGCCGCCCAGACCAACCATCAGAAAGCTGGGCACCAGCCCCATCAGGATTGTCGCGATCATGCTTGCCTCGCTGCCCCCTTAGACACGCGCGACCTTGCGCTGCCAGGGGGCATTACACAAGTCTGTGTCCTTGCAATGCGTGTTCGATTTCGAACCCGTCATCGCGTAGAATAGGGCCAGTGTCTCAGCAACGAGGACCCGGTTATGAAAAACATACTGACGGCCATTGGAATCGGATTTTTGGCAACCGCGGCCCTTGCCGGAGGTGACACAGCCGCCAATCCCGAGGCGCGCGTCTACTTCGCAAATCTGGCCGATGGCGATACCGTCTCCTCGCCGGTCACGGTGATCTTCGGCCTCAGCGGCATGGGCGTCGCGCCCGCCGGGACCGAGGCCGAGAATACCGGCCACCACCATCTGCTGGTAGATCGCCCGCCGATGGG
>Ga0157387_14069_pt1 | contig 30738 bp, 30 predicted proteins | sample T8_LowC_AmetaT_FD_116788 | JGI IMG/M metagenome (GOLD analysis project Ga0157387, IMG submission 116788) | Metatranscriptome of Roseovarius nubinhibens ISM and Alexandrium tamarense co-culture from University of Georgia, USA - T8_LowC_A metaT... ... | reverse complement strand
CGCGCGCCTGACGCAGGCTGTCCAGGAACCGTTCGGCCCGGGTGATGCGCGCCTCGACCTCGACGATGCGCGCGTCCAGAAAGGCCTCGCCATCGAACCCGTCGGGATCGGCGGCCTGCAACTGGCCCATCAGCATGGCCAGATCGGCAATGCTCATGCCCGCCGCTTGCGCGTCGGCGATCTGGTCCAGGGTGATCAGCGCCTCTTCGGGATAGTCGCGATAGCTGTTGGTCGCCTCGGCGCCCGGTTCGGATTGGATCAGCCCCTGTCTTTCGTAAAACCGCAGCGTGTCGCGGCTCAGCCCGCTGCGCCGTGCAAGTTCTCCGATCCGCATGGCCGGCCTTTCAAAACCATTGACTCTACTCCATGGTTTTGATCCTATGACAGGACCGACACCGAATTCAAGGGGCAAGGATCATGGGACAGACCTGTCAAAGCTGCGGCATGCCGCTCAGCAAGGACCCGGCCGGTGGCGGCAGCGAGGCGGACGGCGCGCGCAGCACCAAATGGTGTTCGCTCTGCTATGAAAACGGCGCCTTCCGGCACCCCGATGCGACCTATGAGGAGTTCCAGGCCCATTGTGTCGAGGCGCTGGTGGGGCAGGGCATGCCGCGTATCCTGGCCTGGGCCTTTACCCGCGGGATGAAGCGGTTGGATCGCTGGCGCGCGGCCTGACTTCCGCTTTGTTTCTTTTCCCCCTTCAAAAGGGGTTTTCTTTGCGCGAATCCTCCGTTATGGAACGCGCCATGATCAAACACGCCCATATCCCGTCCCTTCGACGCCGACGTGCAGCCGCCTGAGCGGCCGTTTGATCCTGTGTGCCAGATTTCCCTGCACGCACCCTGCTTCCAGACATTGACCTGACCGCCCCGCTATGCCCTGCATCGGGGACAACCCTCAGACAAGGATGATCCCATGATTCCGTCCGTCCTGCCGACCTATACCCGCGCGCCGCTTCACTTCGTGAAGGGCGAAGGCGCCTGGCTGACCGAGGCGGATGGCCGACGCTTCCTCGACCTTGGTGCCGGCATCGCGGTGAACGCGCTGGGCCATGCCCATCCGGCCCTGGTCAAGGCGCTGACCGATCAGGCGCAGAACCTGTGGCACGTGTCCAACCTCTACCACATTCCGCAACAGCAGGCGCTGGCCGACAAGCTGGTGGAGCATACCTTTGCCGATACGGTGTTCTTCACCAATTCCGGCACCGAGGCCTGTGAACTGGCGGTGAAGATGGCGCGCAAGTATTTTTACGACAAGGGACAGCCCGAGCGGGTCGAGATCATCACTTTTGATGGCTCCTTCCATGGCCGCTCCTCGGCCGGGATCGCCGCTGCGGGTTCCGAGAAGATGGTCAAGGGCTTCGGCCCGCTGCTGCCGGGTTTCGTGCATCTGACCTTTGGCGACCTCGACGGGGTGACCAATGCGATCACTGACAAGACCGCCGCGATCCTGATCGAGCCGGTGCAGGGCGAGGGTGGCATCCGCCCGGTTCCCGATGCAGACCTGAAGGCGCTGCGCCAGATCTGCGACGATCATGGCCTCCTGCTGATCCTGGACGAGGTGCAATGCGGCGTGGGCCGGACCGGACGGTTGTTTGCCCATGAATGGGCAGGGATCACGCCCGATATCATGATGGTGGCCAAGGGCATCGGCGGCGGCTTCCCGCTGGGCGCGGTGCTGGCCACCGAAGAGGCGGCAAGCGGCATGACGGTGGGCACCCATGGCTCCACCTATGGCGGCAACCCGCTGGGCTGTGCCGTGGGCTGCGCGGTGATGGATCACGTGGCTGACCCGGATTTTCTGGCCGAGGTCAACCGCAAGGCGGCGCTGCTGCGCCAGCGGCTCGAAGGGCTGATTGCCACCCACCCGAATGTGTTCGAAGAGGTGCGCGGATCGGGCCTGATGCTGGGGCTGAAATGCAAGGCGTCCAATCTCGATGTGGTCAAGGCCGGCTTTGACAATCTCGTCATCACCGTACCCGCCGCCGACAACGTGGTCCGCCTGCTGCCGCCGCTCACCCTCACCGAGGAGGACATCGCCGAGGCCTTCACCCGTCTGGATGCCGCGGCGACCCAGGTCGACGCCGCCTGATCTTCATTTCGCTAAAAATACTCCGGGGAGTCGCCGTCAGGCGACGGGGGCGGCGCCCCCATCCCCGACCACAAGAAAGCCTAAAGACATGAATCACTTTCTCGATATCCACAAGACCGACGCCGCCGACCTGCGGGCCATGATCGACCAGGCGGGCGCCATGAAACAGGCCCGCCTGGGCCGGCCCAAGGCCGCGCCCGATGACGAACAGCCCCTCAAGGACCGGATGGTGGCGCTGATCTTCGAGAAACCCTCGACCCGGACCCGCGTCTCCTTTGACGTGGGCGTGCGCCAGATGGGCGGGCAGACCATGGTGCTCTCGGGCAATGACATGCAGCTTGGCCATGGCGAGACCATCGCCGACACCGCCCGCGTGCTGTCGCGTTATGTCGACATGATCATGATCCGGACCTTTGATGAATCGGTGCTGGCCGAGATGGCCGAATATGCCGATGTGCCGGTGATTAACGGGCTGACCGACCGCAGCCACCCCTGCCAGATCATGGCCGATGTGCTGACCTATGAAGAGCATCGCGGCCCGATCGCGGGCAAGAAAGTGGTCTGGACCGGCGACGGCAACAATGTCTGCTCGTCCTTCCTGCATGCCGCCGGTCAGTTCGGCTTTGACCTCACCTTTAGCGGCCCGGCCCAGTTCGACCCGGAAGAGGAATACATGGGCTTTGCCCGCCAGAAGGGCTCGAAGATCGTGATCGAGCGCGACGCGGTCAAGGCGGTCGAGGGCGCCGATCTGGTGGTGGCCGATACCTGGGTGTCGATGCATGACGCGCAATCGGCCAAGGAACGGCGCCACAACCTGCTGCGCCCCTATCAGGTCAATGCCGAGCTGATGCGCCATGCCAAGCCCGACGCGCTGTTCATGCACTGCCTGCCCGCCCACCGCGAGGAGGAGGCCACCTCCGAGGTGATGGACGGCCCGCATTCGGTCATCTTCGACGAGGCGGAAAACCGGCTACATGCGCAAAAGGCGATCATGCGCTGGTGCCTGGGCGCCTGATCGGCCTCCCGGCCTCTCACTGAACGGATACACCACCGGAAAGACAGACCGGACCCCGCCCTGGCGGGCCGGTCCCGGCATGCCCGCTTTCCGCCTTGGACACAGGGAAACCCGACCATGACATACAAGGTCTTCATCGACGGCGAGGCCGGCACGACCGGCCTGCAAATCCGCGCCCGGCTGGAGGGGCGCGACGATATCCGGCTGATCACGCTGGGCGACGCCGACCGCAAGGACACCCGCGCCCGGCTCGCCGCCTTTGATGCGGCCGATGTCGGCATCCTCTGCCTGCCCGATGCGGCGGCGGTCGAGATCGTGGCACAGCTGGCTGGCACCGGCACCCGGCTGATCGACGCCAGCACCGCGCATCGGGTCGATCCCGGCTGGGTGTTCGGCTTTGCCGAGCTGGACAACGACCTGCGCGCCCGGATCGCCGGTGGACAGTTCGTCTCGAACCCGGGCTGCTATTCCACCGGCGCCATCGCGCTGCTCCATCCGCTGGTCAAACGCGGGTTGATCGCCGCCGATCAGGCGCTCGCCATCAATGCCATCAGCGGCTATTCTGGTGGCGGCAAGGCGATGATCGCCGAGTTTGAAAGCGGCAAGACCGATGGCCCCTTTGTCTATGCCACCGAGCAGCGGCACAAGCACCTGCCCGAGATCGTCGCGCATGCGGGCCTGACCCGGCAGCCGGTGTTCGTGCCCTCGGTCGGCCCCTATGAGCAGGGCATGATCGTACAGGTGCCGCTGCCCTTTGTCGAACCGGGGCAGGGCGCTGCGATCGAGGCGGCGCTGGCCGATCACTATGCCACCAGCCGCTTTGTCTCGGTGGTTTCGCCTGACCATTATGGCGCGCGCATCGACCCGCGCCGCCTGAACGGGACCAACCAGCTGGAGCTGTCGGTGCATGGCAATCTCGACACCGGTGGCGCGGTGCTGCTCGCGCTGCTTGACAATCTGGGCAAGGGCGCCTCGGGCGCGGCGGTGCAGAACCTCAACATCATGCTGGGTCTGGACGAGGGGCTGGGGCTGTGAGCGCGGTCGACCTGCTGCTGACAAGGCTCGAGGGCGAATATGCCATCACCCGCCGCCCCTCCGCTGCGCCATTGCCCGGCTGGCAGGAAGGCCCCGGACTGATCAGCGTCACCCGGGCGCCTGACGAGACCTCGATCCTGTGCCTGTCGGAACGGGTGCCCGAGGGCGAGACCACGGCACGCGGTTGGCAGGCGCTCCGGGTTGAGACACTGGCCGCGCTCGACCAGCCCGGCGTGGTGCTGGCGGCGGTAGAACCGGTGTCGCGCTCCGGTCTGGGGGTCTTCGTCACCTCGACCCATGATCGCGACTACCTGCTGGTGCGCGCCGGGCAGGCAGCCCGGGCCGAGGCCGCCTGGATCGCCGCCGGGCACAACGTTTGCGAGGGCGGCGTCACCCTGCGCCGCGCCGGGCCGCAGGATGCCGAGGCGCTGGCCACGCTGCATTTTCAGGTCTGGCAGGAAACCTATGCCCGCATCGCCCCGCCCGAAGTGCGGCTGGCGCTGAACAAGGTCCGCCGCACCGCCTATTGGCGCGACCGGCTGGCCAGCGGCGATGACACCGTGATCGCCCTGCGTGACGGCGTGGCGGTCGGGCTTGCCGCCCTGTCGCCCAGCGGGGTTGAGGAGTTCGACGGCTGCACCGAGCTTGACCATCTCTATATCGCCGCATCGGCCCGGCGCTCTGGGCTGGGCGCGCGCCTGCTGGGGCTGGCCCGGGCACAGGCGGCCCTGGCGGGTGCGCCGCGCCTGATTCTGGCGGTGGTGCGCGACAATGCCCCGGCGCGCGCCTTCTACCAGGCGCAGGGCGGGGCGGTGCTGGCCGAACGGCAGGACAAGGGCCCGCTCTGGCGCTCGGACAATCTGATCTTCGGCTGGGCCACCGCCTGACCCGTTGCGCCGATGCCGCCGCAGGCGCATGATACTGTGGCAAGGGGGGATGGGACCATGCGGATCGTGATCGCCGGGGCGGGCAGTATCGGCTGTTTTTGCGGTGGCTTGCTGGCGCTCGGCGGGCACGATGTCACCCTGCTGGGTCGCGCACCCCTGCTGGCGCGGATTGGCGCTCATGGCTTGCGTCTGAGTGATTATGGCGGGCTCGACCTGCACCTGGGCGCCGACCGGCTGACGCTGGCCACCGATCCGGCCTGCCTTGCGCAGGCGGAGCTGGTGATTGTCACGGTCAAGACACCCGCCACCGCCGAAATGGCCAGCGCAATCGCGACCCATGCCCCGGCATCCGCCCCGGTCCTGTCCTGGCAGAACGGTTTGGAAAACACCCGCCAGCTGCGCGCCCGCCTGCCCGGGCGCGACATCCGCGCCGGCATGGTGCCCTTCAACGTGGTGCCGTTGGGCGAGGCGACATGGCACCGGGCCTCCTCTGGCGATATCGTGATCGCGGCCGGCCCTGGTGGGCTTGGCGCGGCGCTGACGGTGCCCGGCCTGCCGGTCGCCGAGAGCCTGCGGATCGAGGCGGTGCAGTGGGGCAAGCTGGTGATCAACCTCAACAACGCGCTTAACGCGCTGTCGGGGCTGACCCTGGTCCAACAGCTCGCCGACCGCAGCTGGCGCCGCCTGATGGCCGCGCAGATGGCCGAGGCGCTGGCCGTGCTGCGTGCCGCCGAAATCCCGGTTGCCGCGACCACCCCGCTGCCGGCCTGGACCACGCCGCATATCCTGCGCCTGCCCAACACTCTCTTCACCCGCATCGCCGCGCGCATGCTGACGGTGGATCCCAGCGCGCGCAGTTCGATGGCCTATGACCTTGAAGCCGGTCGCATGACCGAGATCGCCAGCCTCCAGGGCGAGATCATCCGGCTGGGCCGCGCCCATGACGTCGCCACCCCGATCTGTTCGCGTGTCGCCGCGCTGATCGACGCGGCAACCCATGACGGGGCAGGCCCGCCCCGGCTCACCGTCGCCCAGATCGCACCGCCCGGCTGACACGGCTGTCTCTTCTTCTGTTTGCAAATACCTCGGAGCGCGAGGCAGAGCCTCGCAATCGCGCCCTCATCACCCGCGCAAAGGCTCAGACGAAGCTGTTCAGGATCGAGAAGATCACACCCGACATCAGCGCCGCCGCCGGAACCGTGATCACCCAGGCCGCCACGATGGTCATGAAATGCGAGCGCCGCACCAGCTTGCGCCGGCGGCGCTCTTCCAGCGGCAGGCGCTGCGCGGGCGGGCGGCTGTTGCGGCCGTTGCGCAGCCGGCGCTCGGAATGCCATTCGCGATAGAAGCCGACGCCGAACACTCCGCCCACCGCGATATGGGTCGAGCTGACCGGCAGGCCCAGCCAGCTGGCCACGATCACCGTGATCGCCGCAGACAGCGCGACGCAATAGGCCCGCATCGGGTTCAGCTTGGTGATCTGGCTGCCCACCATGCGGATCAGCTTGGGTCCGAACAGGAACAGGCCGAACGAAATGCCAAAGGCACCGATCACCATGACCCAGAAGGGAATGGCCACCTTGGCGGCAAAACTGCCCGCCTGGCTCACATGCACGATGGCCGCCAGCGGTCCCACCGCATTGGCCACGTCATTGGCGCCATGGGCAAAGCTCAACAGCGCCGCCGAGAGCACCAGCGGCAGGCCGAACAGCGCCTTGATGGATTTGGTGCGGTTCTCCATGCCTTCGGATTTGCGCCGGATCCAGGGGATCGTCACCGCCCAGACCAGCAGGGCGGTCGCCAGCCCGATCATCAGGGCGGTCTGCAGGTCGATCTTGACGATCTTCTTGATGCCCTTGACCGAAAGGTAGATGGCAAAGGTACCCGCCATCACTGCCACCAGGATCGGTACCCAGCGGCGCGCGGCGGCGATCTTGTCGGGCGCATACTGGATGCGATGCTTGATCAGGGCCAGAAACAGCGCCGCAATCACACCGCCGAGAAGCGGAGAGATCACCCAGCTGGCGATGATCGCGCTCATGGTCGACCAGTCCACCGCCGACATGCCGGCAGCCGCGATCCCCGCGCCCATCACACCGCCCACCACCGAATGGGTGGTGGACACCGGCGCACCGACCCAGGTGGCCAGGTTGACCCACAGCGCCGACGAGATCAGCGCCGCCATCATCGCCCAGATGAAGACCTGTGTATCTGCGACGGATTGCGGGTCGATGATCCCCTTGGAGATGGTCGAGACCACATCGCCGCCCGCCAACAGCGCGCCGGCGCTTTCGGCCACCGCGGCGATGGCGATCGCCGCGCCCATGGACAGCGCATTGGCGCCCACTGCCGGACCCATGTTGTTGGCCACGTCATTGGCGCCGATATTGATTGCCATATAGGCGCCAAAGGCCGCCGCGGCGACCACCACGATCCCGCCCGGCGTGCCGCCCAGCGCGACCATGGCGGCCAGGGCCGCCAGCACGATAAAGGCCAGCGCGATGCCGGTCCCCACCAGGGGGCGCGAGGCATAGGCGGTCGCGGTCTCCATCCGGCTGATCCGGTTCAGGTCGGCATCCAGCCGACCCCACTGGGGCTTGCTCTTGCGGTCGCTCATGATGTCCTGTCCGGATGCGTGCGGGTCGCGCGCGGCTTAGACCGCGCGGCCGCGCCACGCAACCGGGCTGACATAAAAATGTCGTAGGGCTGTTACAATTGCCGCAAAAGGTCCTGCAACTGCGGTTCCTGCACCATGTTGGCGGCCTCCGACGGCGCGACCCAGCGCAGCTTGCGGCGACCGGCTTCGGGGTAGCTGTCCGAGATCTCGTCCACCAGCATCCGATAGACATAGGTCTCGACCGGCTCGACCGTGCCATTCTTGCGCCGCTTGCCATAGCCAAAGACGCCGACCGGCTCGTCCTCGACCCGGGCCCGGCGCACGCCGGCCTCTTCCCAAGCCTCCTGCAGCGCGGTTTCGGGGCCGCTGAGCCCTTCGATAGGCCAGCCCTTGGGCACGATCCAGCGCCCGGTGTCCAGGCTGGTGATCAGCAGCACCTCGGGCCCGCCGGTGGCGGGGCGCAGGCATAGCGCGGCAACCTGCGTCCGCTTGGGGCGCAGGAACATGGGGCGGACCAACTCGGTCCAGGCATTCAGGACTCGTGACTTCATCTGCTCAACCTCGGCGCCTGTTCTGTCGGAGTTTGGCGCTTGTGGAAATATGACCGATATTTGTGTGTTTTGTGTGAAAAATCAACAAATAACTTTGAAAACATGGGGAATCCAGCGATACCAGCCCAAAATTCGGGCATTTTCGCGCATCCACAGCGAAGACGCCCGCAGGGCGGATGAGCGATGCGCCGGGACCAGGTCTAATCTGCCTGCGGTATCGCAAACTCCGATACCCGCCGCCCGCTGCACCAGACTTCCAGCAATCGCGCTACATTGGCGTCGATCCCAGTGCCGCTCTGCAACTCCAGATCGTAACGCCGCCCGGCATGGATCGTCTCGAAATCCCGCCGGGCACTTCCCGGAGGTCGGTCGCCCCGTGCCACCTCGCGCCGTTGCAGTTCTGTCAGCGGGCAATGCAGGGCGACAAAGAACACGTCGTGCGGCGCCAGCAGGCGGCGCAGGGCGGCATCCCAGCCGGGCGTGTCCAGAATATGTTCGAGGATCACGTCATTACCCCGCATCCGCATAGGCGGCTACCGAGCGGTGAAACCCGTCGAACACCGCCGCTCGGGCCGCGCGCCAGTCGAAATCGCCCGATCTGAACCGCGCCACCGGGATCATGCCACTATCGCGCAGATGGTCGATCGAGGCATGCCAGAACGGGCTGTCGAGCCGGTCCAGCAGCGCCCGCGCCAGGCTGGTCTTGCCGCTGCTGGACGCACCGTGAAGAAAGATGATCCGCGCCATGTGCCTTCTCCCCGCTCCCCGCCGCGCCTGCAAAAGGGTCATCGCATCGCCGTCGCCAAACGGCAAGTGGGCGAGCTGGAAACGCGGAAACAGGCATGGCAGGCGACCCCGCCCCTATCCGCGCGGGGGAGGACGAGGCGCAATTTCCCCGGATACTTGTCCCGCCGGACAGTCCAAGAAAGTTGACGCAGAGAGATTTCTTTGGACTTACTATCTGATCCGCAAGCGCTTTTCGCCCTTGTTTCCGGCGTATCGCGGCCTTTGCGGTCGGTGATCTTCGTACCGGTTTCCCCAAGGGAGGACTTTATGACCAACAAACTAATTGCAGAAGTTTTCGGAACCTTCTGGCTGGTGCTCGGCGGCTGTGGCAGCGCCGTGCTCGCGGCCGGAGTTGCGGATGTAGGGATCGGCTGGGCGGGCGTCAGCCTGGCCTTCGGTCTCACCGTGCTGACCATGGCCTATGCCGTCGGCCATATCTCGGGTGGCCATTTCAACCCGGCGGTGTCGCTGGGCCTGATGGTGGCGGGCCGGTTCGACGGCAAACTGCTGCTGCCCTACTGGGCGGCACAGGTGGTCGGGGCCATTCTGGCCGCGCTTGTTCTATACATCATCGTCTCGGGCGGCGCGGGCTTTACCGGCGTTGGTGGCTTTGCCTCCAACGGCTATGGCGAGGCCTCGCCCCAGGGCTATTCGATGATGTCGGGCCTGGTGATCGAGGTGGTGCTGACCGCCTTCTTCCTGATCATCATCCTGGGCGCCACGTCCAAGGGCGCCCCGGCAGGGTTCGCACCCATCGCCATCGGTCTGGGCCTGACGCTGATCCATCTGGTGTCGATCCCGGTGACCAACACCTCGGTCAACCCCGCCCGCTCGACCGGCGTGGCGCTGTTTGCCGACGGCCCGGCGCTGGCACAGCTCTGGCTGTTCTGGGTGGCACCGCTGATCGGTGGCGCCCTGGGGGCGGTCCTGTGGAAGGTGATCGCCGGTAAAGACGCGGATTGAGCCCCGCTTAGATGACAACCAGTTCCGCCGCGCCCGTGCCGCGCGGCGGAGGCTGAACAGGCCCCATTGCATCCCCCGTCTCAATCGGCAAGCTGGCAGACGAGGGAGAGCGACATGACCGAGCAGCTGGCAGGCGATTACGACTATATCATCGTAGGCGGAGGTACCGCCGGATGTGTGCTGGCCAACCGGCTCAGCGCCGATCCAAAGACGCGTGTGCTGCTGCTTGAGGCGGGCGGCAAGGGCCATTACCACTGGGTGCATATCCCGGTGGGCTACCTTTATTGCATCGGCAATCCGCGCGTCGACTGGATGATGAAGACTGCCGCCGAACCCGGTCTCAACGGTCGCAGCCTGGTCTATCCGCGCGGCAAGGTGCTGGGCGGCTGCACCTCGATCAACGGCATGATCTACATGCGCGGGCAGGCGGCAGACTATGACGGCTGGCGGCAGATGGGCAATACCGGCTGGGGCTGGGACGACGTACTGCCCTATTTCCGCCGCTCCGAGGATCACCACAAGGGCGAGAGCGACCTGCACGGGGCCGGGGGCGAGTGGAAGGTCACCACCCAGCGCCTGAGTTGGGAGATCCTGCGCGCCTTTCAGGAGGGCGCGCGCGAGTTCGGATACGAGCCGACCGAGGATTTCAACAGCGGTACCAACGAGGGCTCGGGCTTTTTCGAGGTCAACCAAAGAAACGGCGTGCGCTGGAACACCACCAAGGCATTCCTGCGCCCGGCGATGAACCGGCCCAACCTGCGGGTGCTGACCCGGGCCGAGACGCAGCGGCTGATCCTCGACGGGAAGCGTGTCACCGGGGTAGCGTTTCGACATGGCGGGCAGGATCGGACTGCCACCGCCCGGGCCGAGGTGCTGCTTGCCGCGGGCGCCATCAACTCGCCCAAGCTGATGGAGCTGTCCGGTATCGGCCAGCCCGACCGCCTCTCGGCGCTGGGCATCGCCCCGGTGCATGACCTGCCGGGCGTTGGCGAGAACCTGCAAGATCATCTGCAGATCCGCACCGCGTTCAAGGTCTCGAACACGCCGACCCTGAACGAGACGGCCAATTCGCTGACCGGCCGCATCGGCATCGCGCTGAAATATGCACTGACCCGCTCGGGCCCGCTTAGCATGGCGCCCAGCCAGTTCGGCATGTTCACCAAATCCGACCCTGCGCTGGAAACGCCGGACCTGGAATACCATGTGCAACCGCTGTCCACCGACCGCCTGGGCGACCCGCTGCATGCCTTCCCGGCCATCACCGTTTCGGTTTGCAACCTGCGTCCCGAAAGCGTCGGCGATTGCCATATCACCAGCGCCAAGACCGGACCGCAGCCGCATATCCGGCTCAACTATCTGAGCGCCCCGCGCGACCAGCAGGTCGCGGTGGCGGCCGTGAAACAGGCCCGCCGGATAATGACGGCGCGCGCGCTCGCGCCCTATGCGCCGCAGGAATTCCTGCCCGGCCCGCAGATCGCCAGCGATGCCGATCTGCTGCGCGAGGCGGGCAACATCGCCACCACGATCTTTCACCCGGTGGGCACCTGCAAAATGGGTAACGACCCCATGGCGGTGGTCGCCCCGGATTTGCGCGTGCACGGGCTGGCCGGTCTGCGGGTGGTCGACGCCTCGATCATGCCGAAGATCGTCAGCGGCAACACCGCCTCTCCGGTCATCATGATCGCCGAAAAGGCCGCTGAGATGATCCGCGCGCTCTAAGGCAGGCGCGAGATTTTTCGACGAAAAATCTCTGCCCGGGCCTCACCCTTTGCGCGGTTTGGCCCTGAGCGTCGGATCGGCCTCGCGCGGGTCTTCGGGCCAGGGATGTTTGGGGTATTGCGCGCGCATGTCCTTGCGCACATCGGCATAGGAGCCATCCCAGAATCCCGGCAGGTCGCGGGTGATCTGGATCGGGCGCTGAGCGGGCGAGAGCAGCGTGATCTTGAGCGGCACGCCCGCCACCATCGGATGCTGCGTGACGCCGAACATTTCTTGCAGGCGCACCGAGATTTCCGGGACCTCGCGTTCGTAATCGATCGGCACCTTGCGCCCCAGCGGCGTGATGAAGGCCCCGGGCGCGCGCGTCTCCAACTCCTGGCTCTGGCCCCAGTCGAGCCGCGCCTTGAGCGCGGGCAGCAGGTCGAAGCGTTTCCAGTCCTCGGCGCTACGGACCCCCTGCAGCATCGGCTGCAGCCAGTCCTCGATCGTGCCCATCAGCCCAGGCTCGGAGAAATCCGGCAGATCGGCGCCGCTGGCCCGTACAAGTTCCACCCGCCGCGCCAGCCGGGCGGCGGGGGCGCTGAGCCTGAGGCCCAAATCACGCACCCCGTCGAGCATGGCGCGCGCAACAGCCTCGTCGGGCACCTCTTTCCAGATCCGGTCGCTCAGGGTGATGGCGCCCAGTCGCTCCTGGTGCCGGGCGATGACCCGGCGCTCGCGCCGGGACCATTCGCAAAGGTCGTTCCGGGTGATCTGGTCGGCAAAGAGCTCGCGCAGTTCACCTTCGGTGATCCGCGCCGCCATGCGGATACGGGCCTCGCGCGGGTCGCCGTCGGTGTCGATTGCGACCAGATAGGGTGTGTTGGCCAGTGCCTCGCCCGGGTCGAGCGCCGCGCCCTTGCCGCCCGACAGGACGAAACGGGGGGCCTCGCCCTTGCGGCGCTGGCCGATCCGGTCGGGATAGGCGAGCGCCGCCATAGCCGCGGGGCTCATCCGCCCTGCGGGCGTCTTCGCCTGTTTTTCCAACCGCCGCGCCTCGGCCCTGATCCGGTCGAGCACGCCCATGTTGACCTCGTAGGGGCGTTCGCGCCGGAACCGGGACGGGTCGCGCAGTGCCGCGAGCCGCAGGTCTAGATCGGCGGGCGCGCCGCGCAGGGGATCGCGTTCGGCCATCAGCGCCGCCAGCGGGGCGGCCTCGCGCCCCGCAAGCGCCAGCATGTGTCCCAGCCGTGGATGCAGGGGGAGTGCGGCCAAGACCCGTCCGTGATCGGTGATCCGGCCCTGCGCATCGATCGCGCCCAGGAATCCCAGCAGTGCGCGGGCCTCGGCCAGTGCCGTTTCGGGCGGCTGCGTCACGAAACCCAGCGCGCCCGGTTCCGCCCCCCAGAGCGCCAGTTCCAGCGCAAGACCGGTCAGGTCCGCCGCCTCGATCTCGGCAGGGGGGAAGGCAGCAAGCGCGCCCTCTTCTCCGCGCGTCCAGAGGCGGTAGCAGATGCCCTCGGCCACACGTCCCGCGCGGCCTGCGCGCTGGGTCGCCTCGGCCCGGGTGACCCGTTCGGTGACCAGCCGGGTCATGCCCGAGCCGGGGTCGAAGCGCGCCCGCCGCGCCTGTCCCATATCGACCACCACCCGGACATCGGGGATGGTCAGCGATGTTTCAGCGATCGAGGTCGCCAGCACCACATTGCGCCCTTCGGTTGCGGGCCGGATGGCGGCGCGTTGCGCGGCAAAGGGCATGGCGCCGAACAGGGGCCGCAGGGTGCAGCTGTCGGGCAGGCGCGCCGAGAGCAGCGTTTGGGCGCGGCGGATTTCCCCCTCGCCGGGCAGAAAGACGAGCAGGCTGCCCCCCAGATCGCGGGTCTCGGCCTCGGCCTTTGCGACCAGGTCGGCCAGCGCCTCGACCCGGCGGGCGCGCGGCCCCAGCGGGTGGTCGAGCCAGCGGGTCTCGACCGGATAGGCGCGGCCTTGAGAGGTGACCATCGGCGCATCCATCAGCGCCGCCACCGGCCCGGCGTCGAGCGTGGCCGACATCGCCAGCAGGATCAGGTCGTCGCGCAGCGCCTCGGTCACTTCGAGACACAGCGCCAGGCCCAGATCGGCATTGAGCGAGCGTTCGTGAAACTCGTCGAAGATCACCGCGCCGATGCCGGGCAGATCGGGCTCGGCTTGCAGCATGCGGGTCAGGATGCCTTCGGTCACCACCTCGATGCGGGTGGCGTTCGTCCGTTTCGCCTCGCCCCGGATGCGATAGCCCACGGTCTGGCCCACCGGTTCACCCAGCGTCTCGGCCATCCGCTCGGCGGCGGCGCGCGCGGCCAGGCGGCGCGGTTCCAGCATCACGATGCGGCCATTGGTCAGGCCAGCCGAGAGCAGGGCCAGCGGCACCCGTGTGGTCTTGCCCGCGCCGGGCGGGGCCTGCAGCACGGCGCGCCCCTGCGCCCGCAGCGCGGAGATGAGGTCTGGCAGGGCGTCGTCGATGGGCAACCGGGTCATGCCGCCTTATCGCCAAAGCGGCGGGGGCAGGTCCAGAGCCAATCGGGCGGTTCCGGATGAGGAGCGGTGGCGCCTTTGAGTATTTAAGACCAGAAAGAAGCAGCAGGGGCAGCGGCGGGGCTTCCGGGGGGCGATAGAGGGACAATCCGGCGCATCCGGTGGGTCGGCTCTGGACAAACCGGGGCGCGCTCCGTCATGCAGGGCAAAATTCGCGAGGACCGGCATGGATATCACACAGCTTGGCGATAGGATACTTTCGGGCGACCGCCGTGCGCTGGCGCGGGCGATCACGCTGGTCGAGAGCCGGCGGGACGATCACCGCGCCCAGGCCGCGTCGCTGCTGGATCATCTTGCCGGCGCCGGGCGCCAGGCGCTCAGGATCGGCCTGTCGGGCACGCCGGGCGTTGGCAAATCCACCTTCATCGAAAGCTTCGGCATGATGCTGATCGGGCAGGGGCTGCGGGTGGCGGTGCTGGCGGTCGACCCCAGTTCGGCGCGCTCGGGCGGGTCGATCCTGGGTGACAAGACACGGATGGAGCGGTTGTCGCGGGAACGGGCCGCCTTTATCCGGCCCTCGCCCAGCCAGAGCCATCTGGGCGGGGTCGCGCGCCGCACCCGCGAGGCGGTCAGCCTGTGCGAGGCGGCGGGCTTCGATGTGGTGCTGATCGAGACGGTCGGTGTGGGGCAGTCCGAAACCGTGGTGGCCGAATTGTCCGACCTGTTCCTGCTGCTGCTGGCGCCCGCCGGCGGTGACGAGTTGCAGGGCGTCAAACGCGGCATCATGGAAATGGCCGACCTGATCCTGGTCAACAAGGCGGATGGTGAGCTGAAATCGACCGCGACCCGAACCTGTGCCGATTATGCAGGGGCACTGCGCCTGTTGCGCAAGCGGGTGCAGGACCCGCCGGGCTTTCCCAAGGCGCTCACCGTCTCGGCGGTCGAGGAGCAGGGGCTGGACGCCGCCTGGACCGAGATGCGCGCCCTGTCGGATTGGCGCCGCGAGAACGGGCACTGGACGGCCAACCGGGCCGAACAGGCGCGCTACTGGTTCGGGCAGGAAGTCCGCCATGCCCTGCTGGCACAGCTGGACACACCACAGGCCCGGGCCGAGATGGATCGGCTGTCCACCGCCGCCGCCCAGGGACAGCTGACACCCGCCAGCGCGGCCGAGCAGATGCTTGCCTTTCTGCGGGAGGGGTAGTGCTTTCCTCTTGCCACAAATATCCCCGCCCCAGGCTTGGCCCGGCACGGGCCATCCCTGTCGGCCAGGGAGGCATGGGACAGGGCAAAGAATCCGCGCCAGCCGTCTTGACCCCTGCCGCGATTCCCACTACACGCATCCAACCAGTTTTCGGGCGCGACTTCGGGTTGCGCCCCTTGTGATTTGACGGATGCTTCGCCCCGTCACCAGATACGAAGGAAGAGACCATGTCGCGCCGTTGCGAACTGACCGGAAAAGTCCCGATGACTGGCAACAATGTCAGCCATGCCAACAACAAGACCCGCCGTCGTTTTCTGCCCAACCTGAACGACGTGACCCTGCAGTCGGAAACCCTGGGTCGCGGCGTCAAGCTGCGCATCTCGGCGGCTGCCCTGCGCTCGGTCGATCACCGTGGCGGTCTGGACGCCTTCCTGGCCAAGGCCAAGGACGAGGACCTGTCCGATGCCGCGCTGAAGGTCAAGAAAGAGATCGCCAAGGCGCAGGCCGCGGCCTGATTTTTCTGATCCACTGATTTCGGGAACCCCGTGCGCCTTGCGCACGGGGTTTTTCGTTTCACGGGCGGAACCGGAAAACGACACGTTTTCCGGCCCGATTTCCTTTGGAAATCGGCCCCCTGACAGACCGGCGTCCTGCTGTCGCAGGAGGTCTTTTGCCCTTGCGGAGCGGGTATCGAGAGCAGATATCGGGACGCAGGATGATGACCCCTTTGCGGATATCCCTTGCGCTTGCGCTCTCGCTGCTTGTCGGGCTGACCGGTCAGGGGCTGGCCAATTCGCGCGGGATGAGCGCCGCGGTCGATCAGATGGAGATCTGCACCGGCACCGGGCCTGTCATCCTCTATGTGGATGCCGACGGGCAGCCGACCGCCCCGCCGCATTACTGTCCGGACTTTGCGCTGATGCTGCTTGGGGCGCTGTTGCCCGATGCCGCAGTGGCGCCCACGCCGCCGCAACTGGCTCTGCCTGCGCCGGACCGGACGCAACCCAGCCTGATTACCCGTACCCTCTCAGCCGTTCCGGCGCGCGCGCCGCCGGTCTTGCTCTGACCCGTTTCGATACAGACAGATCAAGACATGCCAAGGAGAGAGACCATGTCGCTGAAATCCAGATTGCTGGCTGCTGCCGCCACCCTTACCCTTGCCGGGGCCGCCTGGGCCGGTGAGACCATTGTGATCGACGATGCCTATGCCCGCTCCTCGGGCGCCAATGCCAAAGCCGGTGCCGCCTTCATGATGATCCAGAATACCGGGGCCGAAGACGACCGCCTGATCGACGCCCGCTCCGAGGTCGCCGCCAGGGTCGAACTGCATACCCACAAGATCAACGAGCAGGGCGTGGCCAAGATGATGCATGTGCCCGAAGGCTTTGTGATCCCCGCCGGTGGCATGCACCCGCTTGCGCGCGGGGGCGATCATGTGATGTTCATGGGGATCAAGGTGCCGTTCGCGCAAGGCGCGACAGTGCCGGTCACGCTGGTCTTTGAAAAGGCCGGCGAGATCGAGGTGGAAATCCCGGTCGACCTGGAGCGCCAGGACGGCGGTCATGGCCACATGAAGAAGAAATCGAACTAGGCCAGGGGGCACGCCTGTCTTCAGGCTGCGCTGCAGCCCTCATCCATGCGTCAGGCCGGGCTTTGGCCCGGCCTGGTTGCGTCTGGCCAAGCGGTATCGCGACCGGCACCCAGGCTTTGTGCGCGATGCAGGGCCAGCGCGGCCAGTGCAAAATCGGCGATCGCGGGGCCGCGAAACAGGAACCCTGCGCGGCGCGACGGATCGTGCCGGTTGACGTTTGTGCTGTGCAAGTCTTCACCCAGCAATGCCGCGAGATCGCCGCCTACCCGCGCGGGGTCGATCATCGGCCTGGGATTGGCAGCCTCTTGCGCCAGATCGTCGATATAGAGCGGATCAAGCGCCGCCATCCCATCGGGCTGCCAGGGCAGGCCCGTATCGGTCAGACTGGCAAAGGCGCCGGGTTTCAGCCAGCGGGCATCCAGAAACGGCGTCATCTGATGATCGAGGGTGACCGAAGAGACCACCAGATCGGCGTCGGCGATGGCCTGGTGCGGATTGTCTGCGATCTCTGCCTGCAGCCCCCGCGCGCGGGCGGCCGCGCTCAACCGCGCGATGTTCTCGGCCCCGCGCCCGAGAATCACCGCCCTTTGCAGGGGAAAGAGATCGCAGAGTGCCGCGAGATGGGCGCGTGCCTGGGCGCCGGCGCCGATAAAGGCCACCACCCGTGCCGCCGGATCACCCAGCCGCCGCGCCACCAGCGCGCTGAGACCGGCGGTGCGCATCCGGGTGATCCAGCCCGCCTGCATCAGGGCCCGCAACTGGCCGGTCTCGCTGTCCTGAACCAGCAAAACGCCCTCGGTTCCCGGCAGCCCGCGTGCCGGGTTGTCGGGGCTGACCATCACCGATTTCACCACGGTCAGGGCCGGGCTGTTTCCGGTCGCCAGCGTCGTCATCACATAACGCCCGTCACCGGGCAGCAACGCCGATTTCGGCGCCACATGCACGGTGGCGCGGATTTGTGCGCGGATCGCGGCCTCGAGCGCTGTCTGAATCTCATCCGTAGTGATCCCCAAGGTGTCGAGATCGGGATCGGACAGGATCAGAAAGTCGCTCATCCCCTTTGGTCCAGCAGGTCGCACACCCATTGTGGAACGATCCGGCTGGCGGGGCCGAACCGGGTTTCGTCGAAATTCGACACCACCGCCGAAGGGTCGAGGTTCAGTTCCACCGTGCGCGCGCCGCACGCGGTCGCCTCTTGCACGAAGCCCGCTGCCGGATAGACCTGCCCCGAGGTGCCGATGGCGGCAAACAGATCGGCGCTGGCCAGGTGGTCATAGATCGCGTCCATGAAATAGGGCATCTCGCCGAACCAGACCACACCGGGCCGGGCCGCGGGGCGGGCACAGGCGGGGCAGGGGGTGGTGGTGTCCATCGTCTCGGGTGCCAGCCAGCGGTGCCCGCAGATGGCGCAGAGCGCGCCGGCCAGCGTGCCATGCATATGGATCACGTCGCTGGCGCCGCCCGCTTCGTGCAGCGCGTCCACATTCTGGGTGACGATCACGACCTCGCCGGGCCAGTCCCGTTGCAACCGTGCCAGCGCGGTATGGGCGGCATTGGGCCGGGCGGCGGCGGCCTGCACCCGGCGGGCGTTGTAGAAGGTGTGCACCAGCTCTGGATCGCGGGCAAAGCCCTCGGGTGTGGCCACATCCTCGAGCGGATATTTCGTCCAGATGCCGTCCGCGTCGCGAAACGTGCCCAGCCCGCTTTCCGCCGAGATACCGGCACCTGTCAGAATGACGATCTTTCTCATACCGCTCCGCTCGCCTATAGGTTCTGGGGAAACAGGAGCCCCGCATGACCCACCGTATCCTCTTTGTCTGTCTAGGCAATATCTGCCGCTCGCCGGCGGCCGAGGGTGTGTTCCGCGCCCTGATGCCCGAAGTCGGGACCGACAGTGCCGGAACCGGTGGCTGGCATGTAGGTGAACCGCCCTATGGTCCGATGCGGGCAGCGGCCGCGGCGCGCGGCATCGACCTGTCGGATTTGCGGGCGCGCCAGTTCGTCGCGGGTGATTTCGGCCGGTTCGACCTGATTCTGGCGATGGATGCGCAGAACCTGGCCGATATCGAGGCGCAGCGCCCGGCAGGCAACGGGATACCAGTACGGCTGTTCACCGACTATGCGCCCGAGAGTGGCGCCACCCATGTTCCCGATCCCTATTATACCCGCGACTTCGACGGGGCGCTGGATCTGATTGAAGTGGCCGCGAGGGGCCTGCGGCAACGGCTGGCAGAGGGGGCGCTGCTGCCACTGTGAGGGGCCTCGCAGCGGGGCGGGCGGGGCGCTCCTCCACCCTTGCGGGTGTCCTCGCTTTGCGGGTCCTGACGGCCGCTCTGGTGCCCTGATCCACTTGCACCTTAAGGAAACCCGAAACTGGTCGCTTATCTTGCGCAAACTCGTTTGCGCCCTCTTGCTTGAACGGGCCCTGGCGTTGCTTGATCCGGTCGAAACGCTTCTTTGAAACGGTGCGCCCGATGTCCCGACCCTTCCGCACGCAGCGAGGACGCCCGCAAGGGCGGAAGAGCGGTGCTCAGCTCTCGATCACGCGCAGCTCGCCACCCAGCCAGGGCAGGCGCGCCACCGCCGGGTCGATGATCTGGCTTTGCACCAGCCGCCGCATCGTCTCGGCCACGTCGCGCGGCACCCGGTCGGCCCAATCGGCCCCGGCAAACAGCGAGATGCGTCGCGAGAAGGCGGCAAAGGGCAGGGCAAAGGCCTCGACCTCGTCATGAAAACGCTCTGCCCGCATAAAGCCCAGCGGCGTCGTCACCGCCCAGCCCAGCCGCCGCGCGACCATAGCCATCAGGGCCAGGTGCGAGCCGATCTCGAAGCGCTCTTCAAAGTCCAGTTTCTGGCGGGCCAGATGCGCCTCGATCTGGCGTCCGATCAGCTGTTCGCGAGCATAGCGCAGCAGCGGCAGCCCCTGCAGGGATGCCAGCATGTCGCCCCCCTTGGAGACCACGCCGCGCGGTGCCACCAGGATGAAGGGATCGCGCACCAGCGGGTATTCGATGATGCCGTCATGCACCTCGCCCGAGGTCGCGGCCACCGCTATGTGCAACCGCCGCGCTTTCATCGCCTCGCTGATCTCGTGGCTGGGCGCGGTGATCAGCTTGAACCGGCACTTGGTCAGGCTGTCGGCAAGCAGGGTTGCCAGCCGCGGGGTCAGATCGTTGTCGAAATCGTCGATCAGCCCCATGCTGAGCGTGCTCAGATGGGTCAGGTCCATCACCGTCAGCTCGCTTTGCGCCAACCGCAGCTGGCTCAGCACCGTTTCGGCGCGCGGCAGAAAGGCGCGACCGGCGGGGGTCAGTACCATCGGGCGGCGCCCGTGATCGACCAGATCGGTGCCAAGCGCCTGTTCCAGATTGCGCAGCTGTTGGCTGACGGCAGGCTGGCTCAGCCCCGTCAGGGTCGAGGCCTGGGCCACCGATCCGGTGCGCGACAGCGCCTCGAACACTTCCAGACCACGCAGGGTCACGCCTTTCATCAGCATCACGATCGCTCCGATCAGTTTTGCATTTTCTTAAGCTATCCTGACCTTAGGTCAAGTGAGGAAAACAGGAACACGCCATGACGATCACGGTTTTGAAATCCGCCCCCGGCCTGCCGCCCGCCCCACAGGGCGATGCGGCGGATGTGGTGCAGGTGATGCTGGCGCGCCTGCGTGCCGAGGGCGAGGCCGCCGCGCGCGACTATGCCGCGCGGCTCGACGGCTGGAGCGGCGAGATCGTGGTCAGCCCCGATCAGGTCGCGCGCGCCAGCGAGCAGGTGCCCGAGGACCTCAAGACCCAGATCCGCTATGCCCATGACAACATCCGCCGCTTTGCCGAGGCCCAGCGCGCCTCTGCACTGGATTTCCAGACCGAGCTGCGCCCGGGCCTGATCGCGGGGCAGAAACAGATTCCGCTGGCGGCGGCGGGGGCCTATGTGCCGGGCGGGCGCTATGCCCATATCGCCTCGGCGCTGATGTCGATCGCCACCGCCCGCGCCGCCGGGGTGGGCCAGATCACCGCCGTTTCGCCGCCACAGGTGGGGCGTGGGGTGCATCCGGCGATCCTCTATGCGATGTCGCTGGCGGGCGCGGACCGCATCCTGGCGCTGGGCGGGGTGCAGGGGGTGGCGGCGCTGGCCTTCGGCCTGTTTGGCGCGCCGCCCGCCGATATCCTGGTCGGCCCGGGCAATCAGTTCGTGGCCGAGGCCAAGCGCCAGCTGTTCGGCCCCGTGGGCATCGACATGTTCGCCGGCCCCACCGACAGCCTGGTGATCGCCGACTCCACCGCCGATCCGCTGACAGTGGCATGGGATCTGGTGGGGCAGGCCGAGCATGGCTACAACTCGCCGGTCTGGCTCGTCACCGACTCCGCCGCGCTGGCCGAGGCTGTGCTGGCCCATATCCCCGGCTGCATCGCCGATCTGCCCGAACCCAACCGTTCCAGCGCCCAGGCCGCCTGGGATGCCTTGGGCGAGGTGATCCTGTGCACCGACCGCGAGGAGATGGCCGCCACCGCAGATCGCTATGCGCCCGAGCACCTGCATGTGCAGGCCGCCGATCTAGACTGGTGGCGCGGACGCCTCTCGGCCTATGGCTCGCTGTTCCTGGGCGAGCTGACCACCGTGGCCTTTGGCGACAAGGCCAGCGGCCCCAACCATGTGCTGCCTACCTCGGGCGCGGCGCGCTATACCGGCGGGCTCAGCGTGCACAAGTTCCTGAAAACCGTGACCTGGCAACAGGTCGCGCCGCAGGCGCTGCCCGATCTGGCCCGCGCCACCGCCACCATCTCGCGTGCAGAGGGGATGGAGGGGCACGCCCGCACCGCCGATATCCGGCTGGAAAAACTGCGCCCGACGCTCAGGCAAGTCGGCACGGGCTGAAACGGCGTAAGGCGGGCTTCAGCCCGCCATCGCTCTTGTCAGATAAGTTACTGGCAGATCGCCTGCGCCAGCTCGCCAAAGGCCTTGTAGCGCTTCCACAGCGCCTCGTCGCTACTCTTGTCCGACATCCGAACCACCTGGGCCTGATGCGGGTCGCTGAACCATTTGGCGACCTTGCGCCGCTCGCTGCGGTTCAGCGCCTTGTTTGCCGCTTCCTGGATGCAGCCGCAGCGCTCAATGGTGGCGGCGTCGCGACCGCTCTGCCGGCAGGCCTGATTGATCACGCCCGGCGCGGCACTCGCCTGCACCGGCACCATCGTTGCCAAAAGGGCAGCGCCCAGCGCCCCCGTCAAAATCCGTCTCACGTCCTGGCCTCTTGCTCTGCCACGGGGTCTGCCGCCCCGCCTGTCGGGCGACACTATGGCAAAAGAGTCACCAGGGATCAATCGGCTGCGGTAAATGGAATGTGAGGGTGGCGCGAATGTGAACGACCAAGCCCCGGGCCGCGTTCGTAGGGTGGGCAATCCTGCCCACCGCCCCCGAGATGTCAGGCAATGGTGGGCAAACTGCCCACCCTACGGCGTTGGATTAGAAAGCGCCTGAAACTCGGATTGAACAATGCGCACGGATCGGGCGACGGGAAAGTGTCATCACCCGGGTGGCAGGGTTTTGACAAAGGCCCAGATTGCCTTGGCGACCTGTTGGATGCCCTCATTCTGCGCCGCCAGAGATGCGACCGCTATTGGTGCGCCCAACTTGACGACGGCTTTTCCGGCCTCTTTTGAGGCTTCGGTCAAGGCGAGGTCGATCTTGCCCCCGCAATAGGACGCAATCCGCACCGAGATATCCAACAGCGCCTTGGCGATTTTCTTGAGTTTGCCCAGCGATGGTTCGGGCTTGGTAATCTCGGCTTCCAGCGCCTCAATCTGATCCCAGATCAGCACGAAATCGCCACGCACAGCCTGCTGAACCCCGTCGTTCAGAGGCGGCCCGCCATTGTCGCCGATCAGACTTGTTGAGGAGAGTGCCATCCGAGGCGGCAGCGTGGCCTTCAAGGCGGCGATTTCGTGTTCAAGCTCGAAGAGGCGTTCGATCCGCGCGATCTCCTGCGCCACCGCCTTGGGGCCAGCCTTCCAGATGGCATCGTCGATCAGGGCGACCTGGCGTTGAAGTTCCCAGTCAAGAGGCTTGCCGTCGAACATGCCGCGATACCATCTGGCCCAGAAGGCCCAGGGCGTGCCGGGGGCGGCCTCTTCGAACGTTTCTACCGCTTCGGACACCTTCTCTGGAACCTGGGCGGGCCAGAGCGGTGTGGCAAAGATCTGTTGGCTCTGATCCGGCGCGGCGGAAAGGGCGGCGGAGTCGGCGGAGAGGGCGGCGGAGTCGGCGGAGAGGGCGGCGGAGAGGGCGGAGCGGGCGGAGCGGGCGGAGAGGGCGGCGGAGTCGGCGGGGTGGGCGGCGGAGAGGGCGGAGCGGGCGGCGGAGAGGGCGGAGCGGGCGGCGGAGGCGGCGGAGCGGGCGGCGGAGACGATTTCCCTTGTGTCGTGGGTCGGCCATGTGCCCGCGACCCCCGACACAAGATTGGCCCGCAGGCAAGCCAAAAGGAAGACACTGCCATCGAAATTCTCGTCAACGTGATCACGGTAGCGAAAGGTATAGGGCGCCACGCGCAGCGCGGCCCGCGCGGCAAAGCCGACCCGTGCCCGATGGGGCAGGGCGCGCAGGAATTCCTCCAGCTCTTCTTCGTTGTTTACGTCACCCATATCACCCCTGACCCTGTCCCGCGTCAGCTTGCCGGGGGGCGCCCTTGTGCGCAAGGGCTCACGAGCCTATTGACCAAGGCTCAAATCCTCATCATATGCCCAATCCATGACAGACCTCGCCCATATCCGCAATTTCTCCATCGTCGCCCATATCGACCATGGCAAATCCACCCTTGCCGACCGGCTCATCCAGGAGACCGGGACGGTGCAGGATCGTGACATGAAGGAGCAGCTGCTCGACGCGATGGATATCGAGCGCGAGCGGGGCATCACCATCAAGGCCAACACCGTCCGCATCGACTATACCGCCGACGATGGTCAGGCCTATGTGCTGAACCTGATCGACACGCCGGGCCATGTCGACTTTGCCTATGAGGTCAGCCGTTCGATGCGCGCGGTCGAGGGCTCGCTTCTGGTGGTGGACAGCACCCAGGGGGTCGAGGCGCAGACGCTGGCCAATGTCTATCAGGCCATCGACGCCGACCACGAGATCGTGCCGATCCTCAACAAGATCGACCTGCCCGCCAGTGAATGCGACCGGGTGGCCGAACAGATCGAGGATGTGATCGGCATCGACGCCTCCGGCGCGATCCGGGTCAGTGCCAAGACCGGCGTCGGCATCCACGAAACGCTTGAGGCCATCGTCAAGCACCTGCCCGCGCCCAAGGGCACCCGTGACGCGCCGCTCAAGGCGATGCTGGTCGACAGCTGGTATGACAGCTATCTGGGCGTTATCGTGCTGGTGCGCATCATGGACGGCGTGCTGAAAAAGGGCATGCGGGTCAAGTTCATGTCGAACGGCACCCTGCACCACGTCGACCGCATCGGCGTGTTCCGCCCCGCCATGCAGATGATCGACAGCCTCGGCCCGGGCGAGATCGGCTTTCTCACCGCATCCATCAAGCAGGTGCGCGACACCCGCGTCGGCGACACCATCACCAATGACCGCAACGGCACCGAGGTCGCGCTGCCGGGCTTCAAGCCCGCCCAGCCGGTGGTGTTCTGCGGCCTCTTCCCGGTGGACTCGGCCGAGTTCGAGGATCTGCGCGACGCCATCGAGAAACTGGCGCTGAACGACGCCTCCTTCTCTTACGAAATGGAAACCTCGGCCGCGCTTGGCTTTGGCTTCCGCTGCGGCTTCCTTGGCCTTTTGCATCTCGAGGTCATCCGCGACCGGCTGGAACGCGAATACGATATCGAGCTGATCACCACCGCGCCCAGCGTGGTCTATCACGTCTTCATGAAAGACGGCGAGATGCGCGAGCTGCACAACCCCGCCGACATGCCCGACCTGTCCAAGGTCGACCATATCGAGGAGCCGCGGATCAAGGCCACCATCCTGGTGCCCGACGAATACCTGGGCGATGTGCTGAAACTCTGCCAGGACCGGCGCGGCATCCAGCAGGATCTGAGCTATGCCGGCTCGCGCGCCATGGTGGTCTATGACCTGCCGCTGAACGAGGTTGTGTTCGACTTCTACGACCGGCTGAAATCGGTGACCAAGGGCTATGCCAGCTTCGACTACCAGCTGACCGGCTATCGCGAGGACAGCCTGGTGAAAATGTCGATCCTGGTGAATGACGAGCCGGTGGACGCGCTGTCGACCATGGTCCACCGCGACCGGGCCGAGGCGCGCGGGCGGGCCATGTGCGAAAAGCTCAAGGACCTGATCCCCCGCCACATGTTCAAGATCCCGATCCAGGCGGCCATCGGCGGCAAGGTCATCGCGCGCGAGACCCTCTCGGCGCTGCGCAAGGACGTGACGGCGAAATGTTATGGCGGCGATGCGACCCGGAAACGCAAGCTGCTGGACAAGCAGAAGGCGGGCAAGAAGAAGATGCGCCAGTTCGGGAAAGTGGATATCCCGCAGGAGGCGTTCATTTCAGCCCTCAAAATGGACAGCTGAGGCTGTCCCTCTTCACACCGGTCGCGGCCTCACGCCCGTAGGGTGGGCAGTCCTGCCCGCCACGCTTGATGCGCCTGTGCGGTGGGCAAAATGCCCACCCTACGCTTGCTCATTTTGAGTGACGGTGGGCGAAAGCGGTAGGCGCAGCCTGGCGCGTGCCCGCACGCCCGAGAGTTGAGTGAGTCGGGACAGCTAAGGCTGCCCCTCTTGCGGGACAGTCCCGTAGGGTGGGCAGTCCTGCCCACCATGGGTGATGCGTTCGTGCGGCGGGCAAAATGCCCACACCAAGCTTGCAGTTTAGACCTTCCGAACCACTTCTATTAATGCCGCCAAGTAGTAATCCTTAGGCGTTTAATTCAACTATTAAATTCACAGTCATTACACCAATAACACCTAGGAACAAAGCTGTTAGCACGGCAGCGATGCTTACTTGCGTAAGCAAGCTCCTACGCGCACCAAGATGACCTCCAATATGAAAACGGTGGGTAATTTTCTCAAACACCAATAATCCGATCATTATTGCGCATAGGTTCAACAGAGAAAGGCCCAAAGGAATGTATCCGTTCGGAACAGCCTTTGGTACACCAAAAGGGAATAAGAGCGGAGCTATGAATGTGGCCAAAATTTGCATAAGCAACAAAGACATGAGCACGCTTAGCACGGCTAGAAAGGGAACTGTTTTCAAGAAGTGCCTCAGGGTTCAGGTGGCAATCCGATGACGACGAAGTCAGTCTTTGGAACGACAGGTATCAGGCAGAGGTTGAGGTAATCAAGATACAATCAGTGCTTGTAAGTTTCGCGCATTTATACCTGTGGCGGCACAGTTCAACGCATGATCGCAAAAATTGGCTGCGCTGCCTCCGATCTCTGCAACGACACCTCCGTCGGGTGGGATTCCATCCCCACGCTTCCTCACCAAAACCGCCCGTTCGGCCGCTCCTCGGCGCGGGTCATCTGGTCTTGCGGACAGGGGGCGTTGTCTAGTGCGTAGTCTGTTCGACCCTCACCGCCCCCGCACCAGGCCTCGCGCCAGTGTGGTCACGATAAAGCTCAGCGCGGCGACGCAGACGATGCTGGGGCCTGCTGGTGTGTCGAACAGGTACGCGCCGTATAGACCGGCCAGCGCCGACAGCCCGCCGATGCCCGCAGCCCCCAGGGCCATGCCCTCGGGCGTGCCCGACAGGGGCCGGGCGGCGGCGGCGGGAATGACCAGAAGTGCGGCGATCAGCAGCACGCCCACCACCTTGATCGCCACCGCAACCACCACCGCCAGCGCCAGTGTCAGCCAGGTCTCGGCCCGGCGCGGATCGACCCCGGCGGCATGGGCCAGATCGGGGTTCAGCGTCGCGATCAGCAGGTCGGACCAGCGCCACAGCGTCAGCCCCAGCACCAGCGCGCCGCCGCCCCAGATCACCGCCAGGTCACCGCGTGACACCGCCAGGATATCGCCGAACAGAAAGGCCATCAGGTCCAGCCGCACATCGGCCAGCAGCGACACCGCCACCAGCCCCGCCGCCAGCGCCGTATGGGCCATCACCCCCAGCGCCGTATCCATCGCATAGCCGCGCCCGCGCATCAGCGTCACCGCCGAGGCCATCAGCACCGCCGCCAGCACCACCGCCGGCAGGATCGGTGCCGACAGCGCCAGCGCCAGCGCCACGCCCAGCACCGCCGCATGGGCCGTCGCCTCGCCGAAATAGGCCATCCGCCGCCAGACCACGAAACAGCCCAGCGGCCCCGAGGCCAGCGCAACGCCCGCGCCCGCAAGCGCTGCACGGATCATGAAGTCGTCCAGCATCACCGGTCTCCGTGTGGATGCATATGCTCTGCGCCATGGTCGTGGCCGCAGTCGTCGTCGTGGCGATGGCTGTGCTGGTGGCGGTACAGCGCCAGCGCCCCCCGCGTGCCGGTGCCGAACAGCGCCCGGTATTCCGGCGCGTCGGCCACCACTTCGGGCGTGCCCTCGCAGCAGATATGGCCGTTCATGCACAGCACCCGGTCCGAGGCGGCCATGACGACGTGCAGATCGTGGCTGACCATCACTACCGCGCAGCCGAGGTCTTGGCGGACCTCTTCGATCTGCTCGTAAAATGCCGCCGATCCGGGCTGGTCCAGCCCCTGTGTCGCCTCGTCCAGCAGCAGCAGGTGCGGGCGTTCCAGCACCGCGCGCGCCAGCAGCACGCGCTGGAACTGGCCGCCCGACAGATCGGTCATCTGCCGGTTGGCCAGATCGGGCACGCCGGCGCGGGCCAGCGCCTCGGCGGCGACATCCTGCGGCACCCGGCGCGGCAGGCTCAGGAACCGGCTGACGGTGATCGGCAGCGTCGCGTCGATCGCCAGTTTCTGAGGCACATAGCCGATGCGCAGACCCGGCGCGCGGATCACCCGGCCCGAGGCCGCGGGCAGGGCGCCGATCAGCGCCCTGAGAAAGGTGGATTTGCCCGACCCGTTGGGGCCGACGATGGTGACGATCTCTCCCGCTGCCACGGCGACCGAGATATCGGCAAGCACGGTGCGTCCGTCGACCCGGATGCTCAGCCCCTCGGCGGCAATGACCGGCGTGTTCATGCGGCCTGACCCGCGCAGCCGGGGCAGAGCCCCTCGGCCTCGACCACGATCCGTTCGATGGTGAACCCGGCCTCGGCGGCGGCCTTGCCCAGGCGGCCCTGTTCCAACTCGGTTCCCGCCTCGGCCACCGCCTTGCAGTTGCGGCAGATCAGAAAGGCAGGCACGTGGTCCTCTTCGGGATGGGCGCAGGCGGTATAGGCGTTCAGCCGCTCGATCCGGTGGGCGAACCCGTTCTGCACCAGGAAATCCAGCGCCCGATAGGCCACGGGAGGTTGCGAGCCCAGCCCGTCGGCGGCGAGAATGTCGAGGATTTCATAAGCGCCCATGGCCCGGTGACGGTCCAGCAGGATTTCCAGCACCCGGCGGCGCACCGGGGTGAATTGCAGCTTGTGCGCGGCGCAGTGCCTTTCGGCCTGATGCAGCGCCGTGGCGATGCACTGGCTGTGGTCGTGACGTTCGAAACCTTTGGCGGTCATGCGGGCCTCCCGGCGAATTTCAGGCTTGATATGTTATAACATCCCCGATATCAAGCCGCACAGATTGTTACACTATAACATACCGAGGTGCCCATGACCCGACTTTCCCTCTCTGCGCTGCTGTTGACCTGCGCCACGCCCGTTCTGGCCGAGGCGCCCAGGGTCGCGGTCGATATCGCGCCACTCCATTCGTTGGTCGCGCAGGTCATGGCAGGGGTGGGAGAACCCGATCTGATCGTGCGCCCGGGCGCCTCGCCCCACAGCTACGCCCTGCGCCCGTCCGAGGCGCGGGCGCTGCAACAGGCCGATCTGGTGATCTGGGTCGGCGACGACCTGACCCCCTGGCTGGAAAAACCGCTGATGGCGCTGTCGGACGCGGGGCGTCAGATTGCCTTGCTAGATCATCCGTCGACGGCGCGGCTGGCTTATCGCGATCTTGCCCATGACGGTCATGACGACGCGCACACGCAAACAGGTCATGACGATCATGACCATGCGCAAGAGGCGCATGAAACCCATGACGACGATCACGACCACAGCGGCACCGATCCGCACGCCTGGCTCGATCCGGGCAATGCCAGCGCCTGGCTGTCGCTTCTGGCCGAGGAACTGGCCGCGCTCGACCCCGGTCATGCCGACCGCTACCGTGCCAATGCCGCCGAGGCGCAGGCCCGCCTGGCCGAGCTGACGATTCAGATCGCGACCGAGTTGCAGCCGATGCAGGGCAAACCCTTTATTGCCTTTCACGACGCCTATCAGTATTTCGAGCGCCCCTTTGGCCTGACGCTGGCCGGAACCGTGTCGCTGGGTGATGCCAGCAGCCCCAGCCCGGCGCGGCTGGCGCATCTGCGCGAAGAGGTGGTGGAAGAGGGGGTGAGCTGCGCCTTTTCCGAACCGCAATACAACACCGCGCTGCTGGAAACCGCGGTCGAGGGGACAGGCGCGGCGATCTTCGTGCTCGATCCGCTGGGCGCGGGGCTGGAGCCGGGACCGGCGCTTTATCCGCAGATGCTGCGCGACATGGCGGCAAGCTTTGCCGCCTGCGCGGCGCAGTGATCGGGGCCGGCGTTATTCGGCGGCGCTGAACCCTTCGATCAGCTGGCGCAGCCCCAGGGCGGCGCCGGCGAAGATCGCCAGAAAGGTGACCGGGGCGCTGATTGCCAGCAGGCTGAAGGCGGTCAGCCCCTGGCCCACGGTGCAACCCATGGCGATGACCGCGCCGGTGCCCATGATCGCGGCGCCCAGGATCTGGCGGCGCAATTCGCGCGGATCCTCGCAGGCCTCCCAGCGGAAATGGCCCTTGATCAGCGAGCCGATGAAGGCCCCGGCCCAGACCCCGGCAACCGAACCCACCGCAAAGGACAGCGGGCGCACTGAACCGGTCATCGCATAGAGGATGGATTCGCCCACAGGTGCCGAGAAGCTGTGCGACACCACCTGCAACCCATCGAACCCGTGTTGATAGACCCAATAGCTGCCGGCCCAGCCGCCAACGATTGCCGCCGCGACCACCAGCGACCAGAAGATGGATTTCGGCTCTTGCCGCATGTCCCGTGAGCTAAGCGCGCCCAGGCAGAGGATCAGCCCGATGCCGATGCCGATCACATGCACCGGCAGGCCGGTTAGCGCATGGGCATGGTGGGCCAGCCCCGGCGGCAGGTCGCCGGCGACCTCGATCTGGGGAAACAGCAGGTTGCGCAGCGGTGCCAGCGGCCCGGCCAGGGTGACATAGGTAAACACGCCCATAACCAGCACGATGACAAAGGCGCGCAGATCGCCACCACCCAGCCGTGCGATCGAGCCGTAGCCGCAATTGCCCGCCAGCGCCATGCCATAGCCGAACATCAGCCCGCCCAGGATCGAGGCCAGCGGCATCCAGCGGATCGACAGGTAATAGCTTTGCCCCGGATCGAGCCAGCCCAGCCCCATCAGGCCGAAACTGCCTGCCATGGCGGCGCCGATGGCCAGCACCCACATCCGCATCCGGACGTCTGAACCGCCATAAAGCAGGTCCTCGATCGCGCCCAGGGTGCAGAACCGGCCCAGGCGCGCGGCCAGGCCCAGGGCAATGCCGCCCACAAGGCCAACCAGCGCCACGGCCTGACTGTCACTCAGCCAAACAAGCATGTTTTCCTCCCCACGCTCCGGTGGCCGGTTCCGCTTGGTGGCGACCGGAACCGGGTGGGCGGCTCAGTCGTTGT
>Ga0157387_18237_pt1 | contig 30937 bp, 22 predicted proteins | sample T8_LowC_AmetaT_FD_116788 | JGI IMG/M metagenome (GOLD analysis project Ga0157387, IMG submission 116788) | Metatranscriptome of Roseovarius nubinhibens ISM and Alexandrium tamarense co-culture from University of Georgia, USA - T8_LowC_A metaT... ... | reverse complement strand
CGCGCCGGAATGAAAAAGGCCCCGCCGGGGCGGGGCCTTTGGTCCGATCATTCGACCTGGGATCAGTTCGGGATGTCGCCTTCGATGCCTTCGACATAGAAGTTCATGCCCGCCAGCGTGCCGTCATCGGCGGTTTCGCCCGCGGCCAGCCAGTCCGAACCGTCCTGCTTCTTCAGCGGGCCGGTGAACGCGTGATAGGATCCGTTGGCAAGCGCGTCCTTCAGCGTCAGCGCCTCGGCCTTCACATCGGCCGGAACCGCGTCCGAGATCTCGCCGATGCCCACCATGCCGGCACCGATGCCGTCCCAGGTGCTGACGCTGGTCCAGGTGCCATCCATCACCGCCTTGGTGCGGGCGATGTAATAGGGCGCCCAGTTGTCGATGATCGAGCTGACGCGCGGCATCGGGGCATATTCGCTCATGTCCGAGGCCTGGCCAAAGGTGATCACGTTACCCGCGGCCTGCGCGGCGGCCTGCGGCGCGGTCGAGTCGGTGTGCTGCAGGATCACGTCCGCACCTTGTTCTATCAGCACCTTGGCGGCGTCGGCCTCTTTCGCCGGATCGAACCAGGTATAGGCCCAGACGATCTTGAACTGCACGTCCGGGTTCACCTTGCGGGCGTGGATAAAGGCCGAGTTGATGCCCCGGATCACCTCGGGGATCGGGTACGACCCGATATAGCCCACGATGTTCGACTTGGTCATGCGCCCGGCGATGGTGCCCTGCACGGCGCGGCCTTCATAGAAACGGGCCGAATAGACCGACACGTTTTCGGCCTGCTTGTAGCCGGTGGCGTGCTCGAACTTCACCTTGGGGAATTTCTTGGCCACGTTGATCGTCGGATCCATGTAGCCGAACGAGGTGGTAAAGATCAGGTCGGCGCCTTCCAGTGCCATCTGGGTCATCACCCGCTCGGCATCCGGGCCCTCGGGTACGCTTTCGACGAACACGGTTTCGACCTTGTCGCCGAACTCCGCCTCGACGGCCTGGCGGCCCTTGTCGTGTTCATAGGTCCAGCCGCCGTCGCCGACCGGGCCGACATAGACAAAACCGACCTTGGTCTTGTCATCCGCCATGGCGCCGGTCGCCAGACCCAGCGCCATTGCGGCACTTGCGAGAAGTGAGGTGAATTTCATTTAGTGACTCCCCTTTATGGTTCGTTTGCAGTTTCGTTGTAGTTGGCCCCTCGTCAATGAGAGGCGTGGAAGCTGCGTCCAAGTGCGGCAGGCGCGCCGCTTTTGTCCGCAGAAAGGATCACAAGCACAAGGATCGTGATGAGATAGGGCGACATTGCCAGATACTCGACCGGGATGGCAACGCCCGCCGCCTGCAGGTTCAGCTGGACCACGGTAACGCCGCCAAAAAGATAGGCACCCAGCAGCGCGCGCCAGGGTTTCCAGCTGGCAAACACCACCAGTGCCAGCGCGATCCAGCCGACACCGGCGGTCATGCCCTCGGTCCACTGAGGCACCCGGATCAGGCTGATATAGGCGCCACCCAGCCCCGCGCAGGCGCCGCCGAACATGATCGCCAGGATGCGGATGCGGATCACCTTGTAGCCCAGTGCATGGGCGGCATCGTGGTTTTCGCCCACCGCGCGCAGGATCAGGCCCGCGCGGCTGTATTTCAGCACCCACCAGACCCCGGCGGTCAGCAGGATGCCAAGATAGAGGATCGGGTCATGGCTGAACAGGATCGGCCCCACCACCGGCAGATCGCTCAGCACCGGCAGGTCGAGCCGCCCCATCGCGGGCGGTTTGATCCCGACATAAGACTGGCCCATCAGCGCGCTCAGCCCAAGACCGAACAGCGTCAGCGCCAGACCGCTGGCGACCTGGTTGGCCAGCGCCACCTGGGTCATCAGTACAAAGAGCAGCGACAGGATCGCGCCCCCGATGGCGGCGGCGATGAAGCCCAGCCAGGGCGAGCCGGTCTCGACCGAGATGGCAAAGCCGCAGATGGCGCCGGTGATCATCATGCCCTCGACGCCGAGGTTCAGGACACCGGCCTTTTCCACCACCAGCTCCCCGATGGCGGCCAGCAAGAGAGGGGTTGCCGCGACCATAAGAGAGGCCACCAGCAGGACGGGATTGATTGCAGACAGGTCCATGGTTCACGCCACCTCTTTGCGAGCCGCACGGATGCGGTAATTGGTCAACAGATCCAGCGCCAGCAGGAAGAAGAGAAGCATCCCCTGGAACACCTGGATCGCGGCGGCGGGCAGGCCCAGGCTGCCCTGTGCGATCTCGCCGCCGATATAGGTCAGCGCCATCAGCCCCCCGGCCAGCAGGATGCCCACCGGATGCAGGCGGCCCAGAAAGGCCACGATGATCGCGGTAAAGCCATAGCCGACGTTGAAATCGATGCTGACCTGGCCCGAGGGGCCCGAAACCTCGAACATCCCCGCCAGCCCCGCCAGCGCGCCCGAGACGCCGAGGCAGAACAGGATCAGCCGGGCCGGTTTCACCCCAGCAAACCGCGCCGCCCGCGGCGCCTCGCCGGTCAGCCGGATGTGGAACCCGGTCATGTGCCGGTTGAGCAGCACATAGGCGAAGATCACGGCGATCAGCGCCGCCACCACGCCCCAATGCATCCCCGATCCCTCGATCAGCTCGGCATTATGCGCGCTGGCATAGGATTGCAGGTTGCGCGAGCCGGGAAAGCCGAAGCCTTCGGGGTTCTTGAGCAGGCCCAGCGACATCGAGGCCAACAGCTGTTCGGCCACATAGACCATCATCAGCGAGACCAGGATCTCGTTGGTGCCAAAGCGTACCTTGAGGAAGGCGGGCACCATGGCCCAGGCCCATCCGCCCAATGCCCCGGCAATCACCATCAGCGGAAAGACATAAAACGCCTCCATCGGGTAAAAGGCCAGCCCGACACCGGCGCCCACGATGGCGCCCATGATGTACTGCCCCTCGGCCCCGATGTTCCAGATGCCCGCGCGAAACCCCAGAGAAAGGCCAATGGCGATCAGCACCAAAGGCGCCCCTTTCACCAGCAGTTGCGGGCGGTAATAAAAGGAGTATTCGCCAAACAGCGGTTCCCAGAAAATGGTGCCGATCGCCTCGACCGGGTTCTTGCCAAGGGCCGCGAACAGCAGCCCGCCGAAAAACATGGTGGCCAGCACCGCCACCAGCGGTGTCGCCAGCGACCACGCGCGCGACGGCTGCGGCCGTTTCTCCAGAACGATCATCCGCGCGTTCCCCCCATCACGGTGTTCTTGTTGTCAGGCTGTTTCGGGTTGCGGTCAGACATGTGCCACCTCCATCCCGTGGGCGCCGCCCATCATCAGGCCGATCTCGTCCACGGTCAGCCCGGTGGTGTCGCGCGGTGCGCTCAGCCGTCCCTCGTTCAGCGCCGCGAACGTATCCGAAATCTCCATCAGCTCGTCCAGATCCTGACTGATGCAGACCACCGCCGCGCCCTTGGCCGCCAGATCCAGCAGCGCCTGCCGGATTGCCGCCGCCGCCGATGCATCCACGCCCCAGGTGGGCTGGTTCACCACCAGCACGTCAGGGTTCTGCAACACCTCGCGCCCGATGACGAATTTCTGCAGGTTGCCGCCCGAGAGCGAGCGCGCCGCGTTTTCCGGCCCCGGCGTGCGCACGTCGAATTCCTTGATGATCCGCTCGGCAAACTCGCGCGTTTCAGCCCATTTCAGGAACCCGTTGCTTTCCAGCCCCTCGCGCACCGACCCGGTGAGCAGCGCGTTTTCCGTCAGGCTCATATTCGGCGCCGCCGCATGGCCCAGCCGTTCTTCGGGCGCCGTCAAAAGACCCAACCGCCGCCGCGCCACCGGACCCAGCCGGCCCACCGGCTGGCCATCCTTCTTGACCGCGTCCGCCGCCGTCAGGATCTCGCCCGACAAGACGGCCAAGAGCTCGTCCTGCCCGTTGCCCGCAACCCCGCCGATGCCAAGAACCTCGCCCTTGCGCACCGTCATATGCACGTTCTTCAGCGAGGTGCCAAACTCGCTGGGCGAGGGCACCGACAGGCCCGAGATATCCAGCGCGATCTCGCCGAACTCGCGGCCCGACCGCTCCGGCGTCTTCAGCGCCGTGCCCACCATCATCTCGGCCATGTCGCGGGCCGAGGTCTCGGCGGGTGTGCATTCACCCACGTTCTTGCCCAGCCGCAGGATGGTCGCATGGTCGCAAAGCGTGCGGATCTCCTCCAGCTTGTGGCTGATATAGAGGATCGAGGTCCCCTCGGAGCGCAGTTTTTGCAGCGTCTGGAACAGGATCTCGACCTCTTGCGGGGTCAGCACGCTGGTCGGTTCATCCATGATCAACAGCTTGGGATCCTGCAGCAGACAGCGGATGATCTCGACCCGCTGCCGCTCGCCCGCGCTCAGGTCGCCCACCGTGCGGAACGGATCGAGCGGCAGGCCATAGGTCTCGCTCACCTCGCGGATGCGCGCGGCCAGATCGCCCATCGCGGGCGGATTCTCCATCCCCAGCGCGATGTTCTCGGCCACGTTCAGCGCATCGAACAGCGAGAAATGCTGGAACACCATGGCGATCCCATCGGCCCGCGCCGCGCGCGGCTCGGGCGGCGCATAAGGCGCGCCGCGCAGGGACATGGTGCCGCTGTCGGGCTTGACCAGCCCATAGATCATCTTGACCAGCGTCGATTTGCCCGCGCCGTTCTCGCCCAGCAGGGCATGTACCTCGCCCTCGCCAATGTCGAAACTGACGTTGTCATTGGCGACCACGCCGGGATAGGCCTTGGTCAGCCCCTTGATGCTCAGAAGTGGTGTGCTCACGCGCTCAGCTCCTTCCTTGTCGTTTCGCTATGCGCCGGGCTCAAGAGCCGGGCGGCAACGCCAATGGCGATGCTGGCGGGATGTTTGCCCAGGGCGGGATCGCCGATGGGGCAGGTGATGCGGGCGATCTGCTGCGGACCGTGGCCAAGCGCGGCCAGCCGCGACCGGAATCGCGCCCATTTGGTAGCCGAGCCAATCAGCCCCGCAAAGGCAAAATCGTGCCGCAGCAGACGGTTGCACAGTTCCAGGTCCAATTCATGCGAATAGGTCAGGATCAGGTGCTCGGCCTCTTTCGGCGCATAACCCACCAGATCGGCGGGCTGCGCCGCTGGCAGCGGCGTCACCCCGGCGGGGATGGTTTCGGGAAACCGCTCCACCCCGGTATCGACCCAGGTGATGGCGATCTCGGGCAGCGGCGACAGCACATCGACCAGCGCCCGGCCCACATGGCCCGCGCCCCAGATCCAGAGCTGCCGCGCCGGTCTTAGCACCGGCTCGACCATCCAGTCGCCGACCAGCTGTGCCTTGGGCAGCACACCCTGTCCACGCGCCTGCGCGAGCAGGCGCCTGAGCGCGAGTGGCGCGCCGGAAACCTGCAAGGTTTCCGGCCCGTTTTCCGTGCCGGAAAACGGCAGCGCTGGCCGCGCGACCACCGTGCCTTCGACCGTATCAAGCCGCGCCGCATCCCAGCTTTCCGTCAACAGCGTCACCGCTCCGCCGCAACACTGGCCCAGCTCCGGCCCCAGCGCATGCCGGCTCAGCCCCAGCCGCCCGGCGCGGGCCGCCTCTGCCGCCTGAAACTCCAGCGCGCCGCCTCCGATGGTACCGGACTGGCCGTTCTCCCAGACCAGCATCGCCGCGCCCACCTCGCGCGGGGACGATCCCCTGATCGCCGCGATCACCACCCTGGTCACTCGCCCATGCGCGGCCACCGCCGCGCGCAGCCCCTCCAGATCAAACGCCATCGCCAAGCCTCCGGATGCCTTTCCAGACCTCCTCCGCCGTCGCGGGCGCGTTCAGCGCCGGATAGGCATCGCCACAGGATGCCACGGCATCAGACAAAGCCAGCCAGGCCGAAATCCCCAGCATGAAGGGCGGCTCGCCCACGGCCTTCGACCGATAGATCGTGTCCTCGCGGTTCTGCCCGTCCCACAGCGCCACGTTGAACACCTCGGGCCGGTCCGAACAGGCCGGGATCTTGTAGGTCGAGGGCGCATGCGTCCTGAGCCGCCCGTGATCGTCCCAGACCAGCTCCTCGGTGGTCAGCCAGCCCGCGCCCTGCACGTAGCCGCCCTCGACCTGGCCGATATCCAGATCGGGGTTCAGCGAGGCGCCGGCATCATGCAGGATGTCCGCGCGCAGGATGCGGTATTCGCCGGTCAGCGTGTCCACCGCCACCTCGGTCACCGAGGCGCCATAGGCAAAGTAGTAGAACGGCCGCCCGCGCCCCTGGATGCGGTCCCACTCGATCTTGGGCGTCTTGTAGAACCCGGTCGCCGACAGGCTGATCCGCCCCTGATAGGCCAGCGCCGCCGCCTCGGCAAAGCTGTAGCGCGCCTCGCCCACCTCGACATGACCATTCCCGAACCGGACCGAGGCGACCTCCGCCTGATGCCGCTCGGCGAGATACGCCGCCATCCGGTCGCGGATGGTGTCGCAGGCGGCCTTGACCGCCATGCCGTTCAGGTCCGATCCCGACGAGGCCGCGGTGGCCGAGGTATTGGGCACCTTGGCGGTGTCGGTGGCGGTGATCTTCACCATCTCCAGCGGAATGCCGAACCGGCTTGCGGCCACCTGCGCCACCTTCTGGAACAGGCCCTGGCCCATCTCGGTGCCGCCATGATTCAAATGTACAGAGCCATCCTGATAGACATGCACCAGCGCGCCCGCCTGGTTCAGATGGGTCAGGGTAAAGGAAATCCCGAACTTCACCGGTGAAAACGCGATCCCCCGCTTGACGATCGGATTGGCCGCGTTCCACGCCGCCACCGCCGCCTTGCGCGCGGCGTAATCCGAACTGGTCAGCAGCGCTTCGGTCATCCCGTGCAGTTCGAAATCCTCGACCACCTGCCCATAGGGCGTGGTATTGGCTTCTTTCTGGTTGGAAATACTCCGGGGGATGTGGGGGGCAGCGCCCCCCACCGGCGCCGCATAGTAATTACGCTGCCTCAACTCGACCGGGTCGATCCCCAGCACATGCGCGGCATGGTCCATCACCCGCTCGATCCCGACCATCCCCTGCGGCCCGCCGAACCCGCGATAGGCGGTGGCGGATTGCGTGTTGGTCTTCAGCCGGTGGCTCTCGATCCGGGCATTGGGCAGCAGATAGGCATTGTCCGCATGCAGCATCGCCCGGTCCGCGACCGGCAGCGACAGGTCCTGCGCCCAGCCGCAGATCGCGTGATGCAAGAAGGAGACGCCCTGAATCCGCCCCTCCGCGTCGAACCCGGCGCGATAGGCGATGCGGAAGGCATGGCGCTTGCCGGTGATCACCATGTCGTCGTCGCGGTCATAGCGCATCTTGCAGGCACGCCCCGTGGCGCGCGCCGCCACGGCGCAGGCCACCGCCAGCGCGTTGCCCTGGCTCTCCTTGCCTCCGAAACCGCCGCCCATGCGGCGGGTCTCGACCCGGACGGCGTGCATCGGCACGCCAAGCGCCTCGGCCACCTTGTGCTGAATCTCGGTCGGGTGCTGGGTGGAACTGTGCACCAGCATGTCACCGCCCTCGCCGGGCAAGGCCAGCGCGGCCTGACCTTCGAGATAGAAATGTTCCTGCCCGCCCAGCTCGAATGTGCCCTCGATGACATGAGCCGCCCCGGAAATCGCCGCCTCGGCATCACCCTTTTCATAGATGCGCGGCCCGTCCTCGAACCGGCTGTTGGCCGCCAGCGCCTGTTCGATGGTCAGGATCGCGGGTTCCTCGGCATAGTCGATCCGCGCCCGCCGTACCGCCTTGCGCGCGGCCAGGTGGCTGGTCGCCACCACCACGAACAGCGGCTGACCTACGTAGTGAACGGTGCCGTCCGACAACAGCGGCTCGTCATGGGCCGAGGGCGAGACATCATTGGCAAAGGGCAGGTCATCGGCCACCATCACCCGGACCACGCCGGGTGCTTTCCGTACCGCGTCCAGATCCATCGCGGTGATCCGCCCCTTGGCAATCGTGCTCAGGCCAAAGGCCAGATGCAGCGTATCGCGCGGGGTGGGGATATCGTCGACATAGCGGGCGGTGCCGGCCACGTGCAGCGGGGCCGCGTCATGGGGCAGGGGTTTGGCGACGCTCATGCCCGTACCTCCAGCACATTGGCCAAATGGCCCTGATCCTCGGCGAAATAGCGGCTCAGCATCGCCTTGGCGGTCTCCATCCGATAGCGGGCCGAGGCGCGCATGTCCGACATCGGGGTGAAGTCCCGTTCAAACTCTGGCAGGGCCGCGTTAACAACCTGTTGCGTCCAGGGCTGGCCGATCAGCGCGGCCTCGACCGCGCTGGCACGTTTCGGGATGCCCGCCATACCGCCAAAGGCGATGCGGGCGGCGGTGACGGTGCCACCCTCGACGGTGATGTTGAAACAGCCGCAGACGGCCGAGATATCCTGATCGAAGCGCTTCGACAGCTTGTAGCATTTCAGCCGGTCGGGCTGGCGCGGGAAGCTCACCGCCTCGACAAATTCACCCGGCGCGCGGTCCTGCTTGCCGTAGTCGAGAAAGAACGCCTCGAGCGGCAGGTCGCGGCGTGTGTCACCCTTGCGCAGATGCAGGGTGGCACCCAGCGCGATCAGCGCGGGCGGGTTGTCGCCGATGGGCGAGCCATTGGCGATGTTGCCGCCGACAGTGGCGGCATTGCGCACCTGCACGCTGGCATAGCGGCGGATCATCTCGCCATAAGAGGGATGCAGGGGGGCCAGGGCGTCGCGCATCCGGTTCATGTCGACCATGGCGCCCAGGCGCACATGGGTATCGGTGATCTCGATATCTTTCAGATCGGCGCAGCCTGAGAGAAAGATCACCTTGGGCAACTCGCGCAGCTGCTTGGTCACCCAGAGGCCGACGTCGGTCGCCCCGGCGACCAGCGTGGCGTCGGGATGGGCGTCGTAAAGGGCCGCCAGTTCATTGCTTGAGGTTGGTGCGGCAGGGGGCTCTGCCCCCCGGCCTGCGGCCTCTCCCCGGAGTATTTCCGGCGATATGAAGGCACGATCGGTGGCGAGCCAGTCGGGTTTCGGCGCGTCCTCGACAGCGCGGGCGGCGCGGATGATCGGGGCGTAGCCGGTGCAGCGGCAGAGATTGCCGGCCAGCTGGGTGTCGTGATCGGTGGCGCCCTCGGCATGGCTTGCGGCCATCGACATCACAAAGCCCGGGGTGCAGAAACCGCACTGGCTGCCGTGATGGGTGACCATGGCCTGCTGCACCGGATGGGTGCCGCCCAGCCCCTCGACCGTGCGCACCGCCTTGCCGTCGAGTTGTGGCAGGAACAGGATGCAGGCGTTGAGCGCGCGGCTGCTTTCAGCATCGCTGATCATCACGGTGCAGGCACCGCAATCGCCTTCGTTGCAACCTTCCTTGGTGCCGGTCAATCCACGCGCCTCGCGCAGCCAATCGAGCAGTGTCGCGGTGGGGTCTACCCCCGCCAGCGTGACTGTCTCTCCGTTCAGAAGAAACGAGATGTCCATCCTGTGAAACCGGTCGCGTTACCCTGTTGGCCCAGGTGTGCCCGCCTTCGATGCGACGTAGAAGGGGGCCGGGCTGTTATCTGTCCTCAAGGTTAGAAACGGGAACCGCCGTCTGGCAAGAAAAACTCCATCTGCGATGCAGCAATTTTCGCCAACTTGTTTCGAAAGGGTGAGAGAATGGTCAGATTTACCCATTTGAATCATCTGTTTGCCCGAGAGACCGGGAACAGGTTTTGAAAGACCTTCATGTTTTTGCGAATAATCGCGGCGGGCTGTTTTGGGAATTGGCGGTAGTTTCCGGCCCGTCGCCCGCCCTCAAAGCAGCGAGGCCAGCCGTTGCAGGCCGATCGCGATGGCCAGCAGGCCAACCGCCACGGTAAGGGGGCGTCTGGGTAGGACCGCCGCCAGGCGACCGCCCACAAGGGCGGCCGGCACGCCACCCGCCACCAGCCCCGCGACCGGTAACAGCACCTCGTGCAGATCGCGCCCGGTGCCCCAACGGCCCAGATGGTACCCGGCCATCAGCGCCAGGAACACCGTCAGGCTGACCGCAAGCTCGGCCAGCGCCGAGGATCCGATGGCGCGGCGCGGCTCGTGCCCCGACCCGATCAGCCCGCTGGTCACCACCGGCCCCCAGCTGCCGCCGATCCCCTCGATCAGCCCGCCCGTCGCCCCCAGCACCGAGATCCGGCCAGTCGCCAGCAGGCGCGGCGCCCGTCCCGATAGCCCGCGCCACAGGATCAGCCCGCCGATCAGCAACAGGTAGCTGGCGATGATCACGGTCAGGACCGGGCGCTTCAACTCTCCCAGGATGAGCGCGCCGACAAGGCCGCCCGCCGCCCCGGACAGCGCCAGCCGCATAAACAGCGCCTTGTCGATATTGCCGTTGAGCGCATGGGACAGGCCCGCAACGATGCCGGTGGGCACCTTGGCCGCGTTGACACTGGCCGAGACCAGCGGTGGCGGCACCCCCTGCGCCAGCAGGACCGAGGCCGAGATGACGCCGAACCCCATGCCCAGGGCGCTGTCCGCAAGCTGCGCAAAGAAGCCGACAAGGGCAAAGGTGAGGAACAGGTCCAAGGGCGACTCGGGGAGTGGGGTTGAGCCTTCTCCCATCTGGCTAAGCTATGCACATAGCCCCGGCAATCGGGCTTTTCGCGGGTCGGAAAACATCCGCCGTGGCGCCTGCGAAGCGGATCGCCTATCGTCGCGCCCATGAGCAGCAATCCCCGATTCATCCACCTTCGTCTTCACACCGAATACTCCCTTCTGGAGGGGGCGGTCCGGCTAAAGAAACTGCCCGCGCTTTGCGACAAGATGGGCATGCCGGCGGTGGCGGTGACCGATACCAACAACCTGTTTGCGGCGCTGGAATTCTCGGTCGGGGCCAGCGGGGCGGGCATTCAGCCGATCATCGGCTGTCAGCTGGATCTGGCCTATGTCGCCGCGATGCCGGGCGAACGGCCCAAGCCGCCGGCGCCGCTGGTTCTGCTGGCGCAGAACGAGGCCGGGTATGAGAACCTGATGAAGCTCAACAGCTGCCTTTACGTGGACAAGGGCGGACAACTGCCACAGGTCACGCTGGAGGAACTGGAGGCGCTGGGCGACGGGCTTATCTGTCTCAGCGGCGGGCCGGACGGGCCGGTGGGACGGCTGTTGCAGGCCGGTCAGCGCCCGGCGGCCGAGGCGCTGGTGGATCGGCTGGCGGCCATCTTTGCCGATCGGTTTTATATCGAGTTGCAGCGCCATCCGGGCGAAGGTGGCGCGCCCGAGGCGGAGCGCCTGACCGAACGCGGCCATGTGGAAATGGCCTATGCCAAGGGCCTGCCGCTGGTGGCCACCAATGATGTCTATTTCCCCGAGGCCGGCATGTACGAGGCGCATGACGCGCTGATCTGTATCGCCGACGGCGCCTATGTGGACCAGGCCGAGGGCCGCCGCCGCCTGACCGCGCAGCATTACCTGAAATCGCCGCAAGAGATGGCGACCCTGTTCGCCGACCTGCCCGAGGCGATCGAGAATACGGTCGAGATCGCGCGGCGCTGTGCCTTCATGGCCTATCGGCGCGACCCGATCCTGCCGAAATTCGCCGATGACGAGGTCGTGGAACTGCGCCGTCAGGCCAACGAGGGCCTGCAGGCCCGACTGGCGGTCATCCCGCATGCGGTCAGCGCCGAGGATTACCAGAAACGGCTCGATTTCGAACTCGACATCATCGAGGGGATGGGCTTTCCCGGATACTTCCTGATCGTCGCCGACTTCATCAAATGGGCCAAGGATCATGATATTCCGGTGGGGCCGGGGCGGGGTTCGGGTGCGGGGTCGCTGGTCGCCTATGCGCTGACCATCACCGACCTTGATCCGCTGCGCTATTCGCTGCTGTTCGAACGGTTTCTCAATCCCGAACGGGTCTCGATGCCCGACTTCGACATCGACTTCTGCATGGACCGGCGCGAAGAGGTGATCCGCTACGTGCAGGAGAAATACGGCCGCGACAAGGTGGGGCAGATCATCACCTTTGGTGCGCTTTTGTCCAAGGCCGCCGTGCGCGACATCGGGCGGGTCTTGCAGATGCCCTATGGCCAGGTCGATCGTCTGTCCAAGATGATCCCGGTCGAGGGGGTCAAGCCCGTCAGTATCGAAAAGGCGCTGAAGGACGAACCGCGCCTGCGCGAAGAGGCCCGCAACGAAGAGGTGGTCGACCGGCTGCTGACCTATGGCCAGCAGGTCGAGGGGTTGCTCAGAAACGCCTCGACCCATGCCGCCGGTGTGGTGATCGGAGACCGGCCGCTGGACGCGCTGGTGCCGCTCTATCAGGATCCGCGCTCGGACATGCCGGCGACCCAGTTCAACATGAAATGGGTGGAACAGGCCGGGCTGGTCAAGTTCGACTTCCTGGGCCTGAAGACCCTGACCGTCATCCAGAACGCGATGGACCTGATCTTCAAATCGGGGCGCCCGCTGCATGTGGCCGCTGACGGGCGCCAGCTTTATGACCCCGCCGAAGGGGCCGAGAACCAGATCAACGCCATCCCGCTGGACGACGTACCGACCTACAAGCTCTACTCGGCGGCCAAGACGGTGGCGGTGTTCCAGGTGGAAAGCTCGGGCATGATGGATGCGCTCAAGCGCATGAAGCCCACTTGTATCGAGGATATCGTGGCCCTCGTGGCGCTTTATCGCCCGGGGCCGATGGAAAACATCCCGGTCTATTGCGAGGTGAAGAACGGGCTGCGCGAGATCACCTCGGTGCATCCGCTCATCGACCATATCCTCGAGGAAACGCAGGGCATCATCGTCTATCAGGAACAGGTGATGCAGATCGCGCAGGTGATGGCGGGCTACAGCCTGGGTGGCGCCGACCTGCTGCGCCGCGCCATGGGCAAGAAGATCAAGGAGGCGATGGACGCCGAGCGGCCCAAGTTCGAAACCGGCGCGGCAGAGAATGGCGTCGATGCCAAGAAGGCCTCCGAGGTGTTCGACCTGCTCGAAAAATTCGCCAACTACGGTTTCAACAAATCGCACGCCGCCGCCTATGCGGTGGTCAGCTACCAGACCGCCTGGCTGAAGGCGAACCACCCGGTGGAGTTCATGGCGGGTGTCATGAACTGCGATATCCACCTCACCGACAAGCTGGCGGTCTATTTCGAAGAGGTCCGCAAGGGGCTGGGCCTGCCCTATGTGCCGCCCTGCGTGAACCGGTCTCAGGCCACGTTCGACGTGGTTGGCGGAGAGCTTGTCTATGCGCTGGGCGCGCTCAAGAATGTGGGCGTCGAGGCGATGCGCCTGGTGGTCGAAGGCCGCCAGGGCGCTCATCCGCCGGAACCGGCGTCTTCGCGCGACGCCGCGAGGAGGCCCGACAGGGCCGAGGAGCGCCCCTTTGTGACCCTGTTCGATTTCGCCCGCCGGGTGGACCTGAAAAAGGTCGGCAAGCGCCCGCTCGAGATGATGGCGCGCGCCGGGGCCTTTGACCAGCTCGATCCCAACCGGCGTCGGGTGTTCGACAGTATCGAGGCGCTGATGGCCTATTCCGGCGCCATCTTCGAACAGAAAAGCTCCAACCAGGTCTCGCTCTTTGGCGAGGCCGGTGACGACCTGCCCGAACCGCGTCTGGCGCAGGCGCCCGACTGGCTGCCCGCCGAGCGCCTGTCAGAGGAGTTCAAGGCCATCGGCTTCTACCTCTCGGGCCATCCGCTCGACGACTATATGCCGGCGCTGAAACGCAAGGGCGTACTGACGCTGGACGAGGTCACCGAACAGGCGCGCTCCGGCCCGGTGCTGGCCAAGATGGCAGGCGTCGTCGCCGGCCGGCAGGAACGCAAATCGGCGCGCGGCAACCGCTTTGCCTTTGCCCAGATGTCCGACCCGACCGGCGCCTTCGAGGTCACGCTGTTCTCGGAGGTGCTGGAGAAAAGCCGCGAGTTCCTCGAAACCGGCTCCCACGTGGTGCTGACCGCCGAGGCGACGATGGAGGCCGATCAGCTCAAGCTCTTGGCGCGTTCGGTCGGCCCCGCCGATGCGGTGGTGGCCGAGGCCGGCGCCACCGGCCTGCGGGTGTTCATGGACAATGCCGGCGCGGTCGAGACGGTGGCCCATATCCTGGCCGAGGCGGCGCAGGCTGCGCGCAATGCGGCGCGGGGTCCGGTGCAGCTGTGCCTGATGGATCCGGGCCTGCCCGGCGAGGTCGAGATGGATCTGGGGCAGGAGTTTCCCTTGAACCCGCAGATCAAGGGCGCGCTGAAATCGCTCGACGGGGTGGTGGACGTCGAAGAGATGTGAGCGCCCTCAGACCGTGGCCCCGGCCAGCGCGGCCAGGCCACTGCGGTCCAGGCGGTCGCGAAAACCGATACAGACAAGGCCCGTCTGGTGCGGGCCTTGCGCGGGGGTGACCTCCCAGCGGCGGCCCACGGTCTGGATCAGCCACAATGCCCCTTCGATATCGCGCAGATAGCCTTTGGCGCGGATCACCCCATGGGGGCCAGTGGCCAGGTCGCGCGCCAGCCGCTCGATCGGCTGGCCACCTTCCGGGGCCAAGACCAGACTGTCAAACAGGCGGTCGGAATGGTGGGCGGGCTGGCCCGTGCCGGGGGCGGGCAGCACACCCAGCAACGCGCCGGGTGCCACCCGGCCGCGTTCAGCCGGGATGGCGATGGCGCCGGGGGCGGCCTCGGCCAGCCATTCCATCAACTCGGTTTGCACCGCATGCGCTAGCAGATCGGTCTTGTTCACCACAACGATCTCGGCATCCGAAAGCTGCCGGGTGATGGTGTCGCCGACATAATCGTCCTGTGCGCGCTGGCGCACGGTTTCGCCGTCCACCACCACCACGATCCCGTCGGATCGGATACCATCGGCCAGCAGCATGGTCGACACGATGGCACCGGGGATCGCGACGCCCGAGCTTTCCACCAGGATATGGTCGGGACGCGGCTCCATCGCCGCCAGATCGTTGAGCGCGCCGATCAGGTCGCTGCCGAAGGAACAGCAGATGCAGCCCCCCGCGATCGAGATCATGCCGTCCTCTTCGGCCTCGATCAGGTCGGCGTCGATGGGCAGGTCGCCGAATTCGTTGACCAGTACCGCCAGCCGGCGCCCCGCCGCATGGCGCAACAGGTGATTGACCAGCGTCGTCTTGCCGGCACCCAGATAGCCGCCGATGACGGTGACCGGAAGCGGCGTCATCAAAGCGCCGATGCCGGAAAGATCCGTCCGCCCTGCACCGTGCCCCAGACACCGATATCCTTGAGCGCCATCGGATCGGCCTGGGTCGGGTCACTGTCGAGCACCGCGAAATCGGCCCGCTTGCCCACCTCGATCGAGCCGACCTCGCCATCCATATGCAGGGTATAGGCGGCCCCCAGGGTGATCGCGTAAAGCGCCTCGGAAACGCTGATCCGCTCCTCTTCGCCCTGCACCCGGCCCGAGGCGGTGATCCGGTTGACCGCCGCCCAGGCGGTAAAGAGAGGCCCCAGCGGGGTGACCGGTGCATCCGAGTGAATGGCCATGGGCACGCCGGTATCCAGCGCGGTGCGGCAGGCATTCATCCGGCAGGCCCGTTCCGGTCCCACGGTCAGCCGGTAATGCTCGTCCCCCCAATAGAAATGGTGGTTGGCAAACAGGTTCACATTCATGCCCAGGCTGCGCATCTTGCGGAACTGCGCCGCGTCGGCCATCTGGCAATGCTGCAGGGTAAAGCGGTGGTCGGGGCTGGGATGCGCCTTGAGCGCGGGTTCCAGCATGTCCAGCGCCATCTGGGTGGCCTGATCGCCATTGGTATGGGTATGTACCTGCAGCCCGGCGGCCAGTGCCCTGTGATAAAGCTCGGACATCTGCTCGGGCGCGGTGTACCACAGACCGTTTGGCGCGCCGTTGTAATAACCGGGCCAGCGCAGCCGGGCGGAAAACCCCTGGATCGAACCATCGGCCACCGCCTTGATCCGCCCCAGCCGCAGGCGCTCGGTCGAGCGCGGCTTGAGCGAAACGCAATAGTCGACGATCTCTTCGGCACTCATGCCAAAGAAAACGCGCAGCGGCACGATACAGGCGGGATAGTCCTCCTCGCCGGTGACCCGCAACATCATGTCGACGCTGTCATCGGTCAGGCGGGCGGCCAGGTCGGTGCAGGTGGTCACGCCCGCCCGCACGCAGAGCTTGCCATAGTCGCGCAGGCCCCGTTCGTCGCAATCGGTCATCGCCCGGTCGAACCCCACATGGGGCCCCACCGGCGTCATCGCGTCGGGGCCGTAAAGCGGGCCAAGCGGCAGCCCGTCCTCGCCCAGCGGGATGCCGGGATGGTTCACCCCGGGTTTCATCAACCCGGCCAGTTCCAGCGCGCGGGTGTTGACGTTCATGATATGGCCCGAAGCATGCAGGATGCCGATCGGCCGGGTGGTCGAGACCTGATCCAGCTCAAGCCGGGTCACCCGGCGGTTCTCCATATAGATCGGGTCAAGCGCCCAGGCCGCCAGAGGCGTCTCGGGCCCGCTCATCTGTGCCTCGGCCTCGCGCAGCCGCGCCACCACCGCGTCTATGGATTTCAGCCCGGGCCAGACTCGGCCCTCTGGGTCCATCCGGTCGAACCACCCCACATAGACGTTGCGCCACAGTGTGCCCTCCATCGTGTGGGCATGCCCCTCGACAAAGCCGGGCATCAGAACCTTGCCGGCAAAGCGGTCATCCAGCCGGTAATCGCCCCAGCTGGCCAGTTCCTCAAGCGTGCCGATGCCCAGAATACGCCCGTCGCGCACCGCCACATGGCTGACCTCGGGACGAGAGGGCGCCATGGTGATGATTTTGCGGGCAGCATAGATGATCGTCTCGGCCATGGGGCCCTCCCTGTCTGTCGACCCAAGCTTAGGGCGCTTTCTTTCGTGGAAAAAATGGAATTAACTGGGGGCTAAGATCGGATTTTTAGGGGAAGACCATGTTGAACTTTACCCTGAAGCAGTTGCGCTATGTCGAGGCGGCGGATCGGTCTGGGTCGATCGCCAAGGCCGCCGAAGAGCTGAACATCTCGCAAAGTTCGATCACCGCCGCCATCGACGCTCTCGAAAGCGGACTGGGCTTCGACCTGTTCGTACGCACCCCGGCGCGTGGCATCCGCACCACGGCGTCGGGTCGCGACGCGCTGGGCCTGATCCGCCGGTTCATCCACCGGTCGCGCCAATTCGAAGAGGAGTTGAGCTCGCTTGGCGGGCTGACCCGGGGCACCGTGCGCATCGCCTGCTACGCCACCGCCGCGCCCTCGTTCCTGCCGCCGGTGTTGCGCGCGATCACCGAAGGCTTCCCCGATCTGTCGATCCAGCTGCTCGAAGGCAACATGGCCCGGATCATGGAGTTCCTTGACGAGGGCGAGGCCGATGTCGCCTTTACCTATTCCGAGGTGCTGAGCGAGCGCTGCGATTTCGAACCACTCTTCGATGCGCCGCCCTATGCGATGGTGCCGGTCGACGATCCGCTGGCGGGCCAGGCCAGCACCACTTTTGCGGAACTGGCCACCCGGCCGATGGTGATGCTCGACCTGCCACATACCCGCGATTATTTCGTCGGCATGTTCGAGGCGCTGGGCCTGACGCCCAACATCGCCCATTCCACCCGTTCCTCGGAAATCGTGCGGGCGCTGGTGGCGGGCGGTTTTGGCTTTTCGCTGCTCAACATCCGGCCGGTCGACTATCGCGAAAGCGAGTCGCGCTATCGCATCGTGCCGATCAGCGGCGTGCCGCACACTCCGGTTTTCGGCATCGCAACCATGGCAGGGGCCCAGCAGACCCGCATGGTACGGGCCTTTGTACAAAGCTGTATCGAGCTGAGGGATCGGGGTGTGTTCGAGGACCTTGTGGTGCGTTGCCCGCGTTAAGGTCAGCAGTCTATCCCCGGAAAAATGTGGGAATGAGGCATAATTAATCCTGTTTTTTGGTCTGAATGGGTCGGCTACGCTCGATTCCATAACAAAAGACCAACCAGGAGGACTACCCCGTGAAACATCTGTTCAAGGGCCTGATTGCCGCGACCGCCGTCGCGTCTGTTCTGGTCGGAACCACCGCAACCGCCGAGGAACCGCGCCGGGGCGGTACGCTCAAGACACAGCTTGGCAACAACCTGCGTACCCTCAATTCGGCGGTGCAATCGGGGATCGTCACCGGCTTCCCCGGTGCGCAACTCTTTGCCTCGCCGCTGCGTTATGACGACAGCTGGACGCCGCAACCCTATTTGGCCGAAAGCTGGGAGGTGTCCGCCGACGGGCTCAAGGTCACGCTCAACCTGGTCAAGAACGCGGTGTTTCACGACGGCCACCCGATCACCTCGTCCGATATCGCCTTTTCGGTCAAGGTGATCCAGGAGGCGCATCCGTTCAAATCCATGTTCGCGCCGGTCACCTCGGTCGACACGCCGGATGATCATACCGCCGTGCTCAACCTGTCCCATCCGCATCCAGGCCTGATGCTGGCCATGTCGGGACAGCTTATGTCGATCATCCCCGAGCACATCTATGGCGATGGTCAGGACTTCAAGACCCATCCCCGCAACATCGAGAATGTGGTCGGGTCCGGCCCCTTCAAGCTGGCCGAATACAAGAATGGCGAACATGTTATCCTTGAGCGGTTCGACGACTTCTTTATCGAGGGGCGCCCGTATCTGGACAAGATCGTGATGCGGATCATCACCGACAGCTCGGCCCGCGCCATCGCCTATGAGAACGGCGAGCTGGATTTCGGCGCCTTCGAAAGCGAGCCGTTGATCATCAACCGGTTGAAGAAGGTCGACCATCTGACCGTCACGCCCACCGGCTATGGCGCCATCGGCGCGCTGGACTGGCTGGCGATCAACACCACCAAGGGGCCGCTGGCCGACAAGCGGGTGCGCCAGGCGATTGCCTATGCGATCGACAAGAACTTCATCCAGAACGCGCTGATGCAGGGCACGGTGCAGGATTCCAATACCGGCATCCACCCCGACAGCCCGTTCTACAACGCCGATGTCAACGCCTATGCGCTTGACCTCGACAAGGCCAACGCCCTGCTGGACGAGGCCGGTTACCCGATGAAGGGGGACGAGCGGTTCGCGGTCACCATCGACTATGGCTGGCCCTCGGCCAAGCCGCATGTGGAATATGTGCGTGCTGCATTGAAAAAGGTGGGCATCAATGTCGAGGTCCGCGCCAGCGCCGATTTCCCGACCTGGGCCAAGCGCATGGGCACGATGGATTTCGACCTCAGCTGGGACGCCGTGTTCAACTGGGGTGACCCGTCGATCGGGGTGCATCGCACCTATCTGACCTCGAACATCGCCAAGGGCGTGTGGTCCAACACCCAAGGCTATTCCAACGCCCGGGTGGACGAGCTGTTGGACATGGCCGGCAAGGAGAACGACCCCGAGAAGCGCAAGGCGCTTTATGCCGAGTTCCAGAGCATCGTGAATGACGAGGTGCCGATCTACTTTGTCCAGACGCTGCCTTATCACACGGTCTATTCCAACAAGGTGATGAACGCGCCGGTGAACGGCATCTGGTCGACCTCGTCACCGCTCGATCAGGTCTGGCTGAAAGAGTAACGCGACCGCGACACCGACCCCGGCGGCACTGGTCCGCCGGGGCATTTCCGAACGGCGGGGTCCTCTGGTGAACTTTCTGCGCGTCACCCTGATACGTATTCTCTATGCCGCGCTTCTGCTGGTTGCGGTTCTGGTGCTGAACTTCTCGCTGATGCACGCGGCGCCGGGGGATGTGGCCGATACCATCGCCCAGGCGGCAGGCGGCATCGACGCCGAGGCGCTGGAGCAGATCCGTCGCGAGTACGGGCTGGATCAGCCGTTCCTGGTGCAGCTTGGCCGCTATATCGGCAATGTGCTGCAATTCGATCTGGGCTATTCCTATTTCTACAGTGACAAGGTCACCAACCTGATCCTCAGCCGCCTGCCGGCAACCCTGCTTCTGGTGATCTCGGCGCAACTGCTGGCGCTGGTGGTGGGGGTGGTGCTGGGCGTGTTCTCGGCCCGCAAGCCCAATGGCATCCTCAGCCATTTCGTGACCTTCCTGGCGCTGTTCGGCTATTCGGCACCGGTGTTCTGGACCGGGTTGCTGATGCTGGTGATGTTCTCGCTGATGGTGCCGCTGTTCCCGGTGGCGGGCATGCGCGATGTCACCGTCGAGGGCGGTTTCTTCGTTCAGGCGCTGGATATCGCCCATCACCTGGTCTTGCCGATGCTGACACTGGCCTCGATCTTTCTGGCGCTCTATTCGCGCCTGTCGCGTGCGGCGATGATGGAGGTGCTGGGATCGGATTATGTGCGCACCGCCAAGGCCAAGGGGCTGAGCCCGCGGCAGGTGGTCTATAAACACGCGCTGAAGAACGCGCTGTCGCCGGTGATCACGCTGGCGGGGCTGCAACTTTCGGCGGTGGTGTCGGGGGCGGTGCTGGTAGAGACCGTGTTTTCCTGGCCGGGTCTGGGCACGCTGGCCTTTCAGTCGATCCTGGCCCGCGACACGCCGCTGATCCTGGGCATCCTGTTCTTTTCGGCGCTGGTGGTGATCGTGGGTAACCTGCTGACCGATCTGGCCCTGCGCCTGGTCGATCCGCGCGTGGGGGGCAAGAGATGAGCGAACCCGTGACCCTGCCCGAAGAAGCGCCGGAACAGGCCCGCCATCCCTTTGCCGAGGCCTGGGAGATGTTCCGCCGCAACCATGCCGCGCTGGTGGCGCTGGTGCTGCTGGTGCTGATCTGCGTGCTGGCCCTGATCGGCCCGGCGCTGTATGGCCGCGACCCCTATGACATGGTCTGGGCGCCCTTCACCCGGCCCGGCGAGAACTGGGATTTCATCCTGGGCACCGATTACCTGGGCCGCGACCTGCTGGCGATGATCATCAGCGGCGCGCGGGTGTCGATCATCATCGGCCTGTCCGCCGCCTTTGTCTCGATCTTCATCGGTGTCACCGTGGGGGCGCTGGCCGGGTTCTATCGCGGCTGGGTCGAAGAGGCGCTGATGCGCTTTACCGAGTTCTTTCAGGTGCTGCCGACGCTGCTGTTCTCGATGGTGATCGTGGCGCTGTTCGGGGCCTCGCTGCCGATGATCACCTTTGCCATCGGCGTGGTCAGCTGGACCGCCGTGGCGCGCATCACCCGGGCCGAGTTCCTGCGCATCCGCGAGCTGGAATATGTCACCGCCAGCCGCGCCTCGGGGGCAAAAAACGCCAAGCTGATGTTCCGGGTGATCCTGCCAAACGCGCTGCCGCCGATCATCGTGCAATCGGCGCTGATGGTGGGATCTGCCATCCTGTTCGAGGCGGGGCTGTCCTTTCTTGGCCTGACCGATCCCAACGTGGTCAGCTGGGGCCAGATCATCGGCTCGAACCGGACCTATTTCCTGGATGCCAGCTTTACCGTCACCATTCCGGGCGTGGCGATCTTTGTCACCGTTCTGTGCATCTCGCTGGTGGGCGACGGGCTCAACGATGCGCTCAACCCGAAACTGAGGGCGCGCTGATGACCGAAGCACTGCTCAAGGTCGAAAACCTGCGGATCGAGTTGACCACCCGCGCGGGCGTGGCGCCGGTGATCGACAACCTGTCCTTTGAACTGGGGCATGGCGAGAACATCAGCTTTGTCGGCGAAAGCGGCTGCGGCAAGTCGATGACCGCGCTGGCGATCATGGGCCTCTTGCCTGAGGGGGTGGGGCGTGTCGCCTCGGGCCGCATCCTGCTTGAGGGTGAGGACCTGACCGCGGCCAGCGACAGCCGCCTGCGCGACATTCGCGGCAACGAGATCTCGATGATCTTTCAGGAGCCGATGACCTCGCTCAACCCGGTCTACACGGTGGGCGAGCAGATCGCCGAGGTGCTGCGCGCCCATCAGGGCCTGTCGGCCCGCGCTGCCCGTGACATGGCGGCCGATCTGCTGGACGCGGTGCGCATCCCCAATGCGCGGGCGCGGGCGGGGGATTACCCGTTCCAGATGTCGGGTGGGCAGCGCCAGCGGGTGATGATCGCCATGGCACTGGCCTGCCGTCCCAAGATCCTGATCGCGGACGAGCCGACCACCGCGCTGGATGTGACCGTGCAGGCGCAGATCTTCGACCTGCTGCGCGATCTGCGGCGCGATACCGGTACCTCGATCATCCTGATCACCCATGACATGGGGGCAGTGGCGGAAATGGCCGAGCGGATGATCGTCATGTATGCCGGGCGCAATGCCGAGATCGGGCCGGTGGACCAGATCATCGAGCATCCGCGCCACCCCTATACCAAGGGGCTGATTTCCTGCGTGCCCCATATCATGGCGACTTTGACCGAGGACCGCCCCGACCTGACCGAGGTGCCCGGCATCGTGCCCGGCCTGCGCGAATTCGGGCAGGATCGCTGCCTTTTTGCCTCGCGCTGCGCCTACCGGACCGAGCAATGCCTGCGCCAGCGCCCCCCGGCAATGGGGTTTGACAACGGACAGCTGGCCGATTGCTGGCATGCGGAGACGCTGTAGATGACCGACCGGCCCCTTCTCGACGTCGAAAACCTGACCGTGCGCTTTGCGGTGCGCCGTGGCGGCGTGTTTGGCCGCAAACAGTACCTTGATGCGGTCGACGGCGTCAGCTTTGCACTGGCGCGGGGCGAGACGCTGGCCATCGTGGGCGAAAGCGGCTCGGGCAAGACCACCACCGCGCTGGCGGTGGCGCGGTTGGTGGCGGCGCATTCCGGTCGAGTCGAGCTGGACGGGGCCGATATCCTGGGGCTTGAGGGCGAGGCCCTGCGTCAGGTCCGCCGCAAGGTGCAGTTCATCTTTCAGGACCCATATTCCAGCCTCAACCCGCGCCAGCGGGCCGAGGATGTGGTGCGCGAACCGCTGCAAAGCCTCACCGACATGTCGCGCGACGACCAGCAAAAGGTGATCGACGAACTGTTCGTGCAGGTCGGTTTGCGGCCCGAGCAGAAACGGCTGTTCCCTCATCAATTCTCGGGCGGACAGCGGCAACGCATCGGCATCGCCCGGGCGTTGGCCACCCGGCCCGAGCTGATCATCTGCGACGAGCCGGTTTCGGCGCTGGACGTGGCGGTACAGGCGCAGATCCTCAATCTGCTCCGGCGGCTGCAAAAGGAATTCGGGCTGACCTATCTCTTCATCAGCCACGATCTGGGCGTGGTCCAGCACATGTGCGATTCCATCGCGGTGATGTATATGGGCCGGATCGTCGAACATGGCCCCCGGCTGAGCCTGTTCAACAACCCGCTGCATCCCTATACGGCGGCGCTGCTCTCTGCGGTGCCCTCGGTCGACAAGGCGCGCCGCGCAGCGACGCGGCGCATCCTGATCCCGGGCGATCCACCCGATCCGGTGAACCTGCCGCCTGGGTGCCGGTTCGCCAATCGCTGCCCGGTGGCGCAGCCGCAATGCCGCGCCCGGGAGCCGTCGCTGCGCACGGTCTCCGGTGGCCAGCGCGTCGCCTGCCATCTGGTGGGAGAGGACGGAACTGCGCCGCTGTGACCGGGCGTACGGTCGGGGTCAGCCTGGGTCAGTAATGCGGCGGGCGTTCGTCGCCCAGGATCACGCCGCCGCTGCCCTCTTGCGATCGGTCTGCCTCGCGCTGCCACAGCATCGCGACCCGCCGGGTCAGCCGGTCGATCTCGTCCTGCTGGCGGGCTACCACATCGCTCAATTCATCCACCGTACGGGTCAGATGCGCGATCCGTTCTTCGAGATGCGTCATGGCGCTGTCCTTTCACAGTGGTGTGTCCCCTTCCCATACAGGCGCAACGTCACGCTTGCCAGCCCCGCCTCCACGGTCCGACAGTTGCGGCAGGGAGGACAGACATGAGCGTGATCATCGACAGCGCCGAGGGCGTCACCACCATCACCATCAACCGGCCAGAGGCCCGCAACGCGGTCGATCCCGACACGGCGCGCGCGCTCTATCAGGCGTTTCTGGATTTCGAGGGCGATTCCGACCAGCGCGTCGCCATTCTGACCGGGGCGGGCGGCGCCTTTTGCGCCGGCTTCGATCTGAAATCGGCCGGTTCTGGCGCGGCGGATGCCTGGATCACCTCGCTCGATCTGCCCGCGGGCTGGGACGATCCCATCAGCGACCCGCGCCCCGGCCCGATGGGCCCTTCGCGGCTGATGCTGTCGAAACCGGTGATTGCCGCGATCGAGGGTCCGGCGGTGGCGGGCGGCATGGAACTGGCCGCGTGGTGCGATCTGAGGGTGATGGCCCAGGGCGCGGTGGCGGGCGTGTTCTGCCGCCGCTGGGGCGTGCCGCTGATCGACGGCGGCACCGTGCGCCTGCCGCGCATCCTGGGGCAGGGGCGGGCCAGCGACCTGATCCTGACCGGGCGCGCCATCGCGGCGGACGAGGCGCTGGCAATGGGCTTTGCCAACCGCATCTGCCCCAAGGGGCAGGCGCTGGCCATGGCGCGGGAACTGGCACGTGAGCTCACCCGGTTTCCGCAGGCCTGCATGCTGGCCGACCACCTCTCCGCGCGCATGGCGCCCGCGGACCTGGCCGCCGCGCTCAGCCGTGAATGGCGCTCGACCGCCACATTTGCCGCCGAAGGTCGCGCCGGGGCCGCCCGCTTTGCCGCCGGCAAGGGGCGTGGCGGCGATTTTGCCGATATCTGAACGCGATCTGCGGCGGTGCTGCGCCTTGCCCCGGGCCGGGCCATGGGCTAGACCGCGCGCGGAACAACGACCGTGCGAGGACGCCCGTCATGGCCAAGCCCAAGAAAACGCCCCGCCCCAAGGCCGAGACGCCCAAGGGCTTTCGCGACTATTTCGGCGCCGAGGTGACCCAGCGCACCGAGATGCTGCGCGACATCGCCGGGGTCTATCATCGCTACGGCTTTGAGGCGCTGGAAAGCAGCGCGGTCGAGACGGTCGAGGCGCTGGGCAAGTTTCTGCCCGATGTCGATCGCCCCAATGAGGGCGTCTTTGCCTGGCAGGAATCCGAGGATGACGGCGCAGGCGACTGGATGGCGCTGCGCTATGACCTGACCGCGCCGCTTGCGCGCGTCTACGCCCAGCACCGCAACGACCTGCCGACACCTTACCGCCGCTACGCGATGGGGCCGGTCTGGCGCAACGAGAAACCCGGCCCGGGTCGATATCGCCAGTTTTATCAATGCGATGCGGATACAGTGGGCAGCGCGTCCATGGCCGCCGATGCCGAAATCTGCGCCATGCTCAGCGACACGCTGGAAACCGTCGGCATCCCGCGCGGCGACTATGTGGTGCGGGTGAACAACCGCAAGGTCCTGAATGGGGTGCTGGAGACCATGGGCCTGGCCGACGAGGGCCAGCGCGACGCCGTGCTGCGCACCATCGACAAGTTCGACAAGGTCGGTGAGGACGGTGTGCGCGAACTGCTGGGCAAAGGACGGCTCGACGCCTCGGGCGCGTTTATCGACGGCGTGGGTCTGAGCGACGATCAGGCCGGACCGGTGCTGGCTTTCCTGACCTCCAGGGGCGCGGATGCGGCCACAACCGTGGCGAACCTGCGCGCGGCGGTGGGCGCCTCGCAGATCGGGGTTCAGGGCATCGACGAGCTGGAACAGATCGGCGATCTGCTGGCCGCGGGCGGTTACGGCCCGGACCGGATCGTGATCGACCCCTCGGTCGTGCGGGGCCTGGGCTATTACACCGGGCCGGTTTACGAGGCCGAGTTGACCTTTGAAATTTTCGACGAAAAGGGCCGCAAGCGGCAGTTCGGCTCTGTCTCGGGTGGTGGGCGTTATGACGATCTGGTCAAGCGCTTCACCGGACAGGAAGTCCCGGCAACGGGTGTTTCCATCGGCGTTGACCGTCTGCTCGCCGCCCTGCGCGAGAAGGGCCGGATACGGACCGCCGAGCGCGGCCCGGTCGTGGTCACGGTGATGGATCGCGACCGCATGGCCGACTATCAGGCGATGGTGGCCGAGCTGCGCAACGCGGGCATCCGGGCCGAGGTTTATCTGGGCAACCCCAAGAATTTTGGCAACCAGCTCAAATATGCCGACAAGCGCAACTCGCCGGTTGCCGTGATCGAAGGCGGCGATGAAAGGGCCAATGGCGTGGTACAGATCAAAGACCTGATCCTGGGCGCCCAGATCGCCGCCAATGCCACGCTGGAAGAATGGAAGGAACGCCCCAGCCAATACGAGGTGGCGCGCGCCGATCTGGTGGCCAAGGTGCGCGAGATTCTGGCGGAGCAGGCGGGATGATCACCCGCGCCCGTATTCTGGAGCAGGCCGCGCGACTGCGCGCCGGTTTCGAGGCCGCAGGTGCCCAGGGGGTGGAAACGCCGATCCTGCAACCGGCCGAAACCCTTCTCGACCTTTATGGCGAGGATATCCGCGCGCGCGCCTATGTCACCTCGGACGCGCTGAGGGGCGAGCAGATGCTGCGCCCGGATTTCACCGTGCCGGTGGTGCAGAAACACATGGAACACGGCGCAGAACCCGCCCGCTATACCTATGCGGGCGAGGTGTTCCGGCGGCAAGAGCATGACCCCGACCGCGCCAATGAATATATCCAGGTGGGGTATGAGGTGTTCGACCGCACCAACCCCGCCGCCGCCGATGCCGAGGTCTTTGCCCTGATCGCCCAGGCGCTTGACGGTCTGGCGCTGCGGGCGGCCACCGGTGACATCGGCATCCTGATGGCCGCGGTCGAGGGCCTGAAAACCACCGAGCCGCGCAAGGCCGCTCTGATGCGCCATATCTGGCGTCCGCGCCGGTTCCGGGCGCTGCTTGATCGTTACGCGGGCCGTACTACGGTGCCGCCCGCGCGCGCCGCGCTGCTCGCAGAATCGGAGCCGCTCGCTGATGGCGCGCCCGAGATCGGCAAACGCAGCCGCGCCGAGGTCGAGGCCCGGATCGAGGTGCTGCGTGCGGATGCCGCCGCCGCGCCGATCTCGGATAACGAGATGGCCGGGCTGGATGCGCTGCTGTCAGTGCGCGAAACCATGCCCTATGCGCTGGAGCATCTGCGCGACATCGCGGTGGACCTGCCCCAGATCACCCCGGCGCTCGACCGGCTGGAGGCGCGCATCGCCGCTCTGCGCGCGCGCGGGATCAACGTGGACCGGCTCGATTTCGAAGCCTCCTATGGGCGGACCTCGATGGAATACTATGACGGCTTCGTCTTTGGCTTCTATGCCGAGCGGCGCCCCGATCTGCCGCCCATCGCGACCGGGGGGCGCTATGACGCGCTGACCCGGCGGCTGGGTAACGGCGCCGAGATCCCGGCGGTGGGCGGCGTGCTGCGTCCCGGCCTGATGCTGCTGCTTGCGGAGGCCGAGACATGAGCCTGAAGCTTGGGGTGCCGTCCAAGGGGCGGCTGATGGAAAAGACCTTTGCCTGGTTCGACAAGCGCGGCATCACGCTCAGCCGCACCGGGTCGGATCGCGAATATGCCGGTCGCGTCGATGGCATCGAGGGCGTGTCGCTGGTGCTGCTTTCAGCCGGGGAAATCCCGCGCGAACTGGCGGCGGGGCGCATTCATCTGGGCGTCACCGGCACCGATCTGGTGCATGAGAAACTGCCGCTCTGGGATCAGCAGCTGGAGGAACTGGCGCAGCTGGGCTTTGGCCAGGCCGACCTGATCATCGCGGTACCCGCCTGCTGGGCGGATGTGGATACGCTGGATGATCTCGACGCGGCGGCGGCGGGGTTCCGGGCGCGGCACGGGCACCGGTTGCGCATCGCCACCAAATATCACCGGCTGGTGCGCGATTTCCTGACCGATGCGGGGGTGGCCGATTACACTCTGGTCGACAGCCAGGGCGCGACCGAGGGCACCGTCAAAAACGAGACCGCCGAGGCGATCGCCGACATCACCTCGACCGGCGAGACCCTGCGCGCCAACCACCTGAAAATCCTGAGCGACGGTTTGATCCTGCGCAGTCAGGCGACGCTCTGGCGCAGCCGCACCGCGCCGCTGGAGGCCGCAGACAAGCAGGTGCTTGAGCTGTTGCTGGACCGTTTGGCGAAATAGGGGAAGGGGGCGCTGCCCCCGCCTACAAAATTCGTCGAATTTTGTAGACTCCCCCGGAGTATTTCGGGCGAAATGAAACGGTGGGGCCTCAGTGGAAATCGCGGCTGGGGAACAGGCGTTTGGCCTGCTCCCTGGGGTGCATGGCCCGGGGTTGCGGACGCGGACGGGGCGCGCTGTCGGTCTGCGGCGTGGTCTGGCCGACCGCGCTGTCCATCGGATGGCCCAGATCGGCGAGGCGGGGAGAGAGATCCTCGATCCGCTGGGCAATCAGGTGCACCACGATCCCCTCGCGTTGCAGGGTGCCGGTCACCCGCAACAGCCGCCCGCCCATCACGATGCGGCGGAACTGTTCATAGATCTTGGGCCAGACCACCACGTTGCTGACCCCGGTTTCATCCTCGAGTGTCAGAAAGATCACCCCCGAGGCGGTGCCCGGGCGCTGGCGGGTGATGACAAGGCCGCAGACGCTGACCCGGTGGGCTGCCACGCTGGCCAGCTTGTCATGCGGGGTCAGGCCGGGGATCGCGGGGCGCAGCAGCTCCATCGGGTGGGCGCGCAGGGTCAGGCGCATCGACACGTAATCCTCGACCACCTCCTCGCCCAGATGCATGGCGGGCAGGGTCACCTGCGGTTCGTGGATGATCTCGCCGTCGAGCGGATCGTTGAACAGAGGCAGCGGCGCCTGCCCCCGGATCGCCCGCACCTGCCAGAGCGCGTCGCGCCGCCCGATCCCCATATCGGCAAAGGCATCCGCCTCGGCCAGCCGTTCCAGCACCGCCGGCGTCACCCCGGCGCGCAGCCACAGCGCCTGGGGATCGGGATAGCCGTTGCCACGGGCCGCCACGATCCAGGCGGCATCCTCTTCGCGGAATCCCTTGATCTGGCGAAAGCCCAGCCGCAGGGCCAGCGCCCCGTCGGCGCGCCGTTCCAGCCGGTTGTCCCAGTCGCTGGCATTGACGCAGATCGGGCGCAGCTCAACCTGGTGGTCGCGGGCATCGCGCACGATCTGGGCCGGGGCATAAAACCCCATCGGCTGCGCGTTCAGCAGTGCGCAGGCAAAGATCGCCGGGTGATGGCATTTCAGCCAGGCCGAGACATAGGCCAGCATGGCAAAGGCCGCCGCGTGGCTTTCGGGAAAACCGTAATCGGCAAAGCCCTCGATCTGGCCGAAACAGCGTTCGGCCACCTCCTGGCTATAACCGTTGCGCCGCATGCCGGCGATGAAGGTGTCCCGATGCGCTCCGATCGTGCCCATGCGCCGGAACGAGGCAAGCGAGCGGCGCAGGTGGTCGGCCTCTTCCGCCGTATAGCCCGCGCCCACCACGGCGATTTGCAGCGCCTGTTCCTGAAACAGCGGCACGCCGAGGGTGCGCGCGGTCACCGCCGCCAATTCCGGGCCAAAGGGTTCGGCCTTTTCCAGCCCCTGACGGCGCCGGATATAGGGTTGCACCATGCCGCCCTGGATCGGGCCGGGGCGGACGATGGCGACCTCGATCACCAGATCGTAAAAGGTGCGTGGCCGCATCCGGGGCAGGAAATTCATCTGTGCGCGGCTTTCCACCTGAAACACGCCCACCGCATCGGCGGCGCAGAGCATGTCATAGGTGGCCGCGTCCTCTTGCGGCACGGTGTCGATGCTCAGATGCCGCTGCTCGTGCTCTCGCATCAGGTCAAAGGCCTTGCGGATACAGGTCAGCATGCCCAGTCCCAGCACATCGACCTTGAGGATGCCCAGCGTGTCGATATCGTCCTTGTCCCATTCGATGAGGGTGCGGTCCTCCATCGCGGCATTCTCGATCGGGGCCAGTTCGTCGAGCCGCCCGCGGGTGATGACAAAGCCGCCCACATGCTGCGACAGATGGCGGGGAAAGCCGATGATCTCGCCGATCAGGCGGATGGTCAGGGCCAGCCGCCGGTCCTCGGGGTCAAGGCCCAGCTCGCGCATCCGCTCGGGGTCGGCGCCGCCGTTGGACTGCCCCCAGATCTGGCCCGAGAGGCTGGCGGTCACGTCCTGGCTGAGGCCCATGACCTTGCCCACCTCGCGGATGGCGGCGCGCGAGCGGAAATGGATCACCGTGGCGCAGAGACCGGCGCGGTGGCGGCCGTATCTCTGGTAAATCCACTGGATCACCTCTTCGCGCCGCTCATGTTCGAAATCGACGTCGATATCCGGCGGCTCGCCCCGGTATTTCGAGATGAAGCGCTCGAAGACCATGGCGATCTGGTCGGGCGAGACATCGGTGATGCCCAGCAGATAGCACAGGATCGAGTTCGCCGCCGAGCCGCGCCCCTGGCAGAGGATGCCCTGCGAACGGGCGAACTGGACAATGTCGTGCACCGTCAGGAAATAGGCGGGAAAACCCAGTTCGGCGACCAGCTTGAGCTCCTTGGCCACCAGCTCATGCACGCGCTGGGGCGCGCCGCCTGGATAGCGGCGCACGATTCCCTCGGCGGTCAGCCGTTCCAACCGGGCCTGCGGGGTTTCGCCCTCGGCAACCTCGTCGGGATATTCATAGCTCAGCTCGCTCAGGCAGAAACTGCACCGGGCGGCGATGTCCAGCGTGCGGCGCAGCGCGGCGGGGTGGTCGCGGAACAGCCGGGCCATGTCGGCATGGCCCTTGAGGCGGCGTTCGGCATTGGGCAGGGCGCGGGTGCCGATCCGGTCGATGGTGATATGTTCGCGCATGCAGGTCAGCACATCGGCCAGCTGGCGGCGATTGGCGCGATGCATCAGCGCATCGCCCACCGCCACCATCGGGGCCGAGCTGCGCAGGGCCAGCCGGGCGCAGGCGGCCAGCCAGGCCTGATCGGACCCGTCATAGCGCGGTGCCGCGCCCAGAAACACGTGACCGGGAAAGCGGCGCTGCACTTGCTGAAGATGGGGCAGGGCCCCGTCGAGCCGCCCCTGCGGCAGCGCGATCAGGATCATGCCGGTGCAGCCCGCCAGCAGGTCGGCCAGATCGAGATGGCAATCGCCCTTTTCCGCCCGCCGTTTGCCCAGCGTCAGCAGCCGGGTCAGCCGCTGATAGGCGGCGCGGTCGCGGGGCAGGGCG
>Ga0157387_13012_pt1 | contig 32149 bp, 32 predicted proteins | sample T8_LowC_AmetaT_FD_116788 | JGI IMG/M metagenome (GOLD analysis project Ga0157387, IMG submission 116788) | Metatranscriptome of Roseovarius nubinhibens ISM and Alexandrium tamarense co-culture from University of Georgia, USA - T8_LowC_A metaT... ... | reverse complement strand
GGTACATGGACGGCAAGATCGAGATCGACCCGATGATCACCCACACGCTGAGCCTGGACGAGATCAACAAGGGCTTCGACCTGATGCACGCAGGCGAAAGCATCCGCTCCGTCGTCGTGTACTAAACCCAATCCCGGCGCCCAAACAATGGGCGCCGGAAACCCTGGACCGGGTGCCCTCAGCGCATCGGCGACGGCACCCTCAAAGCTCGAACCGCAAAAACCTTACCTGCTGACAGGTTCGTTGGCCCCGTCCACCTCTTTGGCCGTGCCTTCCACTGAATCGTCGCTGTCGGCATCCGTCTCGAAGTCGACTTCTTCGACATCGGGCGCCTTCTGTTCGATGGCCCCGACGATCAGCGGCAGCATGTTCGCCGTGGTCATGGCCCCCGCGTCGGTGTCCTGCGGTGCCCGCCAGCTGAGCGTGTCAAAGCTGTTGCAGTTCCCGCAAACCGGTGCCCAGGCGGCATGGATATGCTGGCAATTGTCGCAGACCCATTGCGGCCCGCGCGGCGCGGTCAGCGCGCGCGCCAGCCAGCCCTGCACCACCGCGTCCGAGGCGCCCTCGCCCCGTTCGATCGCGGCCATCAGCGTATAGGCGCGCGCATCGGGCGCATGATCCAGCAGGTCGCCCAGCGCCCGGCGCGCCTCGGGGAAATCCTCGGCGACGATGTTCAGTTCCGCCATCATCAGGCGGGTTTCAGCATGCTGCGGATGCGCCTTGGCCAAAGCCGCGAACCGTTTGATCCGCGCGGCGGGTGTCTCGTCAGGTGCAATCTCGGCAAAGGCATGGGCCAGATCTGGATGCGGCTGCACTTGCCAGGCCTTGGTCAGTATCTTGGCCGCATTCTTTGGTTTGCCCTTGGCGATATGCGCGCGCGCCGCCATGGCCGCCGCCGGGATCAGATCGGGAGACAGGCGGTTGGCCTCGATGGCGCGTTCCTGCTGGTCAAGGCTTGCGGTCTCGGACAGAAGATCGCGCGCCTCCGACAGCGCCAGAACCGCATCGCGGCGCTTGTACACGTCGCGCGGCAGGGTGCCGGTCTTGAGCTTCGAGGTCAGCGTTGCCCGCGCACCGGCCCAGTCCTGCGCCCGCGTCTGCAGCGTCAGCAGCACGTCCTGCGTTTCTTCATGGCGGGGTTTCAGCGCCAGCGCCTTTTCGGCCAGCTTGCGGGCGGTCTCGTCATCGCCCTCGGCCAGTTTCTGCTTCATGATCCCGCGCACCCCGACAAAACGGGTGCTCTGGTCGGTGACCAGCTTGCGATAGGTTTCCGCCGCCTTCTTGGTGTCGCCGGTCATCTCGGCGGCCTGCGCCACCAGCAGATTGGTCAGCTCGGGTTTCTGCAACAGCTTCTCGGCGCGCGCGGCCTTGGCCATGGCGAGACGCCCCTCGCCCGAGGCGAGCGCCATCAGCCCCTCGGTCAGCGCCTGATATCCGCGCCGCTCGCGCCCCCGGTCGAAATAGCGCGACAGGGCGGTTTCATCGCCGTTGAGAAACTTGAGCGTAGCAATCAGCAGCGTCAGCAGTTTGAAGAACAGCCAGACCGCCACCACCAGCAGCCCGAACCCGATCACCGATTGCAGCGGCCCCAGCGTGTATTCGGTGCCCGCGACGGTGATCTGGACACCGCCGCTTGCTTCCATCAGGAAACCGGCGCCCAGGGCCAGCAATGCGATGATCGCGACGAAAACCAGGATCTTGAGCAATGACCACAGCATGGGCTGTCCTTCAGTTCGAGTTCAGGCTTTGCGCCAGCGCATCCGCTGCCGCAATCGCTTGGTGGCGGCTGCTGGCCTGGGCAACCCAGTCGGCAAGGGCGGCCTGCGCCGCCTCGGGCAGCGCCGCCACCAGATCGAGCGCCGTTGCCAGATCGCCAGAGGTGACCGCCGCCTCGGCCCGCGAAAGCACCGCATCGGGGTCATCGCCCGCGCGCGGAGTGACCGAGCGGGCGCCGGTCTGCCGTTCGAGGAAAGCCAACAGGCCGGTGCCCCGGGTCTCTTGCCGCAGATCGGCCAATGCGGCGCGGGCAGCGGGCGGGAAAGTGTCACGCAGCACCGCCAGCGAGGCGACCCCGTCAGCGGCAGGGCCCGACAGCGCGACGGGAATGTCGATACCGGCAGCCGTCAGCGCGGCCAGCGGTTCGGCATACGCGGCGCCAGCCTCGAGCTGACCACGCAGCTGCGCCAGCGTGCCGCGATTGGCGGCCCTTTGCGCATCGGCGGCGGCGGTTGCCTTCAACGTCTGCGCATCGGCCACCATCTGTTCGACCTCGGCGCGTTGTGCCGCGAGAACCTCGCGGGTGCGGGACAGTTCCGCCTCATAGGCGGCGACCACCTCGGGAGAGGCCCCTTCGGCCACGGGCCGGGCTTCAAGCTCGGACAGGCGGGCCGTCAGGGCACTCAGCGCCTGCGCCTGGCTGTCGGTTCGGGCGCTCAGGTCCTCGGCAGTGGTGGCGAGAGGTGCAAGCTGGGCGGAGAGATCGCCCAGTTGTGCCGATAGGCCCGAGATATCAGGCATCTCAATCTTGCCGATATCGGATTTCAGGGCGCTCAGCGCCGCCTGCTGCTGATCAAGCTTCGACTGAAGTGCGGCAATGGCCTCGGCACCGTCCGATGCGCGCAAGCCTGGGGGCAGCAGAGGGTCGATCAGGTCGGCACGTCCCGCCAGAAAACCCAGCACTGCCGCGACAATGCCACCGATCAGGGCCGGGGCAAAGCCGCCGCGCCGCGTTTCGGTCGGCGCGGGCTGCGGAGCCGTTTCTGGTGGCGTAGCGGCTTCGGCTTCGGCTTCGGCTTCGGCTTCGGCTTCGGCTTCGGCTTCGGCTTCGGCTTCGGCTTCGGCTTCGGCTTCGGAAGGTGCCTCTGTCGCCGCCTTCGCCTCGTCAACCGCCGGTTCAGGCAACTCCTGTTTGGTCTCGGACATAGGGTCGGTGACGGTTTCCAGCTCTGGGTCTTTCTTCTCGGCCACCGCGCTGTCCCTTTCGAATCTGAAAATCTTCAAATACCGGATGCCGTTCGACACTAATGCGCGCCCGGACGCCCCTCAACCCGAATGGCACCTGTCACAAGATTTTCAATCGCCGCCCGCATTGCGTCGGCATCCGGCGCCGTCGCCGTCAAAACTTGGGAAAGCGGCGTGTTTTCAAGGGGTTTTGCTACCGCGACACTCATCGCCACCACGCTCAGCGGGGCCTGCCCCCGCACCAGACCGGCAAATTGTCGCGCGGTCCGGGGGGAAAAGAGCGGCGCGATCACCCGGTCGTCCCCGGCCAGCACCGCAAGCGCCTCGTCGGAGAACGGCAGCAGGCGCTGCGCATAGATCACCCGCTCCTCGGTCCTCAACCCCATCCGCGTCAGGTTTGCCGCCACCTCGCCCCGTCCATGTTCGCCGCGCAGATGCAAGAGCGGCGTATCCGGGCGCTGCGCCAGCAGCCCCGCGATCAGCGCCTCGGCGCTCTCACCCGCCATGGTGGCGGACCAGCCCGCCTGCGCCGCCATCCGGGTGGTTGCGCGCCCGACACAGAAACAGGGCAGCCTGCGGTCGGCACTCAGCCGCGCGGCGATGCCGACCCCATTGGACGAGGTAAAGATCAGCCCTGCCGCCGGTCCGAAATCCAGCGTCTCGACAGTTGGTTCGATCCGCAGCAGGGGGGAATAGACCACGCTCAGCGCCTCCCGGATCTCGGGGCGCAGACCGGCGACAAACCGTTCCGAGGCGCCACGCGGGCGGGTCATCAGCAGATAGATCAGAGGCGCGCTCCTGCGTGGCGGGATTGTTTGCCGGTCGCGGGGGTGATACCCCGCTCGCCGAACATCATGCAACGGTGGGGCCGATGGCGCAAACCCTGACGATACTCGGGCTGGAAAGCAGTTGCGACGATACCGCCGCCGCAGTGGTGCGCCAGACCGAGGGGCAGGCGGCCGAGATCCTGTCCTCGGTCGTGCATGGCCAGGCCGATCTGCACAGCGCCTATGGCGGTGTGGTGCCCGAGATCGCCGCCCGCGCCCATGCCGAAAAGCTGGATATCTGCGTGCGCCAGGCGCTGACCGAGGCGGGTGTTTCCCTGACCGATCTGGATGCGGTGGCGGTGACTGCCGGGCCGGGCCTGATCGGCGGGGTGATGTCGGGAGTGATGTGCGCCAAGGGAATCGCCGCCGCGACCGGCCTGCCGCTGATCGGGGTGAACCATCTGGCGGGTCACGCGCTGACCCCGCGCCTGACCGACCAGATCGCCTATCCCTATCTGATGCTGCTGGTCTCGGGCGGGCATTGCCAATACCTGATCGCGCACGGGCCCGAACAATTTTCACGGCTTGGCGGGACCATCGACGATGCCCCGGGCGAGGCCTTTGACAAGACCGCGCGCCTGCTGGGCCTGCCCCAGCCGGGCGGCCCCTCGGTCGAGGGCGAGGCGCGGCAAGGTGACCCCAAGCGGTTCCGCTTTCCCCGGCCCTTGCTGGACCGGCCCGATTGCGACCTGTCCTTTTCAGGGCTGAAGACAGCGCTGATGCGGATGCGCGACCAGCTGGTTGGCGAAAAGGGCGGGCTGACCCGGCAGGATCGCGCCGATCTGTGCGCCGGGTTTCAGGCCGCCGTGGTAGATACGCTTGCGGAAAAGACCCGGCGTGCGCTGACGCTTTATCTGGATGAGGCGCCGGCGGAGCCGGTTGTCGCGGTCGCCGGTGGGGTGGCGGCAAACGCCGCCATCCGCGCGGCGCTGGAGACGGTCTGCGCCGAGGCGGGTGCCCGGTTCACCGCGCCGCCGCTGCGCCTGTGCACCGACAACGCGGCGATGATCGCCTATGCCGGGCTCGAACGCTTCCGCAGTGGCGCCCGCGACGGGCTGGACCTGACCGCCCGGCCCCGCTGGCCACTTGATCAAAGCAGCCCGGCGATGCTGGGCAGTGGCAAGAAGGGCGCCAAGGCATGAGTATCGCGGTTCTGGGATCGGGTGCATTCGGAACCGCATTGGCGATCTCGCTGGCGGGCAAGGGGCCGGTCACGCTGTGGTCGCGTGCGCCTGAACAGGCACGGCAGATGCAGGAGACCCGCGAGAACCACCAGCGCCTGCCCGGCCTGCCGTTGCCTGCAGCGCTGAATGTGACCGCCGATCTGGATCAGGCCACGCGGTGCGACACGCTGCTTTTGGCGGTGCCGATGCAGAAGTTGCGCGGCATGCTATCCGAGCACGCCGCCGCGCTGCATGGGCGGGTTCTGGTTGCCTGCTGCAAGGGGATCGAACTGAATAGCGGCCTTGGCCCGATGGCCGTGATGGCAGAAACCCTACCCGGCACTCGCACCGCGCTGCTAACAGGACCCAGCTTTGCCCAGGATATCGCGCGCGGCCTGCCGACGGCGCTGACGCTGGCCTGCGCCGATCCGGATCTGGGCCGCGACCTGCAGGCGCAGCTGACCACCACCAACCTGCGGCTCTATCGCACCACCGACACGATCGGGGCCGAACTGGGCGGAGCGCTGAAGAACGTGATCGCGATCGGGTGCGGCGCCTGTATCGGCGCCGGGATGGGCGACAGCGCCCGCGCCGCGCTGCTGACCCGTGGCTTTGCCGAGATGCAGCGGCTGGCGGCGCTGAAAGGCGCCCGGCCCGAGACCCTGATGGGCCTGTCCGGCCTTGGCGATCTGATGCTCACCTGCTCATCCGACCTGTCGCGCAATTATCGGTTCGGCCTGGCATTGGGACGACAGGAACCGTTCGACCGCGCCACCACGGTCGAAGGTGTGGCCACCGCCCATGCGGTGGCGCAGCTGGCCCGGGACCTGGGAATCGACATGCCGATCAGCACAACGGTAGCGCAGCTTTCAAACGGTGATTACAGTGTCGCCGAAGCGATGCGTTCGCTGCTCAACAGACCGCTCAAGGAGGAATGACATGCTGGTTGCCCTGATCGCCCGCGACAAGGACGGCGCCCTGCAAACCCGGCTCGACAACCGCGCCGCGCATCTGGCCTATATCGAGGAAACCGGCGTTGTCTCGCAGGCCGGCCCCTTGCTGGACGGCGACGCGATGATCGGCTCTCTGGTCATCCTCGATGTAAGCGACCTGGCCGCCGCCGAGGACTGGGCCGCCAACGACCCCTATGCCAAGGCCGGGCTGTTCCAGTCGGTGCAGCTGATCCCGTGGAAAAAGGTGATCGGCTGATGGCCTATTGGCTGTTCAAATCGGAACCCGAGACCTGGGGCTGGGACGATCAGGTCGCCAAGGGGGATGCGGGCGAGGAATGGGATGGCGTGCGCAACTATCAGGCACGCAATTTCATGCGGGCGATGGCGCTGGGTGACCGGGGCTTCTTCTACCATTCGCAAAGCGACAAGGCCGTGGTGGGAATCGTCGAGGTCTGCGCCGAGGTTCATCCCGACAGCAAGTCGGATGACCCGCGCTGGGAATGCGTCGACATCAGGGCGGTGCGCCCCTTTCAACAGCCGGTGACACTGGAGCAGATCAAGGCCGATCCGCGCCTGTCCGAGATGGTTCTGGTGCGCAATTCGCGCCTGTCGGTGCAGCCGGTGACCGAGGCGGAATGGCGCGCAATCTGCGCAATGGGGCAGACAGATCCCGACTGATCATGCATTCTGGCCGTATCGCGGATACTCGATGAGGCAAGAATGGAACTGTTGAATGTTCTGGCGGCCGCTTTTGGCGCCTTTGCGCTGGGCTCGGTCTGGTACATGGTTCTGGCGGAACCCTGGATGCAGGATGCCAAGGTGCCGCGCGGCCCTGACGGCAGGCCCGAAGGCGGCATGACGCCGGGCATCTTTGCCGCCAGCTTTGTGCTGCAACTGATTGTGGCGGGAATGATGCGCCATGTCTTTGCCCTTTCGGGGATCGACAGCCCGGGCGCGGGGATTGTGGCCGGAATTGGCGTCGGGCTTTTCTTCATCGCGCCCTGGATCACGCTCAACAATCTCTACGGTATGCGCCCACTGCGGCTGAGCCTGATCGACGGAGGCTATGCCACGCTGGCCTGTGCGGTGATGGGCCTGATCCTGACGCTGTTCTAGGATCGCGGCCCTGGTCGGTAGCTCAATAAAAAGGGGAAGGTTCCGACGGTTCAGAACCCTCCCCTACCCCCGCGTGCTCCCAACTCACCACACGCGAATATCGTTCCGAGGTTCTGACCGTCCTGGTCATGCTTCATTTATACGCCCAATCCCCGGTCCGGCGCAAAGATAAAGCTTTGACAATACTCCTAAAATGCGAAACGCCCGCGATTGCGGGCGCTTGCGTTAGCGGCTCGTCCTCGGCTTAACCGTAGACGGATTCCTTGCCGAAATGCTTGGTCAGCATGTAGTAGACCACGGCGCGGTACTTGTTGCGCTCGGATTTGCCATAGGTGTCGACCACCTTGGCAATGGCGGCATCCAACTCGGGCCCGTCGGCCAGGCCCAGCTTCTTGATCAGGAAATTGTTCTTGACGGTTTCCAGCTCGCTCGGCTGGCTCGACGCGACGGTCGAGGCATCGGCATCATAGATCGCCGGACCGCAACCAATGGTCACCTTGGTCAGCAGGTCCATGTCGGGTGTCATCCCGCACTTGTTCTTCAGATCGTCAGCATATTGGGCGATCAGGTCGTCGCGTTTTCCCATCTCTTCGCTCTCCCGAGTTTTTCTGTTTTCGACCGGTCAATCGGTACTGGCCAGAGCCTAGCCGGAGCACGGGCACGTACAAAGGGAAAACTTGACCGGTTTTCCCTGTAAATCCCCGACACCGATCCCGGCGCGGACGGCAGGGCAGCGGGCCGCATCACTTCAGCACCACGCCATCCTTCTTGCCGTGGTCGGTACGCTGGTCAAGAACCTTGTCCTGTTCGGACCACTTCCGGATCACGGAGTCGCCGTCTGCGCATTTGCTCTTTTCGATTTCCTGAGCGGCCTGAATGCCATGCGCGCCGTGCAACTCCTCGTGTTTCCGCAATGCCGTGACAAAGGATTGCCAGCTTTTGCGTAGTTCCGGATCCAGCTTGGCCTCGTTCTTATGCTTTGGCATCGTGTAGGTAATGCTGACCGACAAGTCGCAACCACCCGTCCATTTCACATACCAATCCGTATAGGCCCAGAATCCTTTGGGGCCGCGCGCATCCATCTGCTGGATCAGATCCTGTGCGGTGGTGGCGTTCACCGAATAGGTCTTGTTCACAACCTTGATCTTGGGTTTCGCATCGGCCGCTGTAGCACCGACCGAAAGGCACAGGACCGACACGAACAGGCATTTCATCGCCCGGGAAATCGGCAGAGACTCATCAAACATGTCACACTCCACAAAAACGCTGACGATCAGAGGGATCGGCACGTTCCGGCATCGTAAGATGAGAGGGGTTCTGGGCGTCAAGATCTTTTCGATCTGCTCGACCCACACAAAAAGACCGCCCCGATCCAGTCGGGGCGGTCAATCATTACCGGAATAGCCAGCGCTTATCGCCGACAATCAATAGCGATAGTGTTCCGGTTTGAACGGGCCTTCGGGCTTGACCCCGATATAGCTGGCCTGATCGGGGCTCAGCTGGGTCAGCTTCACGCCGATCCGGGCCAGGTGCAGGCGGGCCACTTTTTCATCCAGATGCTTGGGCAGGATATAGACCTTGTTCTCGTACTGGTCGCCCTTGGTGAACAGTTCGATCTGCGCCAGAACCTGGTTAGTGAACGAGGCCGACATCACGAACGAAGGGTGGCCGGTGGCATTGCCCAGGTTCAGCAGGCGGCCTTCGGACAAGAGGATGATCTTGTTGCCCGAGGGCATCTCGATCATGTCCACCTGTTCCTTGATATTGGTCCATTTGTGGTTCTTCAGTGCGGCGACCTGAATCTCGTTGTCGAAATGGCCGATGTTGCCGACAATGGCCATGTTCTTCATCTCGCGCATATGCTCGATGCGGATCACGTCCTTGTTGCCGGTCGTGGTGATGAAGATGTCGGCGCTGGCGACTTCGTCTTCCAGCGTGGTCACCTCGAACCCGTCCATGGCGGCCTGAAGGGCGCAGATCGGGTCGACCTCGGTCACCTTCACGCGCGCACCGGCGCCGCGCAGAGACGCGGCCGAGCCCTTGCCCACATCGCCGTAGCCGCAGACCACGGCGACCTTGCCGGCCATCATGGTATCGGTGGCGCGGCGGATACCGTCGACCAGCGATTCCTTGCAGCCGTATTTGTTGTCGAATTTCGACTTGGTGACGCTGTCGTTCACGTTGATCGCCGGGAACGGCAGGTGGCCGTCCTTGACCAGCTGGTACAGGCGGTTGACGCCGGTGGTGGTTTCCTCGGACACGCCCTGAATCTGGTCACGCATCTTGGTGAACCAGCCCGGGCTTGCGGCCATACGCTTGGCGATCTGCTTCTTGATCACTTCTTCTTCTTCGGAGCCCGGAACCGGGATGATGTCCTCACCCGCCTCGGCGCGAGCGCCCAGCAGGATGTACAGCGTCGCGTCGCCGCCATCGTCCAGGATCATGTTGGGGCCTTCGTCGAACAGGAAGGACTTGTCGAGGTAATCCCAATGCTCTTCCAGGGTCTGGCCTTTGATCGCAAAAACAGGAATGCCCGCCGCCGCAATCGCCGCCGCCGCATGGTCCTGGGTCGAGAAGATGTTGCACGAGGCCCAGCGCACATCGGCGCCCAGCGCCACCAGTGTCTCGATCAGCACGGCGGTCTGGATGGTCATGTGCAGCGAGCCGACGATCCGCGCGCCCTTGAGCGGCTGCGCCTTGCCATATTCCTCGCGCAGGGTCATCAGGCCCGGCATCTCGGTTTCGGCAATGTCCAGCTCTTTGCGGCCAAACCCGGCCAACGAAATGTCCTTGACGATATAATCCCCGGCCATCTGTCACTCCATTCCGGCAAATTCGGTCGCCAGAGGCCCTATCACCCCTGCCTGCGGCTGGCAACGAGGATCAGGGGGAATGATCGCGGCACTGGCTCAGCTGGGGATATCGGGCACCGGATCGGCGTCGGGGGTCCGGAAATAATCGGTTCCCGCCGCCACGCTACAGCTGATGCCGCTGGCCCGGGTCAGCAGCACGGTAAAGGTGCCGGTCTCGGCCGAGGCCCAAAGCTCGATCACCGAGGCGCCACCCGACAGGGGCTGCAAACCACCCGCCGCCAGACGTTCGGAGTATTTCTGCTGCAACCGGTCGACGATCGCATCGCGCGCGGCACAGGATTGCGCGGTGGCCGTCCCGGCGGACAGGATCAGGCCAAAGCCGGCCAATGCGCTCAACAGAGGCTTGAACATCGCAAGCTCCTTTCGCATAGAGGAACGGATCTGTTGGGGGACGTGCCGGGAGGAGATAACACGCCCCCCGGTCTTCGATAGACCGATCAAGCCACCGGGCCGCAAACGCGACACCTGATCGTTTGGCTGGCAGCATGTGATCGGAACAGGGATCAGGCTGCGCCCGGAATGTGGCAAAAACATGGCGCGCAAAGGGGGCGTGGCACGATGGCAACACAACCCAGAGCCTGGCAAAGGATGCTGTCGGGGCGGCGGCTGGATCTGCTGGACCCGACTCCGGTCGATATCGAGATCGAGGATATTGCCCATGGGCTGGCCTTTGTCGCCCGCTGGAACGGGCAGACTCATGGCGAGTTCGCCTACTCGGTCGCCGAACACTCGCTGCTGGTCGAGGATATCTTTGCCCGCATGGTGCCCGGTGCCGGGGCGAAATGGCGTCTGGCGGCGCTGCTGCACGATGCGCCCGAATATGTGATCGGCGACATGATTTCTCCGGTCAAGGCGGCGGTGGGGGCCGATTACGGGCTGCTCGACGCGCGTCTGACGGCAGCGATCCATATCCGGTTCGGCCTGCCCGCCATGCTGCCGATACAGATCAAGAAACAGATCAAGCGCGCCGATCGGGTCAGCGCCTGGATGGAGGCCACCCGCATTGCCGGGTTCACCGAGGCCGAGGCGAACAGGTTCTTTGGCCGACAGAAGCCCGAGTTGATGCAGGGTCTGGACATCCGACTGCGGCCACCGCTGGAAACACGAGCTGCCTTTACCGCGCGCTACGAGGCCTTGATTTCGGGCGTCTGATCCGTTGGCGCATCCTCAGTCGCGGCGCGGCGGGCGCGCCGTTCCTGCCGCATGATGCGGCGGCGGCGTTTCCGGTATTCCTCGCTTTCGACAAAATCGCCGGCCTGATCCAACCCCTTGTCGCGGAACATCTGCGCGCGCTCTTCATCGGTTGCGCGCGACCAGTCCACATCCGGGCGCACAAAACCGCCCATCGCCAGGCCGCGCCCGATCACCGCATGATCCAGCTCGCCAAAAGAGAGCCGGTTCGATTTGCCGCCCTCGCCGCGCACCCATTCGGTATAAAGCGCGTCGATCACCATCGGATTGCAGCGGCAGAAATGGGCAACGTTCTTGGCCAGCAGGTTGGTCGCCCCGGCCTTGCGCCGCAGGATCATCGCCACTTTCTGCTCGGGCCGTCCGACCATGGCATAGAGATGCAGCGCCGAGCCGTCTGCGGCAATCACATGGCTGGCCGCCTTGTACCGGGCCAGCTGGGTTTCGAGATTGTATTTCTCGGGGTGAAAGATGTCATAGCCCTCGGCTCGCAGCAGATCCTCCAGCCGCTCCTCTCCCAGCATGCCGCCCTTGCCTAGGCCCAGCGCCGAGCGCGAGATATAGATCTTGCTGGGACCATCAGGTTCGACCGCCTTGCCGAACCCGGCATGGATCGCATCGCGGAATTTCTGCGTACCTTGCGTGATCGGCCCCAGGCCAAAGCCTTGTCCGGGAACGATCAATTCCTCGACACGGATTGGGTCCGTGGCCACATGGATCGGCAGACCCGGGTGCATCAGGTCGATGAAGTCGCGCTGGAACCCGCGAATCTGATCGCCGACACGCGGCCGTTTGGGGATGAACAACACACCGTCGATGGGCCCGTCGATATGGTTCAGCGCCCAGAGCCGCGCAGTGCTTTCCACAAGGAAATGACCGAAATGAGCCCACAGCACCCCACCCCACAGCCAGCGTCCCGACAGAACCTCGGACACCTTCTCGGGCATCGGGGGCTCGGTCGTCAGCGGGCGATACCGACGCCAGAGCGCGCCTTGCGGACAATAGCGGCCATCGCTGTGCAGCACGCCTGCCTCTTGGGTGAATCCACTGACCTCGGGCGGCACGACGATGGCGTCGCTCAGCCTGTCCAGCCCCTCGGACCAGCCACCATCGGGCTGTGGTTGGGTGGTGGGGTCATTGGGGTCGAGTTCAGGCGCTTGCGCCATAGCGAACCTCTCAGCGCGGGCTTCTCTTGGCCAGAATCCTTTGCAGGGTCCGGCGGTGCATGTTTAGCCGGCGCGCGGTTTCGCTTACGTTACGATCACACAGTTCATAGACACGCTGGATATGTTCCCACCGTACCCGGTCCGCGCTCATCGGGTTTTCCGGCGGCGGCGGCAGCTCGTCGCCCGTGGCCAGCAGCGCATTGGTGATGTCGGTGGCATCGGCGGGTTTGGACAGATAGTCGGTGGCGCCGATCTTGACCGCCGCCACCGCAGTGGCGATGGCGCCGTACCCTGTCAGCACCACGACCCGGCAATCGGGCCGCTTGTCGCGCAACACCTCGACCACATCCAGCCCGTTGCCGTCCTCAAGCCGCAGATCGACCACCGCATAGGCCGGCGGCCGGGCCGTGGCAATGGCGCGTCCGGCGGCAACCGAACCGGCGGTCTCGATCTCGAAGCCGCGTTTTTCCATCGCCTTGGCCAAACGGCGCAGAAACGGTTCGTCATCATCGACCAGCAACAGCGACTTGTCGGGTCCGATATCGGGCTGGGGGGCGTCGACCATGCTCATACTTTCCGCTGTTTTTCGTGTTTTTGCCTAAAGGCGAGTATTACCAGCGACTGCGGCAAGGTCAAACGCCTCTGTCGTGATCACATGGCGTCCAGGAAACATCCGACCCGGTCGGCCATCTTCTCTGCCGTCTCGTCGCGGCGGAAAAACTCGACAAACCCATGTTCGGGCAGCACCAGGTAGGAGAAGGTCGAATGATCGACCAGGTAGTACTCGTCGCTCTTGTCCTGTGCCCGGTAATAGGTCTTGTAGGCCTGACTTGCCGCCTTGACCTGTTCGGGCGAACCGGTCAGGCCGATCATCCGCTCGTGCAGGTTTGCGGCAAAATCGCCGACCACCTCGGGCGTGTCGCGGTCGGCGTCGATCGAGATGAAGACCGGCGTCACCATCTGGCCCCGACCTTCCAGGATATCCACCGCCTCGGCATTGCGCGAGGTATCCAGCGGGCAGACATCGGGGCAGAAGGTATAGCCGAAATAGAGCAGCGAGGGCTCTGTGATCACATCCTTGTCGGTGACGGTCTCGCCCTTGGCATTGACCAGTTCGAACGGGCCGCCGATGGTCTCGGCCCCGCCGGCGATCTGCCCGGCGCGGCACTGGGCGAACCGGTCATTCCCATCGCCGCCCCGGGTTGCGATCCAGGTGGCACCCAATGCGGTGGCAGCGACCACCGCGGCGAGAAAGGCATAGAGTCTGGTCATTTTCGGCCTCGAAGTCAGAGATGTTGATCGTCTCGGCCCGGACACCTATCAAGATAGCCAGCCGTTGCAACTGGACATAGGCGCGCGATGCCAGACTCCAACATGAACCTCGTGCTCGGACAAGAGCGCAGCAGCTGGATCCGTCTGCGCACGATGATCCTGCTCAGATGGGTGGCCATCGCCGGACAGGTCGCTGCGATCCTGGTCGCACAGCACAGCTATCACCTGCAACTGAACCTTGGCCTGTGCTACCTGGCCATCGGCATTTCGGCCGTCGGCAACCTGCTGGCGATCTTTCTTTTCCCTGAAAACAAACGCTTGGGAGAGTTCGAGAACTTTCTCATGGTGCTGTTCGACCTGTTGCAGCTGGGGTTCCTGCTGTATCTGACAGGCGGGTTGCACAACCCTTTCGCGCTGCTTCTGGTCGGGCCGGTGATCATTTCGGCCAATGTGATGGGCCTGCGCTCGACCCTGTTCATCGGGACCACGGCCATTGTTCTGGTTACGCTGCTGGGCCTTTATCACGTTCCGTTGAGAACCGAGATGGGCTTTATCCTGCGCATTCCGGATGTGTTCGTCTTTGGTCATTGGACCGCGATCATCATCGCGATCGTCTTTCTGGGCGCCTATTCCTATCGCATCAGCTCCGAGGTGCAGTCCATGTCCGAGGCGCTGGCCGCGACCCAGATGGCCCTCTCGCGCGAACAGAAGCTGACCGATCTGGGCGGCGTTGTCGCCGCCGCCGCGCATGAGCTGGGCACGCCGCTGGCCACGATCAAACTGGCCAGTTCCGAGCTGGTCGAAGAACTGGATGACCGCCCCGACCTGCGCGAGGACGCGGCGTTGATCCGCCAGCAGGCGGATCGCTGCCGCGATATTCTGCGCAACATGGGGCGCGCGGGCAAGGACGACCTGCATCTGCGCCAGGCGCCGCTGTCCACCGTCATCCACGAGGCAGCCGAACCGCATATGCATCGCGGCAAGACCGTGCATTTCGACGAAGGGCCGGGGGCGGGCGGAGATCTGCAACAGCCCTCGATCCTGCGCAAACCCGAGGTCATCCACGGGTTGCGCAATCTGATCCAGAATGCGGTCGATTTCGCCCGCGCCAATGTCTGGGTCGAGGCGGAATGGACCGCCGAGACGATCATCGTGTCGATCATGGATGACGGGCGCGGCTATCCCGGCCACATGATCGGACGCATCGGCGACCCGTTCGTGCGTCGCCGCCGCGCCGAAATCGACCGCCGCGCCCGCCCGGAATACGAGGGCATGGGCCTGGGCCTGTTCATTGCCAAGACCCTGCTCGAGCGCAGCGGCGCCGAGCTGAGCTTTGCCAATGGCTCGGACCCCTACCAGACCCTCACCAAACAGGCCGAACGCCGCGGGGCGATCGTTCAGGTGGTGTGGCCCCGGGCGCAGATCGACGCGCAGACCGGCGAGAATTCAATCCCGCTAGGGTTGAACGAACAGTTTCAAGTTTAGTTAAACTTGTGTTAACCTCTCCCCGACAGGATCGGTCCATCCGGACGATGCAAGGCGGGACAGGCAAATGGTGGAATGGTTGGCTCTGGCGGCGATAAGCCTGCTTTCCGCAGGTCTGTCGGCGCGATTTCTGCTTGCATCGACGCAGCGCCGCAAGGCTGTTCCGCATGTTCTCGAACCCGGCGGCGGGCAGGGGCATGTCTTTCTCTTCGATGGGGCCGACTTGATCGGCGCCTCGCATGGTGGGGCCGACAAGGATATCCACGATTGGCACGGGCTGCGCGAAAGGCTGGCCGAGGATTTCCCCGGCTTTCCCTCGGACCCCGATCATGTGGAGCAAAGGGGGCAGATCGTAGTCACCCCGATCGACGGGCGCAACGACCGAGACGTGTTCTGCGAATGGGTCGATGGTATCGTCAGGGTCGAACTGCGCCGCCATTGCGCCGCGCTGGACGGAGTCCGGCGCATTCCCGACACCGACCCTTTGCGTCTGGCGATGGATCAGGCGCCCTATCCGGTCTGGTATCTGGACGGCGATGGCGGCATCCGATGGTGCAATGCCGCCTATGTGATGCTGGCGCGCAAGGTACGCGGTCGCAATCCGGAACTGTTCGACCCCCTGTTCCCGGATACCTCGGATATCGGGTCCCCGGGCAAGAAGACCCGGATATCCATCACCATCGGCGAAACCCGGACGAAACTGTGGTTTGACGTGGTGATCGTCCCCCAGGATACGGGATGCCTGTGCTACGCGATGGATATCAACGCGGTTGTGGACGCCGAAATCGCCCAGCGCAATTTTGTGCAGACCCTGGCCAAGACCTTTGCCCAGCTGTCCATCGGTCTGGCGATCTTTGACCGCAACCGGCAACTGGCGCTGTTCAACCCCGCCCTGATCGACCTGACCTGCCTGCCGGCCGATTTCCTCAGCAGCCGACCCGAAGTGTCGAGCTTTTTCGACCGGCTGCGCAATCTCAACATGATGCCGGAACCCAAGAATTATGGCGGCTGGCGCCAGCAGATGAACGACCTGCTGCAAGCGGCGTCGAAAGGCAACTATCAGGAGACCTGGTCGCTGCCCTCGGGCTCGGTCTATTCGGTCAGCGGGCGGCCGCATCCCGACGGGGCGGTGGCCTTTCTGTTCGAGGATATCACCGCCGAGATCACCCTGACCCGCCGGTTTCGCTCCGAGCTGGAACTGGGTCAGGCGGTGCTTGACCATCTGGATGCGGCGATTGCGGTGTTTGCCTCGGACGGGTCGCTGGCCTTCTCCAACGCGGCCTATCACCAGCTGTGGAAATCTGACCCCGAGCGCAGCTTTGCGCAGGTGACAATCCTGGATGCGACCCGAACCTGGCAGGACCTGTGCACCGCCACCCCGGTCTGGGGCGAGATCCGCGACTTTGTCGACAGCCGCGAGAACCGGGTCGAGTGGGAAGGTCAGGTGCAGCTGCGCAGCGGCGCCAATCTCACCTGCACCGTCAGTCCGATTCAGAACGGCTCGACCCTGATCTCTTTCACCACCCTGATCGACGACCTCGCGCGCAGCCCCGCCCAGGCTGAGGGGTGATACCGTCTTGCAGCCGGATTGCGCCGCGGTCATTGTGGCGCCATGACCGCTTCGCCCCTGATCCTGCACCTTGATAACCCCGATGAAACCGCCCATCTGGCCGTGCGTCTGGGTGCCGCTTTGGCACCGGGCGACTGCCTGTTGCTGTCCGGTGAGATCGGCAGCGGCAAGACCCATTTCGCCCGCCATCTGATCCAGTCGCTGCTGCCCGTGGCCGAGGATATCCCCTCGCCCACCTTTACGCTGGTACAGGTCTATGACAGCGCAAGGGGCGAGATCTGGCATAGCGATCTATACCGGCTGACCGGGCTGGACGAGATCGAGGAACTGGGCCTGAGCGAGGCCTTTTCCGACGCGATCACATTGGTCGAATGGCCCGACCGGCTGGGCCCGCTGACGCCGGATCACGCCCTGCATCTGTCTTTCGAAACCGATCCGGCGGATGAGCTGAAACGCCGCCTGACCCTGTCCTGGAGCGATCCCAAATGGGATCCGCGCATCGAGGCGCTGAAATGAGTGACCGCAGCGCGCTTGCCACTGCCTTCCTCGCCGGCACCAGCTGGGCCACTGCCACGCGCGCGCCGCTGGCCGGCGATGCATCGGCCCGCCGCTACGAGCGGCTGACCAACCCCGAAACCGGCCAGACCGCCGTGCTGATGGACGCCCCGCCCGAGCAGGGCGAAACGGTGCACCGATTTGTCGAACTGGCGCGGCATCTGCGCGCCCAGGGCCTCAGCGCGCCCGAGATCCTGGCCGAGGATCCGGCGCAGGGTTTCTTGCTGATCGAGGATCTGGGCGACGATCTGTTTACCCGCGTCATCGCCCGCGACCCGACGCTGGAGGCTCCGCTTTACGAAGCCGCGACCGATCTGCTGGTGGCGCTGCGCGACATGCCTCTGATGGCCGGGCTTGACAGCTATGGCCCGGCTTTGCTGGCCGAAAAGACCGATATCGCCTTCGATCATTACGTGAGCGGGATCACCGGTGACGACGTGAGCGAAACGCGGGACCGCTTCATCGACCGGTTCGGCGACCTGCTGCACCAGACCGTGCAGGGGCCAAAGGTGCTGATCCTGCGGGATTATCACGCTGAAAACCTGATCTGGCTGCCCGATCGCAGCGATCTTGCCCGGGTCGGGCTACTCGATTTTCAGGACGCGGTCGTTGGGCATCCGGCCTATGATCTGGTCAGCCTGTTGCAGGACATCCGCCGCGATGTGCCCGCCCGGATCGAGATGCCGATGATCGCCCGATTCATCGAGGCGACCGGGGCCGACGACCACGAGTTCCGCACCGCCTATGCGGTGCTGGGCGTGCAGCGGAACCTGCGGATCCTGGGTGTATTCGCCCGGTTGTCGCGCGACCTGGGCAAGACCCGGTATCTGGCGCTGATGGCGGCGGTCTGGCGCCATGTGATGCGCGATCTGGAGCATCCTGCAATGGCGGGTATCGCCGACCTGCTGCGCGAAACGCTGCCACCGCCCTCTTCCGAAAATCTGGCCCGACTGCACCCGAGATGACCTCATCCGACCTGCCCGTAATGCTGTTTGCCGCCGGCTTCGGCACCCGCATGGGCGACCTGACCCGTACCCGCCCGAAACCCCTGATCGAGGTGGCGGGCCGCCCGCTGGTCGATCACACGCTAGATCTGGCCCGCGCCGTATCGCCGCCCCGGATCGTGGCCAACCTGCATTACCTCGCTCCGTTGCTGGCGGCGCATCTGGCGCCGCAAGGCGTGCTCTTGTCCCACGAGCAGCCCGACATCCTTGATACCGGCGGCGGGCTGCGGCAGGCCTTGCCGCTGCTTGCGGCCGAGACCGTGTTTACCGCCAATTCCGATGCGATCTGGTCGGGGCCGAACCCCTTTGCCCTGCTGGCCGAAGCCTGGGAGCCGGCGCGTATGGACGCGCTGTTGATGTGCGTTCCGGTGGGACAGGCCATCGGCCATGCCGGGCATGGCGATTTCAGCCGTGATGCACAGGGGCGGATCGAACGCGGCCCCGGGTTGATCTATGGCGGGGTGCAGATCGTCAAGACCGGCGGTTTGGGCGATTTTGACATGCCTGCCTTTTCGCTGAACCTTCTCTGGAACAGGATCGGGGCGGCGGGGCGGCTGTTTGCGCTCGAATATCCCGGACGCTGGTGCGATGTGGGCCATCCCGGCGGAATTGCCCTGGCCGAGGAGATGCTGCGCGATGTTTGACCCCTGCCCGCACCCCCGTGTCTTTGCCCTGCCACCCGGTGTCGATTTTCCGCGGGCGCTGGTACAAGGGCTGCGCCAGCGCGCTGCCGGGCAGGCGCCGCATGTGCTGGCGCGGGCGCAGGTGGTGGTCAACACCCACCGGATGGAGCGGCGCATCCGCGCGCTGTTCGATGCCGGGCCGGCAACGCTGTTGCCGCGGGTGTCGCTGGTCACCGATCTGACAGCGCTGGGCGCGGTCACCCATCTGCCGCCCGCCATACCGCCGCTGCGGCGGCGGCTGGAACTGGTGCAGCTGATCACGCGCCTCTTGGACCAGCAACCCGACCTGGCGGCGCGCGCCTCGATCTTCGATCTCTCCGACAGCCTTGCCGCGCTGATCGACGAGATGCAGGGCGAGGGAGTCTCCCCCGCCATCATTCGCGCACTGGATGTCAGCGACCAGTCGGGGCACTGGGCGCGCGCGCAGCAATTCATCGCCATCGCCGAGCACTATTTGCGCAGCGGTGACGACGAACTGGACGTGCAGGCCCGGCAAAGGCGCGTGGTCGAGGCGCTGATCGCCGAATGGGCACTGCGCCCGCCCGAGCATCCGGTGATCCTGGCCGGCTCGACCGGATCGCGCGGCACAACCATGCTGCTGATGGAGGCGGTTGCCCGCCTGCCGCAGGGCGCCGTGGTGCTTCCGGGCTATGACTTTGACCAACCGGAGCGGGTCTGGGACGGGCTCGAGGACGCGCTGACCGCCGAGGATCATCCCCAGTTCCGCTTTGCCCGGCTGATGGCGCGGCTGAACCTGACGCCGGATCAGATCGCGCCCTGGTCGGATGACGTGGCCCCCTGCCCGGCCCGCAACCGGCTGGTGTCGCTGGCGCTTCGCCCCGCACCGGTGACCGACGCCTGGATGAGCGAGGGACCGCAGCTAGAGGGCATCGACACCGCCACCCGCGACATCACCCTGATTGAGGCGGCCAGCCCCCGGGACGAGGCGCTGGCCATCGCCCTGCGCCTGCGTCAGGCGGCAGAGGATGGTCAAAGCGCGGCGCTGATCACCCCCGACCGGATGCTGACGCGGCAGGTCAGTGCCGCGCTTGACCGCTGGAACATCCTGCCCGATGACAGCGCCGGCCTGCCGCTGCACCTGTCACCTCCGGGCCGGTTCCTGCGCCATGTGGCGGCGCTGTTTTCCGCGCGGCTGGATGGCGAAGCCTTGCTGAGCGTGCTGAAACACCCGCTGTGTCACACCGGAGAGGGCCGCAACGAACACCTGCTGCACACCCGCGATCTGGAACTGGACCTGCGCCGCAACGGCCCACCCTTTCCCGGTGTCGGCGATCTGGCCGCGTTCGCCACCCGCCGCGAGGTGCCCGAAGGCTGGACCAACTGGGTCGCCCGCTGTTTCTGCGACCAGCATGTCACCGGCACCCTGCCACTGATCGACTGGGTCGACCGCCTGCGCCAGTTGGCCGAGGCGCTGTCGGCGGGCACCGAGGGCGGCACTGGCAGCTTGTGGGAACAGAAGGCAGGGCAAGAGGCGCTGGCCATCGTCACCGCTCTGGCCGACGAGGCCCCGCATGGGGGCGAGATGGACGCCCGGGATTTCGCCGATCTGCTGGGCGGGCTGTTGTCCACGGGCGAGGTACGCGACCGCGACGCGCCCTATCCCGGCATCATGATCTGGGGCACGCTCGAGGCGCGGGTGATGGGGGCCGAGCTGTTGATCCTGGGCGGGTTGAACGAAGGCAGCTGGCCCGAATCCCCGGCCCCCGACCCCTGGCTGAACCGTCGCATGCGCCATGATGCGGGCCTGTTGCTGCCGGAACGCCGCATCGGCCTGTCGGCACATGATTTCCAGCAGGCCATCGGCGCGCCCGAGGTCTGGCTGACCCGCGCCAAACGCTCGGACGATGCCGAAACCGTGCCCTCGCGCTGGCTGAACCGGCTGACCAACCTGTTGCAGGGCCTGCCCGATCAGGGCGGTGCCGCGGCGCTGTCCGAGATGCGGGCGCGTGGCCGCCGCTGGCTGTCGATGGCAGAGGCGCTGGAGGAGGCCCCGCGCAGCGCCCCCGCCCCGCGCCCCTCGCCCAGGCCCCCGCTGGCGGCACGGCCCCGGCAATTGTCGGTGACCGAGATCAAGAAGCTGATCCGCGATCCTTACGCGATCTATGCCCGGCATGTGCTGCGGCTGAAACCGCTGGACCCGCTGGTGCAGGCGCCCGACGCGCTGTTGAGGGGGATCGTGATCCACGAGATCCTGGAGAGTTTCGTTCGCGACAGCGTGCTGGACATGGCCCTGCTCAATCGCGACACCTTCCTGAAACGTGCGGCCACGATGTTGGAGGAGCTGGTTGCCTGGCCCACGGCACGGGCGCTGTGGCTGGCACGGCTCGACCGGGTGGCCGATGCCTTCCTGCTCTCTGAGGAGGCCCGGCGCGCCGATGCCGGCCCGATCGCCTTCGAGGCGCGGATGCGCAAACAGCTCGACGGGCTGGATTTCACCCTGACCGGGCGGGCCGACCGGATCGACCGTACCGAACGCGGCTCGCTGTGTCTTTACGACTACAAGACAGGGGCACCGCCCAGCGAAAAGCAGCAGGCGAAATTCGACCGGCAGCTGTTGATCGAGGCCGCGCTGGCCGAGGAAGGCGGGTTCGAGGGGATCGACCCGGCCCCGGTGGCGCGCGCGGTCTTTATCGGCATGGGCGGCAGTTACAAAGAGGTGCCAGCCCCGCTGGACGCCGAACCCCCGGCCAGGGTCTGGGCCGAGCTGCACCAGCTGATCGGCGCCTATTTCGAGCCAGATCAGGGCTTTACCGCGCGCCGGATGCTGCACAAGGACAGCGATGCCGGCGATTACGATCATCTGGCCCGGTTCGGCGAATGGGACCGCAGCGCCACGTCCGAACCCGAGGATCTGACATGAGCGCCCGCAACGCGGCAACCGAACGGCAGGTACAGGCCGCGCGGCCCGATACCTCGACCTGGCTGGCGGCAAATGCCGGTTCTGGCAAGACCAAGGTGCTGACCGACCGGGTGGCGCGGCTGTTGCTCAGCGATGTGCAGCCGCAGCACATCCTGTGCCTGACCTATACCAAGGCAGCGGCCAGCGAGATGCAGAACCGCCTGTTCAAGCGGTTGGGCGAATGGGCGATGCTGGCCGATGCGCCGCTCAGGGCGCAATTGTCGGATCTGGGGGTGCCGGGGGCGATCGACGACGCGCGGCTGGCCCATGCCCGTACCCTGTTTGCCCGCGCCATCGAAACGCCCGGCGGGCTCAAGATCCAGACCATCCACTCGTTCTGCGCCACGCTCTTGCGCCGGTTCCCGCTTGAGGCCAAGGTCAGCCCGCAGTTCTCTGAAATGGAGGACCGCGCCGCCGCCCTGCTGCGCGAAGAGATCGTCGAGGATCTGGCCGCCGGCCCGCAAGCGGCGCTGGTCTCGGATCTGGCCCGCCACATCACCGATACGGATTTCGCCAGTCTGACCGCCGCCATCTGCCAGCAACGCGCGGCCTTTGCCCAACCGCTGGACTGGGCCGGGCTGCTGACCCTGTTCGATCTGCCCGAGGGGTTCGACACCCAGGCGCTGCTCTCCTCGGTCTTTCTGGGGGGCGAGGTTGAACTGATCCGTGCCCTCCTGCCTGCGCTGATGGGCAGCGGTTCCAATGACCAAAAGGCCGCCGCGCGGCTTGCCGCCTTTACCCGGCCAACGCTCGACGGGCTGATCGTGCTCGAACAGGTGCTGTTGACCGGCGCCAGCGCTAAATCACCGTTCTCGGCCAAGATCGACAGCTTTCCCACCAAGGGGCTGCGCCAGGGCGCGCTGGCCCGGCAGATGCCGCAGCTCGAGGCGCTGATGCTGCGGGTCGAGGCGGCGCGCGACCAGCGCCTAGCGCTGGCTGCCGCGCAGAAATCGCTGGCGCTACACCGGTTCGCAGCCGTGTTCCTGCCGGAATATGACCGCCGCAAGCAGTTGCGCGGCTGGCTCGACTTTGACGACCTGATCCTTAAGGCGCGGCAATTGCTGACCGATCCGAGCGTCGCGGCCTGGGTGCTTTACCGCCTTGACGGTGGCATCGACCATATCCTGGTGGACGAGGCGCAGGATACCAGCCCCGAGCAATGGGACGTGATCGAAAAGCTGGCGCAGGAATTCACCAGCGGCGAAGGCGCGCGCTCGGGTGTCGAGCGCACCATCTTTGTCGTCGGCGACAAGAAACAGTCGATCTATTCCTTTCAGGGCGCCGACCCGGACGCGTTTGACCGCATGCAGGGAGAATTCGGGCGCAAGCTGCGCGATTCAGGCTCTAACCTCGAAGATCTGACGCTGGAATTCTCGTTCCGCTCGTCCAGCGCGATCCTTGGGCTGGTCGATCTGGTGTTCCGGGACCGGGCACAGGCCGGGTTCCGCAAAGAGTCGTTGCACCGCGCCTTCAAATCCGACCTGCCGGGGCGTGTCGACCTTTGGCCGCTGATCGACAAGGTCGAGGACGAGGAGGACGGCGACTGGACCGATCCGGTGGACCGGCCCGGCGCGCGCCATCACACGGTGATCCTGGCCGAACGGGTCGCCGGGCAGATCAGGGAAATGATCGACCGGGGCGAAACCATCCCGGTCGACGGAGAAACGCCCGGCACCTTTGCGCGGCGGCGGGTCCGGCCCGGAGATTTCCTGATCCTGGTACAGCGCCGATCCGACCTGTTTGCCGAGATCATCCGCGCCTGCAAGGCGGCGGGCCTGCCCATCGCGGGGGCCGACCGACTCAAGGTCGGGGCCGAACTGGCGGTCAAGGACCTGGCCGCCCTGCTCAGCTTTCTGGCCACGCCCGAGGACGACCTGTCGCTGGCCACGGTTTTGAAATCGCCGCTGTTCGGGTGGAGCGAACAGCGGCTCTTCGATCTGGCGCATCGCCGAAGCGAACGCTACCTGTGGGCGGCTCTCAGGGCGCGCCGGGCCGAGTTTGCCGAAACGCTGGCCGTGCTCGACGACCTGCGCGGACAGACCGATTTCCTGCGCCCCTATGACCTGATTGAGCGGATCCTGACCCGGCATGACGGGCGCCGCAAACTGCTGGGCCGATTGGGCGCCGAGGCCGAGGACGGGATCAACGCCCTGCTCAGCCAGGCGCTGGCCTATGAACGATCGGACATTCCCAGCCTGACCGGGTTCCTGGTCTGGATGCAGACCGACGATCTGGAGATCAAGCGCCAGATGACCGGGGTGGGCGACATGATCCGGGTGATGACGGTGCACGGCTCCAAGGGGCTGGAGGCACCCATCGTGATCCTGCCCGATACCGCCCAGCGCCGCGCACCGCGTGATGCCGAGATCATGCTGGCCGAAGGCACGCCGCTGTGGCGGGTGCCGCGCGACAGCTCTCCGGCGCTGCTCTCGACCGCGCGCGAGGCGGCGCAGTCGCGCGAGATGAACGAGCGGCTGCGGCTGTTGTATGTGGCCCTGACACGGGCGGAAAAGTGGTTGATCGTGGCGGCGGCAGGCGATCTGGGCAGCGATGGCAACAGCTGGTACCAGGCGGTTGCGAACGCGATGGCCGAGGCCGGGGCGACCGGGACCGAGGGCGATATCCTGCGGCTGGAACATGGCGACTGGACCGCGCCTGCGCTGGTCGAGGAACGCGCCACGCCTTATACGGCCGAGACACCGCCGGACTGGGCCAGCCGCCCGGCGCCTGCGCCCGTGGCGGCGGTCAAGACCATCGCGCCCTCGGATCTGGGCGGCGCCAAGGCCCTGCCCGGCGAGGCCGGTCAGGACGAAGAAGCCGCCAAGGCGCGCGGCAGCCAGTTGCACCTATTGCTGGAACATCTGCCCGGCACCGATCCGGCGGGCTGGCAGGATCATGCGCGGCGCCTGTTGCCCGATCTTGATGCCCTGCTGCGCGACGATCTGCTTGCCGAGGCACGCGGCGTGCTCAACTCTCCGGCGCTGGCCGAAATCTTTGCCCCCGGCACCCTGGCCGAGGTGCCGATTACCGCGCCGCTGGGGGCAAGGCGCTTGCACGGAGTGATCGACCGGTTGCTGATCGGTGATAGTGAAATCGGCGTCGTCGACTTCAAAAGCAACGCGGTGGTGCCCGCCCGGCCCGAAGCCTGCCCCGAGGGGCTGTTGCGGCAGATGGGCGCCTATGCCTACGCGTTGGAACAGGTCTATCCCGGCCATACCATCCGCACCGGTATCCTCTGGACTCGCACCGCGCAGATCATGTGGCTGCCTCACGATCTTGTGGCCGCTGCCCTGGGTCGCATCCAGATATCTTGACCTCCCCCCATCGGGAACCTACCTTTCCGGCCCAAGTGCATCCCTTTTTGGAGACAGTCCATGTCCACCGTAGCCGTCACCGACGCAACCTTCGACGCCGAAGTCAAGAATTCGGACATCCCCGTAGTGGTGGATTTCTGGGCCGAATGGTGCGGCCCCTGCAAACAGATCGGCCCCGCCCTGGAAGAGCTGGCAACCGAATATGCCGGCAAGGTGAAGATCGCCAAGGTCGATGTGGACAGCAACCCCAATGCCGCCGCCGCCATGGGCGTGCGCGGCATTCCGGCTCTGTTCATCTTCAAGGATGGTCAGGTCGTCTCGAACCGCGCCGGCGCGGCGCCGAAAGCGGCGCTGCAGAACTGGATCGACAGCTCGATCTGAGGCCGGTTTCACGGTATGAACCAAGAGGCGCCCCGCATCGGGCGCCTCTTTTTCGTTCCGATCACGGGCGATGGCAGGAGAGGCAGAATGGCTAAGACGCGCGTATTGGTGGAATTCGGCATGGGCAGTTCGCTCAGGCGCGAGGATTATACCGAGGCGGCGCTGCGCGCTCTCAAGGACGCGCTGTGGCACAACTCGGTCAACATGGCCGAGCTGTTCGGCTTTCCGAAAGAGGCGATGATCGTCGATGCCGAGATTGGCGTGCAGCGGCCCGAGGCGGTGGATAACGTAGCGCTGGCGGCAGTGTTTCCCTATGGCCAGCCCAATATAACGGTCCGGCAAGGCGGGCTGGACATCGACAAGCCGCAGGGCGGCGGACGCACGGTCATCGCCAATGCGGCGGTCGTCGTTTCCTTTGACATGGAGGCGGTGGGATGAGCGATCATCGGATGATCCTTGAGATGGGCACAGGTAATGACCTCTATGGTCAGGATTATACCAAGGCGGCGCGACGGGCGGTTCAGGACGCTCTGCACCATTCCTCGATCACGCTGTTTTCGAAACTGGGGATCGATCACGGACAGATGCGGGTGCAGGTGACTATCGGCGTGCAGCGACCTGATCAGGTCGATTGCGATGCCGTCGCCGCCGAACTGCCGCGTGGGGTTGCCACGGTGTGCGCGGTGCTGGGTGGGTTGGACGTGGCGGACCCGGATGCCGGAACCCACCATGTCGTGGCAACTGCCGCGATCGAGGCGTACCTGCCCTCCCTTGCGGGCAAATATCAGCTGACACGGAACGATCCGGTCTGAACACCCTCAGCCGAGCGTGAGCAGGAGGGACAGCGCAAAGGGGCTTGTGCGAATCCTTTATTTCGATAAAACGCGAAATATGGAAATAACGATTCCCCTCCGCCTGTCCACCCTTGGGCACCCGCAACGGCTCGCCGTGTTCCGCCTGCTGATGCGGCGCTATCCGGGCCGCGTCGCCGCCGGTGAAATCGGCACCGCGCTGGATGTGAAGCCCAGCACATTATCGTCATATCTTTCTGCTTTGGTGCAGGTGGGGCTGGTGACCCAGACCCGCGAGGGCACCTCGCTGCTTTACCAGGTGGATATGGACGGGATGCGTGAGACGATGAATGGGCTGTTCCTGGATTGCTGCCGGGGCCGCCCTGAATTGTGCGCGCCAACCGATCTTTCCAACTTCGCGACGAGCCCACTCATGACCCACCCGGCCTTCAATGTCCTGTTCATCTGCACCGGCAATTCCGCCCGCTCGATCTTTGCCGAGACCCTGTTGCGGGACGAAGGCGGTGACCGGTTCAACGTCTTTTCAGCAGGGACCAGGCCCTATTCCGAGCTGAACCCCCACGCGGTCGAGGTGCTGCGCGCCAAGGGTCATGACGTGACCCGCCTGCGCGCCAAGAATATTGCGGAATTTACCACCCCCGAGACGCCGAAGTTCGATTTCGTCTTTACCGTCTGCGACCGCGCCGCAAACGAGGAATGCCCGGCCTGGCAGGGGCAACCGATCTCGGCCCATTGGGGCATGCCTGACCCGGTCAAGGCCGAGGGCAATGGCGCGCAGAAAAGCCTCGCCTTTCAGCAGGTCTATGGCACGCTCAGAAACCGCATTCGCGCATTCGCTAACCTGCCTTTCGAGCAGCTTGACCGGATTTCCCTGCAACGCGCGGTCGATGATCTGGGCCGCGAGGCCTGACCCGATCCGATCCGATTTTTCAAAGGAATTATCATGACCGTTTACGCACTGAATGGACTTGGCCGTATGGGCAAGCTGGCCCTGAAACCGCTGCTGGAGCGCGGCGCAGAAATCGCCTGGATCAACGATGCGGTGGGCAGCCCCGAGATGTTCGCGCATCTGCTGGAATTCGACACCGTACATGGGCGCTGGCAGGCCGAATTCGGCTGGGATGACCAGTCGATCACCATCGACGGCACCCGGATTCCGGTCCACACCAGCCGCCGGATCGAGGATCTGCCGCTGAATGGGGTGGATGTGGTGATCGACTGTACCGGCGTCTTCAAGACCGAAGCGAAACTGACCCCCTATTTCGATGCGGGCGTCAAAAAGGTGGTGGTCTCGGCCCCGGTCAAAGATGGCGATACGGCAAACATCGTCTATGGCGTGAACCACGATATCTACGAGCCTGCGCGCCACCGGATCGTCACCGCCGCCAGCTGTACCACCAACTGCCTGGCGCCGGTGGTCAAGGTCCTGCACGAAGGGGTCGGGATCAAGCACGGCTCGATCACCACGATCCATGATGTCACCAATACCCAGACCATCGTCGACCGCCCGGCCAAGGACCTGCGTCGGGCGCGCTCGGCGCTGAATTCGCTGATCCCCACCACCACCGGCAGCGCCACCGCGATCACGCTGATCTATCCCGAACTCAAGGGGAAGCTGAACGGCCATGCGGTGCGGGTGCCGTTGCTGAATGCCTCGATCACCGATTGCGTGTTCGAAGTCGCCCGCGACACCAGCGCCGAAGAGGTCAACGCGCTGTTCAAGGCCGCGGCCGAGGGGCCGCTGAACGGCATCCTGGGATATGAGGAGCGGCCGCTGGTCTCGGCCGATTACACCAACGATCCGCGATCCTCGATCGTGGATGCGCCCTCGACCATGGTGGTGAATGGCACCCAGGTCAAAATCTATGCCTGGTATGACAACGAGATGGGCTATGCTCACCGGCTGGTCGATGTGGCCATCATGGTGGGTGACAGCCTGTGACCCGGGCCCCGTCCGAGCGTGGCGGGTTGTCGGCCTATATCGCTGTCACCGCCGCCTATTGGGCCTTCATGCTGACCGATGGCGCCCTGCGCATGCTGGTGCTGCTGCATTTCCACATGATGGGCTTCAGCCCGGTGCAGCTGGCCTATCTGTTTGTGCTCTACGAGGTCGCGGGCATGGTCACCAACCTGTCGGCGGGCTGGATCGCGGCGCGGTTCGGGCTGGCGGCCACGCTCTATGCCGGGCTGGCGCTTCAGGTGGGTGCGCTGGTGGCCTTGTCGCAACTGGATCCGGGCTGGCAGATTGCCACATCGGTGGCCTTTGTCATGGTCGTGCAGGGCCTGTCCGGCGTGGCAAAGGACCTGGCCAAGATGTCCTCGAAATCGGCGGTCAAACTGCTGGCGCCAAAACAGGGCGACGGGTTGTTTCGCTGGGTCGCGGTGCTGACAGGGTCAAAGAACGCGGTCAAAGGCGTGGGGTTCCTTCTGGGCGCCGTTCTGCTTGGGTTCGCCGGTTTCACCGCTGCAACACTGGGCATGGCGGCGATCCTGGCGGTGATCCTGCTGGCGGTGCTGGTCGCCATGCCTGCCGGCCTGCCCAAGGGCCGCAAGGGGGCCAAGTTTTCCGAGGTCTTCTCCAAATCCGCCAATATCAACTGGCTCTCGGCGGCGCGGGTGTTCCTGTTCGGCGCCCGCGACGTGTGGTTCGTGGTCGGCATCCCGGTCTATTTCTACGCGGTCCTGTCCGACGGCAGCGAGGCGGGCAACCGCGCCGCGTTCTTCATGATCGGCAGCTTCATGGCGGGGTGGATCGTGTTCTATGGCGCGATACAGGCCTCGGCCCCGCGCCTGCTGCGCGCCGCATCGCGGGGTGAGGACGGGTTGATCGCAGCCGCCCGCCATTGGGCGGCCTGGCTGGCCCTTGTTCCCGCAGTTCTGACGGGCGCGACCTTGATTTCCAGCGGACCACAGCCCTGGCTGACGGCGGTTCTGGTATCGGGCCTGCTGGTGTTTGGAGCACTCTTTGCCGTCAATTCCTCGCTGCATTCCTATCTGATCCTCGCCTTTTCCAAGGACGAGCGGGTCACCATGGATGTGGGGTTTTACTATATGGCAAATGCGGCGGGGCGGCTGTTGGGCACGCTTTTGTCCGGGCTGACCTATCAGCTGGGCGGGGTACCCGCCTGCCTGGGAACCGCGGCGGTGATGGTGGCGCTCAGCGCGCTGGCCGCCGGTCGGCTACAGGTGGCACCGACCCCCAGATCGGCCTGAGCCAAGGCCCACAATAGAAAAAGCCGCCCGAAACACGAGCGGCTATTCTAACGTCGATCCGTGGGGAAAGGATCAGATCTTGGCGATGTCGGCACGGCTCAGGCCAATGTCGTCCAGCTGGGCGTCGGTCAGAACCGACAGCGCCTTGCGGGTGCGGCGCGAGTCGTTCCAGGATGCCACGGCTTCTTTCGCCGAGTAGAAGAAATCCACCACGCGGAGAACGGTGACTGCTCCGAGCGGCGCTGTGGTGCTGGTGGTATATGCCATTTGCGCGTTCCTTTGAATGAAACAGCCGACCCTGCGTCGGTTGTGAGCCTCAGATAGGGGATGGATCCGAGTCTTACAAATGCCCGCTCGGCAGGCCCGAAATGCAATCCGTGCATAACTTGTGGGCAATATGCATAACTTGCCCTCGCGCACGCGACGGCCCATATACGGGCGCAACACAGGATGGAGGCATTCATGGCAGACGATCAATTCCCGGGCTGGCACGGCACCACGATCATCGGCGTCAAGAAGGGCGGCGAGGTTGTCATCGCGGGCGACGGTCAGGTCAGCCTGGGCCAGACCGTGATCAAGGGCACCGCCCGCAAGGTACGCCGCCTGTCGCCGGGCGGCTATCACGTGGTCGCGGGCTTTGCCGGATCGACCGCCGACGCCTTTACCCTGCTCGAACGGCTGGAAGCCAAGCTGGAGGCAACGCCCGGCCAACTGGCGCGCGCCTCGGTCGAGCTGGCCAAGGACTGGCGCACCGACAAGTATCTGCAAAAGCTCGAGGCGATGCTGATCGTCAGCGACGGTCAGGACATGTTCGTGATCACCGGCGCGGGCGACGTGCTGGAGCCAGAACATGACGTGGCCGCCATCGGCTCGGGCGGGAATTTCGCGCTGGCCGCCGCGCGGGCGATGATGGACAGCGACAAGAGCGCCGAGGAAGTGGCCCGTGCCGCCATGGCGATCGCCGCCGACATCTGCGTCTATACCAACGGCAACCTGACCGTCGAGAAGATCGCGAAATAAGTGAGGCCGCGCCAGTGGCGCGGCCTCGCGGGCGGAGAGAGTGAGTGGTGGCGCCCGTTAGAGCATGTCGCGAAAAAGTGGGAACCGGTTTTTCGCTCCCCGGACATGCGAGATCAAAATGTTAGAGCGTGCAGCGTGAATGCGAATGAACGCGACACGCTCTAGTTAATCTTGGCGACGCCCAGCGGCACACCGGCCACGTCGCACCAGATGTAGACTTCGTTATAGGCGGAAACATCCCAGGTCGGCGGCACCGCATATCGCTGCTTTCCGGTCAGCGACAGCAGCGCACCCAGCTTGGTGTCCGGATCGTACTTGCCGTCCTTGCCGAATGCGACGCGCGGGTCCGGACCGCCATCGAGAGAGAAATCGTCACCCAGTTCGACAACATAGCGTTCGCCATCTTTCACCAGCTTCACCGAGCCCGAGGTGACATGGTTGGAGCGGCCTTCAAAGTGACCCTTGGTGCCGCCGGCAAAGGCGGCGGTGCTGGAAGCAAGCGCCACGGCAACGCCGGCAGCGGTAGCAAACAAAGAACGACGGGTGATCATGAGTGGTGAATTCCCTTGGTTGGACTTTGCGTCTTGTGCGCATAGAGAGGAATAAGCTTGCAGGAGCCTTTCGGAAAGGTTGCCTCACGCATAGCTGAAAGCACGTGTCCTGCGGTGAACGCCGCGTGATCGGCTTGTGTTTTCGGCCCCCATGCTTAGGTTCCGGAACGCAACAACGAGATTGAGAGCACATGACCGACCTGACCCCGCGCGAGATCGTCTCGGAGCTTGACCGTTTCATCATCGGCCAGAAAGACGCCAAACGCGCCGTCGCCGTGGCGCTGCGCAACCGCTGGCGGCGCAAGCAGCTGGCCGACGATCTGCGCGACGAGGTATACCCCAAGAACATCCTGATGATCGGCCCCACCGGGGTCGGCAAGACCGAGATCAGCCGCCGCCTGGCGAAACTCGCGCGCGCGCCCTTCATCAAGGTCGAGGCGACCAAGTTCACCGAGGTCGGTTATGTCGGGCGCGATGTGGAACAGATCATCCGCGACCTTGCCGATGCCGCCATCGTGCAAACCCGCGACTATATGCGGGACGAGGTCCGCGCCCGCGCCCATAAGGCGGCCGAGGACAGGGTGATCACGGCCATTGCTGGCGAGGATGCGCGCGAGGGCACCCGCGAGATGTTCCGCAAGAAGCTGAAATCGGGCGAGTTGGACGATACCGTGATCGAGCTGGAAGTCGCCGATGGCGCGAACCCGATGCCGATGTTCGAAATCCCGGGCCAGCCGGGCGGCAATATGGGCATGATGAATCTGGGTGACCTGTTCGGCAAGGCCTTTGCCGGGCGCACCACCCGCAAGAAACTGCGCGTGGCTGACAGCTATGAAATCCTGATCGGGGAAGAGGCCGACAAGCTGCTGGATGACGAGCTGGTCAACAAGACCGCGCTGGAAGCGGTCGAACAGAACGGTATCGTGTTTCTGGACGAGATCGACAAGGTCTGCGCTCGCTCGGACGCGCGCGGGGCCGATGTCAGCCGCGAGGGCGTGCAGCGCGACCTGCTGCCGCTGATCGAGGGCACTACTGTCAGCACCAAATACGGGCCGATCAAGACCGACCATATCCTGTTCATCGCCAGCGGGGCCTTTCACATCGCCAAGCCCAGCGACCTGC
>Ga0157387_10963_pt1 | contig 32346 bp, 36 predicted proteins | sample T8_LowC_AmetaT_FD_116788 | JGI IMG/M metagenome (GOLD analysis project Ga0157387, IMG submission 116788) | Metatranscriptome of Roseovarius nubinhibens ISM and Alexandrium tamarense co-culture from University of Georgia, USA - T8_LowC_A metaT... ... | reverse complement strand
GCCGAGATGGGGTATAACGGCCTCGACCGGCCGCGCATCCTGGACGCGCGCGAGGCGCTGCATGACGCCCTGCCCCGGATAGCCGCGCTGCGCCGACTGGGTCTGGTCACCTATGGTGCCGCCATGGACGGGGACGCGGACGGCGATCTGTGCAAGCGCGTCTCGATGCCATTCACACCCAGCCCCAACGCGGCCGGTCAAATCCTGAACCTGATCGACGCGATCGAACCCGATGGCAACACCGCGCTGACCGATGCCGTCAACCTTGCCGCCCGCGTGTTTGACCAGCCCCCCCGCCCCGGCGTCATCGTGCTGGTCACCGATGGCGACGAGACCTGCGGCGGCGCGCCTTGCGCGCTGGCCGCCGATCTGGCCCGCGACACGCCGGGCCTGACCGTGCATGTGATCGGCTTTCGCGTGCGCTCGCAGTTCTTTGGCTGGGAGGGGGGCGATGGCAACCCCACCGTGCCCGAAACAATCAGCCCGGCCGAATGCCTGGCCCAGGCCACTGGCGGCGAGTATGTCTCGACCGAAACTGTCGAAGAGTTGATCCGCGCCCTGAACCAGACGCTGGGCTGTCCGCTGTACGGCGCGCTGGCGCCGCTCAGAACGCCTTGAAGGTCATCGTGGTCAGCGAGCGTTCGATATTGGGGATCACCAGCAGGTGGTCGTTGATATATTTGCCCACATCCGCGCCCGCCGGGATGTAGAGCTTCATCAACAGGTCGTATTCGCCGCTGGTGGAATAGAGCTCGGAATGAATCTCGCGCAGCGCGATATCCTCGGCCACCTTGTAGGTGCTGCCGGGCTTGCAGCGGATCTGGATGAATACGCAGGTGGTCATGCCGCCTCTCTGATGCTGGTTCGGCCAAAGGCTGACACGCGCCGCCACCGGGTGCAATCCCCTGTTTTCGCGCAACAGATCGCGGCGCCCGTGTCGCGGCACTCTGGCATTTGCGCGCGCCTCGTGCCAAAAGCCAGCCGAGATCAGAAGGAACCCGCCCATGCGCCGTGCCAGCATCAGCCGCCAGACCGCCGAGACCGAGATCTCGGTCGATATCAATCTCGACGGGACCGGAGCCTATGACAACCAGACCGGTGTCGGCTTCTTCGACCATATGCTGGACCAGCTGGCGCGCCATTCGCTGATCGACATGACGATCAGCGCCAAGGGCGACTATCACATCGACGATCACCACACGGTCGAGGATACCGGCATCGCGCTGGGCCAGGCGCTGAGCGCCGCGCTCGGCGACAAGCGGGGCATCCGCCGCTATGGCGAATGCCACCTGCCGATGGATGACGCGCAGGTGCGCTGCGCGCTCGACCTGTCGGGGCGGCCCTTCCTGGTGTGGAACGTGGACCTGCCGACAGCCAAGATCGGCACGTTCGACACCGAGCTGGTGCGCGAGTTCTTTCAGGCCTTCAGCACCCATGGCGGCATCACCCTGCATGTCGACCAACTGCACGGGCTGAACAGCCACCACATCGCCGAGGCCGCGTTCAAGGCGGTGGCCCGTGCCCTGCGTCAGGCGGTCGAATCCGACCCGCGCAAGGGCGACGCCATCCCCTCGACCAAGGGCACGCTCTGATGCTCACCGCCATCATCGATTACGAATCGGGCAACCTGCACTCGGCCGAAAAGGCGTTTCAGCGCATGGCGCGCGAGACCGGCGCGGGCGAGGTGGTGGTGACCTCGGATGCCGATCTGGTGGCCCGGGCCGACCGGCTGGTGCTGCCGGGTGACGGCGCCTTTCCCGCCTGCGCCGCCGAGTTGCGTGGGCACAAGGGCCTATATGACGCGATGGTCGAGGCGGTGGAGCAGAAGGGTCGCCCTTTTCTGGGCATCTGCGTCGGCATGCAACTCATGGCCACCACCGGTCACGAGTATGAAGAGACCCCCGGTCTGGGCTGGGTCGCAGGCGACGTGGTTCGGATCACGCCTGAGAACGCGGCGCTGAAAGTGCCGCATATGGGCTGGAACGATCTGGTGATCGAGGCGGCGCATCCGATCTTTGACGGGATCGCCGGGGGCGATCACGTCTATTTCGTGCATTCCTATCACTTCCGGGTGACAAACCCCACTGAGCGGCTGGCCCATGTGGACTATGGCGGGCCGGTCACTGCGGTGGTCGGGCGCGACACCATGGTTGGACTGCAGTTCCACCCCGAGAAAAGCCAGGCCATCTGCCTGCGCATGATCGGCAATTTCCTGACCTGGACCCCCTAAAAGGGGGGCCGTTTTCCGGCACGGAAAACGGGTCGGAAAACAGATGTTTTCCGGGCCGGAGTTCTTGCAGAACTCCGGCGTCCCGGCCTCACCCGGCGCGCAACGACATCGGCGCCACCCCATGGGCGCGGCGGAAGGCGCGGGCAAAGGCCTCGGGCGAGCCATAGGCATAGCGCCGCGCCACCCGGTCGACCCGGTCGCCGCGACCGAGATCCTGCGCGGCAAGGATCAGCCGCCAGCGCCTGAGATAGCCCATCGGCGTCTCGCCCACCTGCGCGGCGAAAAGCTCGGCAAAGCGCGACAGCGACAGCCCCGCCTCGGCCGCCAGATCACCATTGCTCCAGACCCGGCCCGGATGGTCATGGATCGCCACGATTGCCCGGCTGAGACGTGGATCGGCGAGCCCGGCCAACAGGCCCGGGCGGGTCGCCCCCTGCGCGATCTGGTCCCGCAACAGACGCACCATCAGCACCTCGCCCAGCCGGTTGACCACCGATTGCGCGCCGCAGCGCCGTGCCGCCACCTCGACCCGGATCAGCTCGACCACCGCGCGCGCCTCGGGATCCGCGCTCAGATCGAAGCGCACCACTTCGGGCAGCGCGGCCAGAAACGGGTTGCTCTCTCCCGACCAGCTGACCCGCGCCGCAAACAGCGGATCGCCCGCCCGCCCCGTGCCCGCAGGATAGAACAGCAATTCACCCGGCGTCCCGTCCGCACCAGCCAGGGCCAACAGATTGGCGTCCTCGGGCGCGGCAGCCTCGACCCTCAGCTGGAACCGCTCCATCAATGCTGTCAGCCTGTCCATACGAGTATCGGAGCCTCTATCAGGAAATTCGGATTTCCCGAACACTAAACCCTGCGACAAGGCGGAGCAACTCACATCCCAAGGAGATCTTCGATGCTGATGCCCCGCCAGACCACCCCGCCCCTGTCGCTGCCGCTGGTGGGCGGTGGCAGGTTCGATCTATCCGCCGAAACCTCGACACGCTGGACGCTGATCTGTTTCTATCGCGGCCTGCATTGCCCGATCTGCGCCACCTATCTGAAAGAGCTGGAAAAGCGGGTGGCGGATTTCGCCGAACGCGGCGTGGCCTGCGTGGCCGTCAGCTCGGACAGCGAAGAGCGGGCGCAGGCGATGGCGGAGAAGGTCGGGGGCGGCACCTTGCGCTTTGCCTATGACCTGCCCCTGGCCGAGGCACGCGACTGGGGGCTTTATATCTCGACCTCGCGTGGCAAGACCTCGATCGGGATCGAGGAGCCGGCGCTGTTTTCGGAACCGGGCCTGTTCCTGGTCACGCCCGAACGGACGCTCTATTACGGCGCGGTGCAGACCATGCCCTTTGTGCGTCCGCATTTCTCGGAACTGGTGGCGGCGCTGGATTTTGCCATCCCCAACAACTATCCCGCGCGCGGCGAATATACCGGCGCGGTCTGAGCGCAAACCGGCGGCAGGGGCCAGCGCCCCTGCCCCATCTGGGTCAGTTGACGCGCTTCCAGGCCTGGCCGCGGCAGATCAGGCCACCGGCGACACAACCCTTGACCGTCAGCGTGTTGCCGGCCAGCGACATTTTCGAGCCATAGGTCTTGCCCGAATCCGGGGCCCAGATCTGGCCCCCGGAATAGGAACCGTCGCCACCGGGCTGCATGTCCCACAACATGCGCTTGCCGGCGTGTTCATAGTCGTTCTGCTTGGCACCGTTCTTGTCATAGGCGGCCTTGATGGTGCCGCAGACCTGTGCCCCGCAGGGTGCGATGGCCACATGCAGGTAACCGCCGGTATCGCCCGGCTCGGTCTGCCAGGTGCCCGCGGCGGGATCGGCCATCGCCATGCCGGCCAGAGCCAGGGTCGCACCTGCGGCCAGAATCAATCTCTTCATTCGATATCCTCCCAGTTTTGCGCCACTGTGACGCGGGCCGCGCATTTTGGGCAAGCCTGACCTTGGGTCGCGTTGCGCAGCAGGGCGCAACATGCGATATCGCGCCCGACTGTCAGCAGAAAGCCGCCCAACATGATCCTCTACCCCGCAATCGACCTCAAGGACGGCCAGGCCGTGCGTCTTGTCCATGGCGAGATGGACCAGGCCACCGTGTTCAACGACAACCCCGCCGCGCAGGCGCTGGAGTTTGTCGCGGCGGGTTGCGAGTGGCTGCATCTGGTGGACCTGAACGGCGCCTTTGCCGGAGAGCCGGTCAATGCTGCCCCGGTCGAGGCGATCCTGGAGCAATGCAAGGTGCCCGCGCAGCTGGGCGGTGGCATCCGCGACATGGCCACGATCGAGCGCTGGCTGGACAAGGGGCTGGCCCGGGTCATCCTGGGCACCGTGGCGGTCGAGAACCCCGATCTGGTGCGCGAGGCGGCGCGCGCCTTTCCCGGCAAGGTCGCGGTGGGCATCGACGCCCGCAATGGCCGCGTCGCCACCAAGGGCTGGGCCGAAGAGACAGATGTGATGGTCACCGATCTGGCCAAATCCTTCGAGGATGCGGGGGTGGCGGCGATCATCTATACCGACATTCTGCGCGACGGCGCCATGAAGGGGCCCAATATCAAGGCGACCGCCGATCTGGCCCGTGCCGTGTCGATCCCGGTCATCGCCTCGGGCGGGGTCTCCTCGCTGGAGGATCTGATCGCGCTGCGCGACTGCGGAGCTTCGCTGAACGGAGCGATCTCGGGTCGGGCGCTGTATGACGGGGCGCTGGACCTGAAACAGGCACTAGCCGCGCTCAAGGGCTGAGGACTGCGACACCGCGCCCGGTTCCGATGCCGGGCGCTTTGCTATGTGATCCGGGCAGACCGCAAGGGTACCGCCCATGATCCGCACCTACCCTATTGTCGAAAAGACCCCGTTGCCTGCGACCGCGCAGCTGTGGCAGGCAGTGCAGCCCGGTGATTTCATCGACGGCTATGCAGTAGCAAGCCAGATATCACCCCGCGCGGCGGCCGAGATCGGGCTGTCCCTGCCCGGCTGGGCCAATGCTCTCCTGCGTCTGCGCAACTGGATCGTGCGGCCCCTCGGCCTCAAGACAGATGTTTCCGACAGCGGCGACAAGGCGATCTTTCCTGTGACTTACGAGGGTGCCGACGAGCTGATCCTGGGCGCCGATGACAGCCACCTGAACTTTCGCATCTCGCTGGTGCAACAGGCCGGGCGGCTGCACATGGCGACCTGGGTGCACCGCAACAACCTGCTAGGGCGGGTCTATCTGGCGGTGGTGATGCCGTTCCACATCCTGATCGTGCGCGGGGCCATGCGCCGCATCGCCCGGCACGGCGGCGCGATTGCATCCGCGCCGGGGGCACAGTAAAGACGGGCGACCCCGGCAACCCGCGAGGCCGCCATGCTGAAGACCCGCATCATCCCCTGTCTCGACGTTGCTGATGGCCGCGTGGTCAAGGGCGTGAATTTCGTTGGCCTGCGCGATGCGGGCGACCCGGTGGATGCCGCCCGCGCCTATGACGCGGCGGGCGCGGACGAGATCTGTTTCCTCGACATCCACGCCACCCATGAAAACCGGGGCACCATGTTCGACGTGGTCAGCCGCACCGCTGAGCAGTGTTTCGTGCCGCTCACCGTGGGGGGCGGCGTGCGCACGCATGCCGATGTGCGCGCCCTGCTGCTGGCAGGCGCCGACAAGGTCAGTTTCAACTCGGCCGCAGTGGCCAATCCGGATGTCATCGCCGAGGCCGCCGACCGGTTCGGCAGCCAATGCATCGTCTGCGCCATCGACGCCAAAACGGTGGAGCCCGGCCGCTGGGAGATCTTCACCCATGGCGGGCGCAAGCCGACCGGGATCGACGCGGTAGAGTTCGCCCGCCTGGTCACCGCCAAGGGCGCCGGTGAGATCCTGCTGACCTCGATGGATCGCGACGGCACCAAATCCGGTTTCAACCTGCCGCTGACCCGCGCCATCGCCGATGCGGTCGACGTGCCGGTGATCGCCTCGGGCGGCGTCGGCACGCTCGACCATCTGGTCGAGGGCGTGACCGAGGGGCATGCCAGCGCGGTACTCGCCGCCTCGATCTTTCACTTCGGTGAATACACCATCCGCGAGGCCAAGGAACACATGGCCGCCGCCGGCATCCCGATGAGGCTGACATGAGCATCCTGCACGACCTTGCCGCCACCATCGAGGCCCGCAAGGGCGCCGATCCCGACAGCAGCTGGACCGCCAAGCTGCTGGCCAAGGGCCCCGAGAAATGCGCCGAGAAATTCGGCGAAGAGGCGATCGAGGCGATCATCGAAGCGGTGAAGGGCGACAGGGCCAAGCTCGTGTCCGAAGGGGCGGATGTGCTCTATCACTTCCTCGTCATGCTGGCCGCCCGTGATGTGGCGCTGGACGATGTGCTGGCCGAACTGGCCCACCGCCAGGGCCAGAGCGGCATCGCCGAAAAGGCCGCGCGGCCCAAAGGTTGACCCCCCGGCGCTGAGCGGTACGATCCAGGCAACCGAACCGACGACCAACCGAGGCATCCCATGACCACATTCCGGGCCCTGCTCGCCATATTGGCGGTGCTGCTCATCACGGCCTGCACGGATACGCAGTCTGTCAGCCAGAAGGACGTGAACGCACTGGCGCAGCAATTGCGCGCGTTGGGTCCTGATGTCGACCCCGCCGAGGCGCAGCGCGCCGCCGAAATCTCCTACAGCTACGGTCGGCAACTGGCGCGCGACTATAACGTCACCAGCAGCCCTATCGTGCATAACGCCAAGGTTCTCAACGGGTTCCGCGAACGTGGACTGTGCGTGCACTATGCCCAGGACATGCAGAAACGCCTCAATCAAGAGAATTTCCGCACCCTGGTTGTGCATCGCGCCATTGCCGAGCCCGACAGCATCTGGCGGATCGACCACAGCACCGCCATTCTCAGCCGCCGGGGCGATGACATGTTCGACGGGGTCGTCCTGGATCCGTGGCGCTATGGAGGAGAGCTGTTCTGGTCCCTCACCCGCGAGGATACGCGCTATAACTGGCGCCCGCAGCGCGAGGTGCTGGAGAAGAAGGCCGCCGAGAAACTGGCGCGCCAGCCCTCTTAAAGCTTGGACGAGATGATGCCGGTGGCGAAACCGCCCATGCGCAATTCGCCAAACAGCCGCTGATATTCGATCTTGGGGCAGCGGTTCTGGATCACGTCCACCCCGCGTGCCTCGGCCCGCGCTGCCGCCTCGGCATGTTCGATCCCGATCTGCATCCAGATCGTCTTGAGGCCGGGAAAAGCCTCCAGCGCTTCCTCGACAATGGGCGGCACCGCTTCGGAGCGGCGGAAGATATCGACCATATCGACCGGTTCGCTGATCTCGGACAGGCCCGCGCGCACCGTTTCGCCAAACAGGCGCTGGCCGGCATGGCCCGGATTGACCGGAATCACCCGGTACCCTTTCAGCGCCAGATAACGGGCCACGTAATAGCTGGGGCGCACCGGGTTCATCGACACGCCAACCACGGCGATCACCTTGGTGCGCTTTAGAATCCGTTTCAGATGATCGTCGGAATAGTCAAACATGGCCAAACCCTAAACCACCCCGGGACAAGAAAAAAGCGCCCAAGTCATGCTTGGGCGCCAGGTACGGAACGAGGGACAGTGAAATGACGCACGGCAGTTCCAGTCCGCGGTCATTGTGACATTTAGGCACTCATATTCAGAAAAAAAGAGGGCGCTGGCGAATTTGTGATGACAGGATTTCGCATGCCCTGGGCGAACCCGCTACCGGTCCAGCACCGAGGGCCAGTTGCGGCGCGCCCCGGCGATATTGCCGGCGATGTCCTCGGCCCAGAGCCGGGCAACCTCGGGCGAATGAATGAGAAACAGCTCTCCATCGACGATCCGCCAGGCGGTCGGGTCGGTATCGGTGGTATAGCCGCGCGCAACCGCATAGGCGCAATAGCCGCCGAATTGCGGCGCAAAGGCGCGCGGATTGGCCTCGAACGCGGCACGATTCTCGTGGCTGGCGAAATGCCAGACCGCCCCTTTCCACATCACCGCGATTGCGGGCGCGCCCTGAACCGGGGCACCTTGGGTGAAATAGGCCACCGTGTCATAGCCGCGAATGGCGGCCCCGTCATCGGCATAGAACACGGGGGTTTCGGCCCAAAGTGGCAAAGCACTGGCGGTCAGGGCACCGGCCAGGCCGGAAAGAAGGGTACGTCTGTTCAGCATCGTCACGCGGTCAGGTTAGGTCACGACCTAAAATGCCCCTCTCAGGACGATAACGAAAGAGACCTGACGCTTATGTGATCGCCCCGTGTGCCCGGATCAGTCAAAGATATCCTCGACCTTGTCCCAGACCTCTTCCAGGGCGCGCGAAAACAGACCTTTGCGCTTCTTCCGCTTCTTGGGCTTCTTCTCGGGCTTTTCCGCCTGCCTTGGCGCGGGCCGCTCAGCAGCAGCTGCAACCGCAGCTGCTGCGGGCTCGGGCACCGCTGTGGGACGGGGCGCCTGTGCGGCGGAGTCGACCTGCTGAATGGGCGCGCCGCAGGCCTCGCAGGCCAGCATGCCCGAGCGATCCGCCGCCAGCGTCGCGCGGGCACCGCAGTAACAGCAGGTGACAAGTCTGGGCATGGGTTCAGGTCCGGTTAATGCGCCTTGGATGCATATAGGGCGATTGCCGCCGCATTCGAGACGTTGAGCGAGCCGAAACCGCCGGCTGCGTCGATCTTGACCAATTTGTCCACCGTTTCCTTGGTCTTTTGGCGCAGCCCCGGCCCCTCGGCCCCCAGCACCAGCGCCACCGGACGGTCGGTTTGCCCGGCCAGCGCGGCCTCGATGGTCTCGCTGGCCTCGCCATCCAGCCCCAGCACCAGATAGCCCATGCCCTGCAACTCGGTGATGGCATCGGCCAGGTTGCGCATCCGCAGATAGGGCTGGCGTTCCAGCGCGCCGCTGGCGGTCTTGGCCAGGGCACCGGTCTCGGGCGCCGAATGGTGGCGGGTGCCAATCACCGCGCTGGCGCCCAGCACCTCGGCCGAGCGCAGGATGGCCCCGACATTATGCGGGTCGGTCACCCGGTCGAGCAGAATCACCCGCGGATTTTCCGCGCCGATCGCAACCTCGGCCAGACTGCCCCAGTTGAGCGGCTTGACCTCAAGCGCCGCGCCCTGATGGACCGAGCCGGGGTCGATCGGCGCGCTGAAGCGGCGGGCGTCGGCCAGTTCCGGCTCGATCCCCGCCGCGTCGATGGCTTCGGCCAGCTTTTCCCGCGCGTTCAGGGTCACGATCAGGCGCAATTTCTCGCGTTTCGGGTTCATCAGCGCATCGCGTACGGCGTGCAGGCCAAACAGCCAGACCGTCTCGGCAGCGGACGCTTTTTTGGCCTGTTCCTTCTCGACCACCCATTTCGGTTTCTTCATGTTCAGCGCCCTCCGGGCCCGGTAAAAGTTTCCTGCGCCAAAGCGGATTTTTCCTGTTGACGCTCCATTGGGACGCTAGTAATCACGCCTCCACGTCAGGCGCAACGCCTGACAGTGGGCGACAGGCCGCAAGGTGTGGCAGGGGACTGTAACTCCCTCGCGGAGACGCACGCCTGGTTCGATTCCAGGGTCGCCCACCACTTCTTTCTCTGAAAACAAGTGGTTACCGCCCTGCGCTTGAGGTCATGCATCTCTGAGCTGAAGGTCAGTTGCGCGGGCAGACGCAGCCTTTTGCACGTTCGATCCTGAATGGCCGCTTTTCAGAAGATTTGGTCTGAAACCGGCGCCCCAGAGTGGTCGCGATGCAAAGCCAAGGCCGCTCCATGGAATGCCCGGTTCCTGGGTTTCGACGGGTCCGGGCTGCGTTTGATCTGAAATGGCTATTGCAGGCCAAGGACGATGTTCAGCTTGTTCAGTCGGACGTGGGGAGGCGCAGACTTTCCACGCGCTGTCGGAGAGCTGTCGTGCCGCTTTGAGCGAGACCCGAAACCCCGTTTGTTTTGCTAAACTCACCGCCTCTGCTCACTTTACGCTAGGGTATCGGACGGCATTGTCGGCCCTGGCTTGGCCCGAAAGCAGCCGGGCCGCATTGAATTTTACTGTCTTGCGATGGGTTTTCCGCGCCCTGGTCAGGCGACGTGGCTGGGTGCCGTTTCCGCTGGATGCCGATCCGACGATCACGCCCCAATCAAGGACACGCCAGCCGGCTGGCCAAGCGAAACCAAAGGAGAGCCGCGGAAACGGTCCGGGACCATGCCGCGGCAGGCAAAACCCTCGGGTGGCCTGATCCAAGCAGAACCGTTTCTCGCGTGTTTTCCGCGTGTTCAAACGAATCCGTCGCTTGGCCTCTCTCGGGATCACTCACCCCCGCTTTCGAACGCGATCCTCATTGGACAAGCCCGACATCAAATACCGCGCGCACCGGACAGCATCAGGACCCCGCTCCCCATGACGCGGCATTCGTCCCGGAACGTTTCCACAAGATGGCAAACACATTGCGAATGTGTGTCACTCAATTGTACATGTATTGCATGACAAATTGGCTGCCCGATCCCTCCGCTCTCGCCTCTCCTTTGCATTCCAGCCTTGCCCTTGCCATTGCAAAGGCAATCTCGGAAGGAAAACTGCCGAAGGGCACGCAGTTGCCGACCCACCGCAAACTCGCCGAGGAACTGGGGTTGAGCGTTCACACGGTCAGCAAGGCTTATGAAAGCCTGCGGCGACAGCGATTGATCGACGGCCAGGTTGGACGCGGCAGCTATGTCCTGGACCTGAACACTCCGGATGACCAGCCGTTTCAGCTCAGCTCTGAACGCGGGCGCAATTTCGATCTGTCGATTTCACGGCCAGCCTTCTCGCAGCGTCATGCGGAACTGTTTCAACAGGTCCTGGCGGACCTGCCCCAGGGGCTGGACCCCAGCTATTATCTGGCTTGCCGCCCGAATGTGGGGCATGACGCCCACCGGGCAGCCGGCGAGACATGGCTGCGCATTTGCGGGCTGGATGTCCCGTCCGAACGCATCATCATGACCAATGGCGTCAGCCACGGCATGTCCGCCGCACTGTCGGCGCTTGCGCGGCCCGGCGACACGGTCGTGTCGAGCCGGATTACACATCATCTTCTGGTTTCCGGCTGTTCCTATCTGGGGCTCAATCTTGTCGGAATTGACTTCGACCAGGACGGGATGCTGCCGGATGCCCTGGACAGGCACTGTTCCGAGAACAACGCCAAGGTCCTGTTCCTGCTGCCTTCTTTGGCCAATACAACGGTCGAGATGATACCGGAGGAGCGCCGCCAGGCACTGGTGCAGGTCGCCCGCAAGCACAACCTGTACATTATCGAAAACGACGCGTTCGGCCCGGTCGCAGAAGACCGGCCCGTTCCGGTTGCGGCCCTGGCGCCAGAGCGGACGATTTACCTCACGACTTTTACAAAATGCACCGTTTCCGGTTTGCGGGCGGGTTATATGGCGGCCCCGGAACATCTGCTGCCGGCGCTGACGGGGCGGATTGTCGTCTTCGGCTGGATGGCGACACCGCTGATGTGTGAAATTGCCACCCGCTGGGTGCTGGACGGCACCGCGCTGGAACTGGCGCTCTGGCAGCGGCGCGCCTTGGCGGAGCGATACGAAATCGCGTCGCAAGCCCTGCAAGGCCACCAATGGCGGGGGCACCCGTCGGCGCTGCACCTCTGGTTGCCGCTCGAGTCCGGCTGGACCACGTCCAGTTTCGTGGCCTATGCCCGTCAGTTGAAAGTCGCGGTTGCACCAGACGCCCCCTTTCTGACCCCCAAGACACCGCCGCCGAATGCTGTCCGCATCTCGCTGGGCAGCGTTCAGGATCTGAGCCGTTTCAAACAGGCGATGGAACTGGTCGGCGGCATGCTGAGCCGTCCGCCAGAGGGAGTTGCCCCCCTCGCCTTCTAACATTGTCGCGCGACAATAAAAAAATTGACATGCAGTACAATTCCCAACAAGTCTGGCCCGGCGGTGCGCAGGCACCCATGACATTTGGGAGGAAACCATGGCTCAATCCATCACTTTCACCTTTGGGGCCGTCGCTGCCGCGGGGATAGCACTGGCTGCCGGAACGGCGGCCCAGGCGGACACTTGGCGGTATGCTTTCGAAGAGGCGATGACCGACGTGCAGGGCGTCTATGCCCAGAAATTCAAAGAGGAAATCGAGGCCAATTCGGATCACGAAATCCAGCTGTTCCCCTATGGCACCCTGGGCGAATCCGCCGATATCATGGAGCAGACGCAGGACGGCATTTTGCAGTTCGTCGACCAGTCGCCGGGCTTTACCGGCTCGCTGATTCCCGAGGCGCAGGTGTTCTTTGTCCCATACCTGCTGCCCACCGATCAGGATCACCTGGCGCGCTTTTTCAAGGAGAGCAAGGCCATCAACGACATGTTCAAGCCGCTCTATGCCGATCAGGGGCTGGAGCTGCTGAACATGTTCCCCGAAGGCGAAGTGGCAATGACCACCAAGACTCCGGTCACCACCTGTTCGGATCTGGACGAGGTCAAGTTCCGGGTGATGACCAATCCGCTGCTGGTGGAAAGCTACAAGGCCTTTGGTGCGACACCGACGCCGCTGCCCTGGGGCGAGGTTTATGGCGGGTTGCAGACCAATGTGATCCAGGGACAGGAGAACCCGACCTTCTTCCTCTATTCGACCAAGATCTATGAGGTCACCGACTATATCACCTATGCCGGCCACAACAATTTCACCACAGCGGTGATGGCCAACAAGGACTTCTATGACGGGCTGAGCGCCGAGGATCAGCAACTGGTGCAAAATGCGGCGCTGGCGGCCTATGACCACACGGTGGTCTATCAACAACAGGCGGCGGACACCGAACTGGCTAAGATCATGGAGGCCAAGCCCGAGATGCAGGTGACGGTGCTGACCGACGAACAGCGCAGCTGCTTCAAGGAGGCCGCGGCCGAGGTCGAGGCCAAGTTCATCGAAATGACCGGCGACAGCGGCGCTGCGATCCTGAAACAGATGAAGGCCGATCTGGCGGCCACCGCCAACTGAGCCCTGCCCTGAACTCAGTGCTGAGCGGGTGCCGCCCGCTCAGCGATCTGCAGACCTTGGGAGGACGGAATGCAGCAGACACATGAATCCGCGCTGCCCGGCTTTCTGGGCATGCTCGACAGCGCCATCAGCCGCATCGAGTCGTTCCTGCTGGCAATGGGCGTGCTGCTGATGGCCGCCAATACCGTCGCCAATGTGGTGGGACGGTTCGTTCTGGGCAACTCCATCTTCTTCTCAGAAGAGCTCAACCGGATCCTGATCATTCTGATCACCTTTGCCGGCATCAGCTATGCCGCGCGCAACGCCCGGCACATCCGGATGTCGGCGGTCTATGATCTGCTGCCTGCGCGCCTGCGCAAGGGGATGATGGTGGTGATTTCCGTGGTCACCGCCGCGTTCATGTTCCTGCTGTGCTACTACGCCGCGAAATACATCGGTTCTCAGGCTTCGCGCGGGCGTGTGCTGCCAGCGCTGCAGATTCCGGTCTGGGTGATCCTGATCTGGGTGCCGGCGGGCTTTTTCATGACCGGAGCCCAGTACCTGCTGACCGCGGTGCGCAATCTGACCTCTTCCGGCATCTACCTCTCGACCCATGTGCAGGAAGGGTACGAGGACGCGGAAGAAATCGAAATCTGAGGACGGACCCATGGCTGCAACCATTTTCCTGACCATGATTGTCCTGCTTCTGCTGGGCTTTCCGATGATGATCCCGCTGATTGCGGGCGCGTTCATCGGCTTTCTGATGCTGTTCGGCGATCTGGCAAGGACCGAGACCATGGTACAGCAGATGCTGGCGGGGATCCGGCCCGCCTCGTTGATCGCGGTGCCGATGTTCATCTTTGCCGCAGACATCATGACCCGCGGCCAGTCGGCCGGGCGGCTGATCAATGTGGTGATGGCCTATGTCGGCCATATCCGCGGCGGGCTTGCGATTTCGACGGCGGCGGCCTGCACCATGTTCGGGGCGGTCTCGGGCTCGACTCAGGCCACGGTCGTGGCCATCGGCTCGCCCCTGCGGCCGCGTATGCTGAAGGCAGGCTACAAGGACAGCTTTGTGCTGGCCCTGATCGTCAATGCCAGCGACATCGCCTTTCTGATCCCGCCCTCGATCGGCATGATCATCTACGGGGTGGTCTCGAGCACCTCGATTGCCGAGCTGTTCATCGCGGGGATCGGCCCCGGCCTGCTGATCCTGGTGCTGTTTTCGGCCTATGCCTATATCTATGCGGTGCGCAACGACGTGCCGACGGAACCCAGGGCAAGCTGGGCCGAGCGTGCAAGAACCATGCGGCAGGCGCTGTGGCCGATGGGGTTTCCGGTGATCATCATCGGTGGCATCTATGGTGGCGTCTTCAGCCCGACCGAGGCGGCGGCGGCCTGTGTCCTGTACGCGCTGGTGCTGGAGGTCCTTGTGTTCCGCTCGATGTCGCTGGCCGATGTCTATGACACGGCCAAGTCCACCGGGCTGATCATCGCGATCGTCTTCATCCTGGTGGGGGCCGGTGCGGCGTTTTCCTGGGTGATCTCGTTTGCGCAGGTACCCCAGCAGATCCTGGGGGCCATCGGCATTGCCGAGATGGGCCCCATCGGGGTGCTGTTCGTGATCTCCATCGCGTTTTTCATCGGCTGCATGTTTGTCGATCCCATCGTGGTGATCCTGGTGCTGGTGCCGGTCTTTGCGCCCGTGGTGAAATCGGTGGGGCTGGACCCGGTGCTGGTCGGCACCATCATCACCCTGCAGGTTGCCATCGGATCGGCCACACCGCCTTTTGGCTGCGATATCTTTACCGCAATCGCCGTCTTCAAACGCCCCTATGCCGAGGTGGTGCGCGGAACACCCCCGTTCATCCTGATGCTGCTGGGGGTGTCGGTGGCACTGATCTTCTTCCCGCAGATTGCGCTGTTCCTGCGCGATCTGGCCTTTTCCAAGTAAGGAGGCAGAGCGATGTTCGCATCCATCCTGGTGCCCTTCGACGGCTCGCACGGGGCAGAGGCCGCACTGGCCAAGGCCGCCGCGCTCGCCTGTCTTTGCGGCGCGGAACTGACCCTGCTGACCGTCTATCGCCATCACTCGCCGCTCGAGGCCTCCATGCATGTGGTGCGCCCGGACGAGCCTGCCGATCTGGATGACATCATGCGCACCCATGCCAGAGAGGTCGCCGAGCACGGCAAGGCACGGGCCGCCGCATACGGAGTTCCCGCGCCCCGCGCCTTTGTCAAAGGCGGGCCGGTCGCGCGCACGATCGCGGGCTTTGCCAAGGAACATGGTCACGACCTGACCGTGATCGGCAGCCGTGGCCTTGGCTCTTTCGAAAGGGCGCTGCTGGGCAGCGTCTCTCACAAGGTGACAAGCCTGTCTGAAACGCCTGTACTTGTTGTTTAGGAAACCAAATGGCTCTTGATACCCATTCCGCGCCATCGCGTGTGCCTGCCCGGCTGGACGACCGCCCCGTCAGGAAACGGATTGCCCTGGTGGCGCTTGCGACCGATCACACGTCCGAGCGCGACTTTGCCCGTATCTGCGATCCCGATCAGGTCGGCGTCTATACGAACCGGATCGCTTTCGAGAACCCGACCAACAAGGAAACCCTGCTCAAGACCGGTCCGCGCCTGACCGAAGCGGCCGCGCGGATTCTGCCCGGCGAAGAGGTGGATGTGGTCGCCTATTGCTGCACGGCCGCATCCATCGTTCTGGGCAATGATACGGTGACCCGCCATCTGAACGCGGCCAAACCGGGCACGCCCTGCGTCACGCCCAGCTCTGCCGCCTTTGACGCGTTTGCGGCCTTGGGTGTCCGGCGGGTCTCGTTGCTGACCCCCTACAGCCCTGACGTCACCGACGAGATGGCGCAGTATTTTGCGGTGCATGGGCCCGAAGTGGTCAATGCCGCCTGTTTCGGCCTGACCGACGACCGCGAAATGGCACGGATTTCCGAAGATTGCATCATCGAGGCGGCGCTTGCGGCCTTTGACAAGGATGCCGAGGCGCTGTTCCTTTCCTGCACCGCCCTGCGGGCGGCCACCTGCGCCCAGCGGATCGAGGACCGGCTGGGCAAGCCGGTTGTCACCTCGAACCAGGCAATGATCTGGCGCTGCCTGCGCCTGGCCGGAATCCCCGACATGGTGCCGGGCTATGGCCGGCTCTTTCACCTCTGACAGGCTGAACAGATAAAATGACGACGAAAATCACTCTTCAGGACAGCATCAGGGCGCGGGCGCGGATTGCCGGGCGTATCCGCGAAACCCCTTTGGTGGAATCGCCCTCTCTCAGCAGTCTGAGCGGCAGGCAAGTCCTGCTAAAGCTGGAAAGCAGGCAGATCACCGGCAGCTTCAAGCTGCGCGGCGCCACCAATGCGGTCTTGTCGCTGACGGATACGCAGCGCGCGGCGGGCGTGGTTGGGGTATCTACCGGCAACCACGGGCGCGGACTGGCCTATGCGGCGGCAGAGGCCGAGGTGCGTTGCATCATCTGCATGTCGGAACTGGTGCCGCAGAACAAGGTTGACGGCATCAGATCCCATGGCGCCGAGGTGCGTATCCTGGGCCGGTCTCAGGACGATGCGCAGCAGGAAGTCGACCGGCTGGTCAGAGATGGCATGACCATGCTGCCCCCCTTTGACCATCCGGATATCATTGCCGGCCAGGGCACCGTCGCGCTGGAAATGCTGGATCAGGCGCCAGACCTTGAAACCGTGTTGGTTCCCCTGTCGGGTGGCGGGCTGATTTCCGGTGTCGGCATGGTTCTGAAAGCGGCGAACCCGGATATCCGGGTGATCGGCGTCAGCATGGAACGCGGCGCCGCGATGTATGAATGCCTGCAGGCGGGCAGGCCCGTTCAGGTTGCGGAACTGCCCACATTGGCCGACTCTCTGGGCGGGGGGATCGGGCTGGACAATGCCTATACATTCGAAATGACCAAGGCGTTTGTCGATGAGGTGGTGCTGGTGTCCGAGGCTGAAATCGCCGCCGCCATCCGCCATGCCTATTTCGAGGAACGCGAGGTGATCGAAGGGTCCGGCAGCGTCGGCATCGCGGCGCTGCTGGCCGGCAAGATCGGCAATCCCGGCCGTTGTGTGTCGCTGGTGAGCGGTCAGAACATCGCTATGGACCTGCACAAACGCATCATCGACGGTGAAGACGTGGATGTGGAAGCCGACATCAAAGGAGGCGCAGATGCCTGACATCAGGATCCTGACCGAAGCGGAGCTTCGCGATCTGGTGCCGCTGGACCTCGATGCCGTTGATTGCGTCGAACAGGGCTTTACCACTTTGGCAGGCGGCAAGGTGGTGATGCCGCCGATCATGACGCTGGGGGTGCCCGACCACAACGGCGAGGTTTGCGTGAAAACCGCCTATGTACCGGGGATCGACAGCTTTGCCATGAAGATGAGCCCCGGCTTCTTCGACAATCCCAAGATCGGCCTGCCCAGCACCACCGGGTTGATGGTGGTGTTTTCCAGCAGGACCGGCATTCTTGAGGCACTTCTTCTGGACAATGGCTATCTGACCGATGTGCGCACGGCGGCGGCCGGGGCGGTGGCGGCGCGCCACCTTGCGCGGGCCGAGGCGTCGCATGTCTGCATCATCGGCGCAGGCGTGCAGGCCCGGATGCAGTTGCAGGCGATGACCCTGGTGCGCGATATCGAAAGCGCGGCGATCTGGGCGCGCGATGTCGCCAAGGCCGAAGCCGCCGCCGCCAGCCTGCGCCAGGACCTGGGGATCGACGTGACTGTCGGCACGGATATCGCCCAAGCGGTCTCCCCGGCCGATATCGTGATCACCACAACACCCGCCAGCAGCCCTGTGATCCGGGCGGAATGGCTGCAACCGGGTCAGCTGGTCATCGCCATGGGCTCGGATCAGGAACACAAAGGCGAACTGGAACCGGCCTGCCTGACCAAAGCGGATCTCTATGTGCCCGACAGTCAGGCGCAATGCGCCCTCAAGGGCGAGCTGCGCAGTGCGATCGAGGCCGGGCTGATCGCTGCGGGCCAAAGCTTTGCCGAGCTGGGTCAGGTCACCTCCGGTCAGACCCCCGGACGCCGGTCGGACAGGGAACTGATCATTGCCGATCTGACCGGCACCGGCGTGCAGGACACCGCCATCGCAACCCTTGCAGGCAACCGCGCTGACGCGACGGGGGCTGGCGCCACTTTCACCAGTTGATCAATCAGGAACCGAGCACATGGCAGACCCCAAGCTGTTTTTCACCCGCGCGGAATTTCAGGCGCGCCTCGACAAGACACGGGCCGAGATGGCCCGCCGCGGGCTGGATCTTCTGATCGTCACAGACCCGTCGAACATGAACTGGCTGACCGGATATGACGGCTGGTCCTTCTATGTGCATCAATGCGTTGTGCTGACACTGGAGGGAGAGCCGCTGTGGTACGGGCGCGGCCAGGATGCCAATGGCGCGCTGCGCACCTGCTTTATGGATCCCGTCAACATCATCGGCTACCCCGACCACTACGTACAATCGACCGAGCGTCACCCGATGGACTATTTGTCGGCACGGCTGAAGGATCGCGGGTTGGATGGCGGTGTCATTGGCGTCGAGATGGACAATTACTGGTTCACCGCTGCCGCCTTCATGTCACTGCAAAAGCACCTGCCAAATGCGCGATTTACCGACGCCACTGCCCTGGTCAACTGGCAGCGTGCGGTAAAGTCCGAAGCGGAACTCACCTATATGCGCCAGGCCGGCAAGATTGTTGAGCGTATGCATCAGCGGATCTTCGAGCGCGTCGAGCCGGGGATGCGCAAATGCGACCTGGTGGCCGATATCTATGATGCGGGCCTGCGCTATGACGCCGGGCTTGGCTTTGGCGGCGATTACCCGGCGATCGTACCGCTGTTGCCCTCGGGCTCGGACGCCGCGGCGCCGCATCTGACCTGGGACGATCTGCCGATGAAATCCGGCGAAGGCACGTTCTTTGAAATCGCGGGCGTCATGCACCGCTATCATTGCCCGCTGTCGCGCACCGTATTCCTGGGCAAGCCGACCCAGACCTTCCTGGATGCCGAAAAGGCGGTGCTCGAGGGCATGGAGGCGGGCCTTGAAATGGCCAGGGCTGGCAACACCTGCGAGGATATCGCCAAGGCATTCTTCAAGGTGTTGAAGTCATACGGCATCGAGAAGGACAGCCGTACCGGCTATCCGATCGGCGTCAGCTATCCGCCGGACTGGGGCGAGCGCACCATGTCGCTGCGGCCCGGCGACACCACCGTCCTGCAGGAAAACATGACCTTCCACTTCATGACCGGCCTGTGGATGGAGGATTGGGGCTTTGAGATCACGGAAAGCATCCGCATCGGGGCGGACGGGCCCGAGTGTCTGTCCAATGTGCCGCGCAAGATGTTCGTGAAGGACTGAGCGATGCAGAAGAACCCGATTTCCCCGACCATCCCGCTTGACCGGGACGGGGTGTTTCACGGCTTTCTGAAACTTCCCCACAGCCGCGACGATTCAGCCTGGGGGTCGGTGATGATCCCGCTGACGGTGATCAAGAATGGCGCCGGTCCGACCGCGCTGCTGACCGGCGCCAATCACGGTGACGAATACGAAGGCCCGGTTGCGCTGCACGAGCTTGCCGCCACCACCTCTGCCGAGGACGTGACCGGCCGCCTGATCATCGTGCCGGCCTTCAACTATCCGGCGTTCCGGGCCGGCAGCCGGACCTCGCCCATCGACAGGGGCAATCTGAACCGGTCCTTCCCGGGCCGCCCTGATGGCACCGTCACCGAGAAAATCGCCGATTACTTCCAGCGCACGCTCCTGCCGATGGCGGATCTGGCGGTGGATTTCCATTCCGGCGGCAAGACGCTGGATTTCGTGCCCTTCGCCGCCGCACATATTCTCGAGGACAAGGCGACCCAGGCGGCCTGTTTCGCGGCGATGAAGGCGTTCAACGCGCCCTATTCGGTCGAGCTGTTGGAAATCGACAGCGCCGGCATGTATGACACCGCGGTCGAGGAAATGGGCAAGGTTCTGGTCACGACAGAACTGGGCGGCGGCGGGTCCTCGAGCGCGCGCAGCAATGCCATTGCCAAGAAGGGGCTGCGCAACGTCCTGATCCATGCGGGCATTCTGAAGGGAGAGATGCAGCTGGATGAGACCGTGAACCTGACGATGCCGGATGACGACTGCTTTGTGTTCAGCGAAGGCGACGGCCTGTTCGAGATGATGATCGATCTGGGCGCGCCTGTGGCCAAGGGTGACCTGCTGGCGCGGGTCTGGCCGCTGGACCGCACCGGGCAGCCGCCGGTCGAATATCGCGCCCGCCGGGCCGGGCTGGTGATCAGCCGCCATTTTCCCGGGCTGATCAAATCCGGCGACTGCGTTGCGGTTGTCGGCGTCACCGGCGCCTGAGAGGCGGACCCATGCAACTGGACCAGCGCGACCTCGATATCCTGCGCGTGCTCTCGACCGAGGGCCGCATCACCAAGGCCGCGCTGGCCGACCGGATCGGCCTGTCGCCGACCCCTTGCTGGGACCGGCTGAAAAAGCTGGAGCAGGCCGGGCTGATCGAAGGTTATGGCGCCCGCATCAACCTGAAGAAGCTGGCGCCGCATGTGACGGTCTTTGTGGCGGCAGAGATCGCCGACCACACCGCCGCCAGCTTTCGCGCCTTTGAAGCGGCGATGCAGCGCTATGAAGAGGTCACCGCCTGCTGGGCCCTGGGCGGCGGGTTCGACTACCTTCTACAGATCGTCACCCGTGACATAGACGCCTATCAGCGGCTGATCGACGAGATGCTGGACGACCGCATCGGCCTGTCCCGCTACTTCACCTATGTTGTGACCAAACCGGTCAAGGGCACCGGCGCGCCGCCCTTGAAAATTCTGCTGGGTCTGGAGTGACGGCGCCAGCTGTCTTTTGCCCGCCACCGGCTGGAAGGCAGCTGTTTCTTCTGTTTTTCGACCGAACTTCAGTCACTTTCTCTGCTCCAAACAGGCACACTCCTCTGCAAGACCCGAGGAGGACAACATGACAGAGACCGCTCTCTCTGCCCGTGCGGACATCGCCGACAAGGCGCTTGTGCGTTCTTTTTCCTACATAAACGGCAAGTGGTGCGCCGCCGCCAATGGCGAGACCTTCGCGGTCACCGACCCGGCGGACGGGACCGAGCTGGGCCATGCCGCCAGCCTTTCGGCAGAAGAATCCTCTGCGGCGGTGGACGCGGCACAGGCGGCCTTCCCGGCTTGGGCGGGAAGGTTGCCACAAGAGCGCGCGGCACTCCTGCGCCGCTGGTATGAACTGTTGCTGGAACACAAGGAAGACCTCGCCCGCATCATGGTGCTGGAACAGGGCAAGCCGCTGTCAGAAGCGCGCGGCGAAATCGACTATGGCGCGGCCTTTGTCGAATTCTATGCCGAAGAAGCCAAGCGCCCCAATATCGAGGGCGTCACTAGCCACCTGCCCGATGCCGAGGTGGAGCTGTGGCGCGAGCCGGTCGGGGTGGCGGCGCTGATCACGCCGTGGAACTTCCCCTCGGCCATGCTGACGCGCAAGGCGGCGGCGGCGCTGGCGGCGGGGTGCACCGTGGTGGCACATCCCTCGCGGGAAACCCCGTTCAGCGCGCTGGCGCTGGCTGAACTGGCCGAGCGTGCAGGCGTCCCGCCGGGCGTGTTCAACGTGGTGACCGGCACTGCCGCCACGGTGGTGGAACCCTGGACCCGCGATACCCGCGTCCGGGCGCTGTCCTTCACCGGTTCAACCGAGATCGGCAAGCTGCTGTACCGCCAGTCGGCCGACACCGTGAAACGCCTGGTGATGGAACTGGGCGGCCACGCCCCGGTGATCGTCTTCAAGGACTGCGATCTGGACAAGGCCGTCAGCGAAACCATCAAGGCGAAGTTCGCCACCTCGGGTCAGGATTGCCTGGGCGCCAACCGTATCCTGGTAGAGCGGCCCGTCTATGCCGACTTCTGCGCCAGATTCACATTGGCCGCGCAGGCGCTGACCCTCGGGCCGGGGATGGCGGATTGCGACCTCGGTCCGCTGATGAACGAACAGGCGGTGCAAAAGCAGGAAGACCATGTGGCGGACGCGCTGGCCAGGGGCGCAAGACTGGCCTGCGGCGGCAGGCGGCATCCCCGCGGCCCGCTCTTTTATGAACCGACCGTGCTGGTCGACGTGCCGCCCGATGCGTTGATCATGAGCCAGGAAACCTTTGGCCCGGTCGCCGCGATCGCGCCTTTTGACACCGAAGAGGAGGCCGTGGCGCGCGCGAATGACAGCGAATACGGGCTGGTGGCCTATGTGCACAGCAATGATCCGCGGCGCATCTACCGGCTGAGCCGGGCGCTGCAATACGGTATGGTGGCGGTCAATCGCACCAAGGTGACAGGCGCGCCGATCCCTTTCGGGGGCACCAAGCAATCCGGCCTGGGCCGCGAAGGCGCCCGGCTGGGCATGGAGGCCTTTACCGAGGTCAAATACATCTGCCGCGACTGGGCGTGAGGAAACCGGACTCCGGCACGGAGTCCGGCCCGGATTTGCGCGGCAAATCCGGGGTGACAGACACCAGCGGGACATCCCGGATTCCGCGCCGGAATCCGGGCCGGAATTCTCGCAGAATTCCGGTTTGCCGCAGAACTTGAGAAGGAAAACGACAATGCTGAAGAACGACCAGCTTGACCAGTGGGACCGCGAGAACTTCTTTCACCCCTCGACGCATCTGGCCCAGCACGCCCGTGGCGACAGCGCGAACCGGGTCATCAAGACCGCCTCTGGCGTCTTCATAGAGGACCGCGATGGCAACAAGCTGCTGGACGCCTTTGCCGGGCTTTACTGCGTGAACGTGGGCTATGGCCGTCAGGAGATCGCCGATGCCATCGCCGATCAGGCGCGCGAGCTGGCCTATTACCACTCCTATGTCGGCCATGGCACCGAGGCGTCGATCACCCTGGCCAAGATGATTCTGGACCGGGCACCCGCCAACATGTCCAAGGTCTATTTCGGCCTCGGCGGCTCGGATGCCAATGAAACCAACGTCAAGCTGATCTGGTACTACAACAACATCCTGGGACGGCCGGAAAAGAAAAAGATCATCTCGCGCTGGCGTGGCTATCACGGGTCCGGGCTGGTGACCGGCTCGCTGACGGGGTTGGAGCTGTTCCACAAGAAATTCGATCTGCCGGTCAACCAAGTCATTCACACCGAGGCCCCCTATTACTTCCGCCGCGCCGATCCGGACCAGAGCGAGGCACAGTTCGTGGCCCATTGCGCCGCCGAACTGGAGGCGCTGATCGAGCGCGAAGGGGCCGACACCATCGCCGCCTTCATCGGCGAGCCGGTGCTGGGCACCGGCGGCATCGTGCCGCCCCCGGCCGGATACTGGGAGGCCATTCAGGCCGTGCTGAGAAAGCATGACATCCTGCTGATCGCCGACGAGGTGGTCACCGGCTTTGGCCGCCTCGGCACCATGTTCGGTTCGGATCACTATGGGATCGAGGCCGATATCATCACCATCGCCAAGGGCCTCACATCGGCCTACGCGCCGCTGTCGGGCTCGATCATATCGGACAAGGTCTGGAAAGTGCTGGAACAGGGCACCGACGAGAACGGCCCGATCGGACACGGCTGGACCTATTCGGCGCACCCGATCGGGGCGGCGGCGGGTGTGGCGAACCTCAAGCTCATCGACAGGTTGAACCTTGTGCAAAACGCCGGGGAAACCGGCGCCTACCTGAACGCCACCATGACAGAGGCGCTGGCTGGCCATCCCAATGTCGGCGAGGTGCGCGGCGCGGGGATGCTCTGCGCGGTCGAGTTCGTAAAGGACAAGGACAGCCGCCTCTTCTTTGACGCGGCGGACAAGATCGGCCCGCAGATCTCGGCCAAGCTGCTGGAACAGGACAAGGTGATTGCCCGGGCCATGCCGCAGGGCGACATCCTGGGCTTTGCCCCGCCCTTCTGTCTCAGCCGCGCCGAAGCGGATCAGGTGGTCGACGCCACATTGCGCGCCGTCAGGACGGTGCTTGGCTGACAGGCGCATCCTGCATGGAAAGGGCCGGCGCACGCCGGCCCTTTTTTCGTTTCTCCCAAACCCGTTGGAGGCACGAACCGGGTGCGTCAGGCCGATTGCCCGCATGTCACCCGTCAGGCAGGCTGCGCGCGCAAGGCGTCGAAATCAGCCGTTGAAACCAAACCGGTCCGATTGACGCCGTGTTGCGCGTTCCGGGTATCTGCCGTCTTGAAGGTTCCGCGCGATCGGCCAAGGGCCTGCGTGTCAACATCAGACAGGCCAATCAGGTAACCGAAATAGGGTCAGGCCGCCTGAATACGTGACGCGCGGACCTTCTCGACCCAATCGACCAGCGCATCCGGTTCCGGGCTGAGTTTTACGGCGGCGCCCTCGGTAAAGGCAAGGAACCGCTCTTCGTTCAGGCCGTTCACCCCCAGAAGAACCGGAATATCGCGCGCCAGCGCCTCGGCGATCAGCGGGCGAAAGCCGCGCCCGTCGGCCTCGTGCTTGCCGAACTTGTTGACGATCAGCAACTCGGGGTCCTCGGCCAGCGCGGCCGAGACCAGACCCACCGCGCGCTCCAGCTCTCCGGGATCCAGCCGGCAGCCGCGCGACCCGGTGCCCAGTGTCTGCGAGATGCGGATGACCTCCGGCCCCGGCATCACCCGCAGGTCCATGTCGCAGCGCGCGTTGTCGGCGCACTCCGTGTTGGTCTGCACCACCCCGGCCAGGCGCACGCCCTTGGCATCCAGCCGCGTGGCCACCTCGCTGAGCAGCCGGTCGGTGGCGCCGCGCGCGGTGGTGGTGACATAGGCGAGATGCATCGGTTGCGTCCTTCTCTCTCGGTCGGTCATGATCTAGCACGCCGATCCCGCTTCGACCAGATCATGGCAGCGGCGAGACCCCGATCACCGGCGCATGTGCCAGCAGGAGGGCCAGATAAAGCAGCGCGGCGGGCCACAAGACGCGCGGCGCCAGCAGTGCAGGCAGCCCCCTCGGCGACAGCCGCGCCGTACCCGCCGCCAGCCGCGCCCAGTCGGCGCCCAGTTCGCGCCGTTTGCGCCGGTCGATCAGGGCCATGCCCATCACGGCGAACCCGGCAAACAGCCCGAACAGGATCACATGCGCCAGCGACCCGTTGGCCAGCAGATGCGCCCCCGACCAGAGCGCCAGCGCCAGCAGCAGCGGATGGCGCGACAGGGCCAGGATGCCGGGCCGGGTCGGATCGAACACCCCCCGCCCCAGCCCGCCAAAGGACAGCGGATTGACCGCGCGCAGCCCCGCCACCGCCAGCAGGCAGACCGGCAGCATGATCAAGATCGGCACCCAGCGCAGCGCGGGCAAGGGCGGGATCACCTCGACATAAGGTGCGCGGGCTGCGGCCAGGATCAGCCAGCCCAGCACTGCGATGGAGAACAGGGAATAGGCGATGCCAAAGCCGCGCGCGCCCAACCGCGCCACCAGCCAGGGCCGCACCGGCGGGCGCACCGGGATCACATGGCTGAGCAGGAACACCGCCAGCGCCGCCACAAATTCCGCCCATCCGCCCATCACTGCCCCCCGCTTGTTCCGCCGCCCCGGTCTAGGGCGGCAGCAAAGGCCCGGCCTTAACCGAAGTCAAGCCGGGCCCGCGCAGGTTCACAGGCCCAGCGCCTTGCGCCGCTCCTCGGCAAAGCCCTGCACCAGCCGGTCGGCGATCAGCGCCAGAATGGCCATCGCCGCGCCTGCCGAAATGCCCAGCCCTACATCCGCCTGTCCCAGCGCCAGATAGATCGACTGGCCCAGACCGGTGGTCCCGATCAGCGCCGCGATGACCAGCATCGAAAAGGCATAGAGGATGGTCTGGTTCAGCCCCAAGAGGATGGTCGGCGCCGCATAGGGCGCGCGCACATCACGCAGGATCTGCCAGTCGGTGGCGCCGCTGGAAATCGCGGCCTCCATCATCTCGTCCGGCGTGTCCACCAGCCCGTGGCGGGTGTAGCGGATCATCGGCACGATCGCATAGGCGCAGATCGCCAGAAAGGCCGAGAATTCGCCGATCTGGAACACCATCAGCACCGGGATCAGGAAGACGAACAGCGGGATGGTCTGCAACATGTCGCAGATCGGGCGCACCACGCGCCAGACCGGGGTCCAGACCGCGCTGGCCACGCCGATGGCGCCACCCAGCACCGCGCAGGCAAAGACCGAGGCACCGCAGAGATAGAGCGACAACAGCGCCCGGTCCCACAGGCCCGACACCAGGATGGTGCCCAGCAGGATCACCACCATCAGCGCCAGCCGCCGCCCCCCCGCCACATAGCCCAGCGCCGCCGCCCCGGTCAGCACAAATGGCCAGGGCAGATTGGTGATGCCGGTCTCGATCATGCCGAACCCGATCAGGATCATCAGCCCGGCGCTTGCGCGCCCCGCCCAGGCCATGCCCAGCGCCAGCACCGCGCCCAGCGCAAACAGCGCGCTGCTCATCTGCGGGGTCCAGGAAAAGCCCCAGGTAAAGGGCAGAACCGCCTGATCCAGCCCGATCCTGAGCGGCAGCAGCACGTAGTAGAGCGTATTGTTCTTCAGCGCATCCAGCGCCGCGCCATTGGCCTGGGTGAACCGGGTCAGCCCCTGATCCAGCGAAACCGCCACCGGGTCGAGCAGGGTCAGATCCGAGGCCGCCGGCAGCCGGGTCCAGAACACCAGCGTAAAGGCCAAGGCCAACCCCAGCAGCGCCCAGACCACGCGGATGTCATGGCGCTTGCGCTCGGTCGCCAGCACCGCGCTCATCCGGTCGATGATGACCGCAAAGGCCACGATCACCATCCCCGCCAGCAAGGCCGCGCCGAACTGCGCCTTGCGCATGGTCAACAGCACTTCCCAGCCGATATCGTTGAACCCGCCGATGACGGCGGCGATGATCACCATGCTCAGCGCCGCCATCAGGCACTGGTTGAACCCCACCATGATCTGGCGCGAGGCCGAGGGGATCTCGACCTGGAACAGCTGCTGCATGCGGGTGCCGCCGGACATGATCGCGGCTTCCTTTACCTCGGCCTCCACCCGCTCCAGCCCCAGCATCACGTTGCGCGCCATCGGCGGCGCGGCATAGATCGCCGAGGCGATCAGCCCCACCACCGGGCCAAAACCGAACAGCGCCAGCAAGGGCGTGAGATAGGCAAATGTCGGCACCGTCTGCATGATATCCAGCACCGCCTGCACCGCGCCCCGGATGCGCGGCACCTCGTTGGCGAGGATGCCGATCGCCCCGCCCACCAGCAGCGCCAGCGGCACCGAAACCGCCACCAGCGCCAGCGTGTTCATGCCCTCGTGCCAATAGCCCGAGGCCAGAACGAAGCCCAGCCCGCCCAGGCCCAGCGCCGCCATCGCCGCGCCGCCCAGATACCAGCCCAGCGCGGTGACGATACCGATCACCAGCGGCCAGGGGGTCGCGTTCAACACCCAGTTGGCAGCATCCATCGGATAGACCATCACCGCCGAAAAGAGCCGCGCCACCGGTTTGAACCAGGCCAGAAAGGCGGTCATCACCGTTCCGACCCAATCGGTGGCGGGCAGCACCCAGGCCTTGGGCCAGGCGCCCAGCCAGGGCGCCACCGGCTCCAGCGCCAGGCAGAGCGCGCCGACCAGCGCCGTGATCAGCGCCGCCCAGGTCCCCACCGTCAACCGCGCCACGCGCGGAACGGAGATATCCGCCGCGCTCATGTGTCGTCCACCTGCAGGGCGGCAGCCAGATCAGAGGGTTGTACCGTGCCCACGATGGCGCCGCTGGCATCGCGCACCGGCACCGGTTGATACAGCTGCATGCAGCGCGCCAGCGCGGTGTCCAGCGTCATGCCCGCGGTCAGGCCCGGATCGTCCGGCCCCTGTTCCTCGACCCCTGCCCGCATGACCGAGGCCACCTTGGCATGGCGGCCCTTGGCCACATCCTTGGAAAACTCGCGCACATAGTCGTCGACCGGGTTCAGCACGATCTCGGTCGGTGTGCCGATCTGCACGATCTTGCCGTCACGCATGATGGCGATGCGATCGGCCAGTTTCAGTGCCTCGGCAATGTCATGGGTGATGAAGACGATGGATTTCTTCAGCGTCGCCTGAATGCGCAGGAACTCGTCCTGCAACTGGCGCCGGATCAGCGGATCAAGCGCCGAGAACGGCTCGTCCAGGAACCAGATATCGGGGTTCACCGCCAGGCTGCGGGCGATGCCGACGCGCTGGCGCTGGCCACCGGACAGCTGGCGCGGGAAACTGTCCTCGCGCCCTTCGAGCCCGACCAGCGAGATCACCTCTTGCGCCCGGGCCCGGCGTTCCTTGCGCCCCACCCCCTGCACCTTGAGCGGATAGGCCACGTTCTCGGCCACCGTCATGTGTGGGAAAAGTCCGAAATGCTGGAACACCATGCCCAGCTTGCGCCGGCGCAGCTCGGTCAGGCGCTTTTTCGACGCGCCGACAACATTGTCGCCCTCGATCCGGATCTCGCCACCGGTGCCCGGCAGAAGTTGCGAGATGCAGCGGATCAGGGTGGACTTGCCCGACCCGGACAGGCCCATGATCACGAACAGCTCGCCCTCGCGCACCTCGAAACTGGCATCCTGCACGGCGGGGATCAGACCCTTGTCGCGCAGCTCTGCCGCCGCGGCCTCGGCATCGCCGCCCGACCGGGCCAATGCCTCGGCAAGGGCGTCGTTTGCACCGGGCCCAAACACCTGCCAGAGATTCTGGCAGGTGATGGCCGGCGTTGTCGCCTCAGTCACGTCCGGGGCTCACTTGGTGGCGGCGTCGACGACCGGGCGCCAGCTGCCCTCGTTCTCGGTCATCCAGGCGGCAACCACCTCTTCGACCTTGCCGCCATCGACGTCGATCGCGCCCATCATCGGCTGCTGCGCCTCGACGCTCAGCTGATAGTTCGAAAGGATCTCATGGGCGGCGGGCCATTTCTCGGCAAAGCCCGACCAGGACGCCTTGAAGATGCGGCTGGGCGAGAAATCGCAATCGTTGACCGCATTGGGGTTCGGCCCCCACGAGGCATCGTTGAAACAGGCCTCTTCGCCCGGCGGCAGGTCGATGAACTTCACGTCATAGGCCGACATCGCCCAATGGGGCTGCCAGAAGGTGATGAGCAGCGGCGACTTGCGCTCGGTCGAGGCGCGCAGTTCCGCGATCAGCGCCCCTTCAGAGCCCGCGGGCACTGCCTTGATCGGCAGGTCCAGACCGGTCATGCGGTCAGCGCCCGGCGTGCCCCAGTCGGCGGGATAGTCGACCAGCCGGCCCATCGGCAGGGTCTCGGCGGAAGCGAAAACCTGCGCGCAATCCTTCAGCGCCTCCCAGGCCGGCAGGCCCGGGCACAGATCGGCCACATGCGCGGGATAGGCGATGCCCTCGCGCGCGTTCAGGCCCAGGTCGCCAATCTCGGTCACCGTGCCCTCGGCAACCTTCTTGGCATATTCGTCCGATACGTTCGATGACCAGATTTCCAGCGTGGCGTGGATATCGCCATCGGCCAGCGCCTGGAACTGGTTCATCATGCCGGCGGTGACATATTCCACCTTGTAGCCCGCGGCCCTGAGCATCTCGCCGGCCACATGCGTGGTCACGTGCTGCCCGGTCCATTCGTTGATCGCCAGCTTGATCGGTTCATCCGATGCGCCCATTTCGGCGGCGTTCACGCCCCCTGCCAGCGCGACAAGCGCAAGTCCAAGTCCTACCCGTTTCATCTCAGTTCTCCCTGTTGATCCGATTGGGTGCACTATCCGCCGATTCCGGAGAACTGTCACCAGCCCCTCGCATGGCGGTTTATTGATTGGTCAGTCAATAATCATCACCTCCCCCCGTCTTGTCGAGCATTTTTTTCGCCGCGCGGGCAGTGGGCCGGATCGGGACGCGGTACAAGGCCCTTGGCGGTGGGCGCTCTGTCTGCCTATCCTCGCCCGATCTGCAGGCCCCGGCCCGCCCCAAAGGAGACGCGCCCCATGTTGACCCCGGACACCGCCCAGACCCTGCTCAGCGAACATTTCGCCGAATGGGTTCAGGCCCTTGCGCCCGAGGTGCTGGCCATCGACCGCGAACATGCGCTGGTGCGGATGCCGCTGGGGCCGCATCTGGCGCGCACAGGCGGCATCGTCTCTGGTCAGGCGCTGGCGGCGCTGGCCGATACCAGCATGGTGCTGGCCGCGATCGCGCAAGAGGACGCGTTGCGCCTGTTTGCCACCACCGACCTGCACACCCAGTTCCTGCGCCCCGGCGTTGGCCGGGCGATCCTGTGCCGGGCTCAGGTCGTGCGCGCGGGCAAGGCGCTGGTCTTTACCCGCGCCGACATGCACGAAGAAGACAGCGGCAAGCTGGTCGCAACCGCCACCGCGACCTTCTACGCGCCGTGACACGGGCACCTTGCCCAGCCTTGGGCAGAATGGCACCATCCCCCCGATCAGGGAGGTGAGACATGCACCATTTCGACGAGATCCTCGGCCTTGCCGCCGCCCGTCATGGCGGCGAGGCAGCGCTGGAGGCCAAACTGACCCGGCCCAAATCCCCAGCCGAACTGACCGCCATGCCCGAAGACCGCTGGCTGTCGGTGATCACCAAATGCGTGTTTCAGGCCGGTTTCAACTGGAAGGTGATCGAGGCGAAATGGGACGGATTCGAGGCCGCCTTTGACGGGTTCGACATCGGTCGCTGCGCCCTGATGGATGACGAGAAATTCGACGCCCTGTTGCAGGACGCGCGTATCGTGCGCAACGGCACCAAGATTGCCACCGTACGAGACAATGCCGCCTTTCTGCTGGAATTGCGGGACGAAGGCGGCGCCGGTCAGGTGCTGGGTGGCTGGCCGTCAAGTGACTATGTGGGCCTTCTCGACCTGCTTAAACGTCGCGGCAGCCGGTTGGGCGGCACCACCGCGCAATACGCGATGCGCTTTGCCGGGCGCGACAGTTTCATCCTGTCGCGCGATGTGATCGCCCGGCTGATCGCCGAAGGGGTGGTGGACAAGGCACCCGCCTCGAAAAAGGCGATGGCGCAGGTTCAGGCGGCCTTCAACACCTGGATGGAACAATCCGGCCGCTCGCTGAGCGAAATCAGCCGGGTACTGGCGATGAGCCTTTGAGGGAGACGCGAGACATTTCCCTTGCCCGACCTGCCGGCGCTTGGCTAGCGTCCGGGACAGGGACGGGTGGCGTGGCCGCTGCCCGCTCACCCCTGCGCGCGGCGGGACCGTGCAGGGGCGCTCCAGTTCTTTCCCGAACCGCAAGAGGCCCGCGCGCATGATCCTCCGCCTGTTCTGCCTGCTGCTGCTGGTTGCCGCCTGCGGCCGTCCGCTGACCGAGGCCGAGCGCGCCTTTGCCACCCGCCTGCACGGCGACGCGCTCGATATCTCGCGGGTGCGCCTGGTCGAGGGCGCGCCGGTGGGCGCGGTAACCTTTCACCGCAAGCCGCGTCCGCGCGTAACCTGCCGCGAGAGGATCCTGCCGCCGCAGAAAGAAGAGATCGTCACGGTCAAACCCGCTGCGGTGACACTGTTTCACAAGGTCTATTTCGCGCGCGACTGGTATCTGGACGATTACATGCCGGACTATCCCGACCGGGTGAACCTGATTGCCGCGATGCTGCTGGCACATGAGCTGACCCATGTCTGGCAATGGCAGAACCGGCGCGTCACCGGCTATCATCCCCTGCGGGCGGCGGCGGAACATGGGGCCAGCGACGATCCCTATCTGTTCGACCTGCGCGAAGCACCCGATTTCCTCAGCTACGGCTACGAACAGCAGGGCGCCATCGTCGAGGAATATGTCTGCTGCCGCGCATTGGCGCCCGAGGCACCGCGCACCCGCCGCCTGCATGACATGCTGGCGGCGGTGATGCCGGTCACCGCCCTGCCCCAGTCACGGCGCGAAAGCGACGTGCTGCTGCCCTGGCGCGATGCAGAGCTGACGGGAATCTGCGACTGATCTCGCGGCGCAGCGAAAGAGAAGAAAATTCGTCGAATTTTCTTCGCCACCGCCCCGGACGCGCGGATCACCCCGCCTCTGCCACCTGGATGCTTTCGAGATAGCTCAACAGCGCCGCCAGCGGCCGCGGTGTCGGCGTCATCACCCCGTCGATCTCGACCGGAACCAGCTCGCCTTCGAGCAGGGCACCAAAGGCCGGCATGATCTCGGCCGAGACCTTGCCCCGCCCATAGCCGTCGATCTTGGTCAGGATCTCGGC